>Ga0115011_10001117_pt1 | contig 19553 bp, 13 predicted proteins | sample TroAtlMetagenome_2_FD_88705 | JGI IMG/M metagenome (GOLD analysis project Ga0115011, IMG submission 88705) | Marine eukaryotic phytoplankton communities from Atlantic Ocean - Tropical Atlantic ANT8 Metagenome | ecosystem: Environmental > Aquatic > Marine > Oceanic | place: Tropical Atlantic...
CAACCCCTTAGCTTGTAATATAGCCAGCCAATTTGCTCATGCATATAACAAGCCATATGATTAAATCCGGAGAGGTGTGGCACCGGATAAAAAGACCAATTATTTTCCAAGGCAGTTGTACCCTGTAAATCGGCCCCCACTGGCAAGACTTCAAAACCAACTTTCTCAAAAAGCGCCTTTGAACGGTGCATATGCCAAGCAGATGTAACTAGAGCAATTTTTCCCCAGCCATGTTTATTTGCTAACTCTAATGTATTGATAGCCTCCTCTCGTGTATTAGCGTTAACTCCCAAGTGATAGACTGGCTGATCAAACAGTTTCCAAGCTTCCATCCAGTTTTTCAACAATTTGCCTTCGCCCTGTTGGATCCCCTTCTCCCAAAATCCGCCGCCCCCTACAATAAGTGCATCAGCCTTACCAATTCTAACCAATTCCGTAGCAGTTAATATTCTGTCAGCTGAACCATTTAATTCTATTTGGAACACTCCCTTTGAATTGTAGTTATGCCCTCCTCCTAGAAGGACTACAGCATCACACTCAGGAATAGTACTAATATCCTCTACAATATAAGGCCGTTCGAGCGTAGATAGCAGATAGGCTGGAAGTTTTGTACTTCCTATAATACTTATAAAAACCAGCAAACTGCCTGGAAACAAAGCTTGGCGTTTGTTCTTTTTTAATAAAGCCCTTAGAAATGCAATTAAGAGTATCAACCAGATAAAACCAATAGGTTCAAACAATCGGCCAATTGTTTTGGACAGAAAATACGTCATGCTATGCGTATGAATGAACTAAACTATGTTTAATGCCTAGCAAAAACAGTGTATTGAATTTCCAAGAGTAAAATAGCATTCTCTTTGCAAATGAGTGGAGGAAAATTCATTTCACTTTTTAGTACTTGCCTAGCTGCACTAACGATTGGCCAAGCGGCACAGCAAGTGCCGATGTCTATAGAAACACTAACGACTAAGGCGGATGCAGTGGTTCATGGCAAAGTAACAGGCATAACTTGTAAGCGTGACTCTACTGGCAGAATTTTCAGTGAAATTCGTGTAAATTTAATTGAGAATATTAAAGGCCATAGGAAAAATAAGAAATTTCAACTAGTTCATGGAGGAGGTATTCTTGGCAGCAAACGATCTGGATCAATAGTAAGTCCTAGGTTCAAGGTCGGTGAAGAAATAGTTGTATTTGTAGTCTATAACAGTAGAGGGGAAGCAGTACCAGTGGGCCAAAACCAAGGCCATTTCGAAGTATTTCGAACCGCAGAACATAGTACCGCAATGGTGCGTAACCCATTTCATGGCTCTCCTAAACTGAATGATCCTCATATTGTGATTAAGCGAGCTATTGGCAGATCTCAACTAACATTGACTGAACTGAAACGCCGCATAAGGAGGTCTAACAAATGAAGAAGTGGCTTTTAATTTTCATGTCACTTAGTTTGGTTAAGTCAGCAATAGCATTCGTACTTTTCAAAAATGAAGATGGCGAACCATTACGCTGGCATTTGGACGACTTGAATCCTTTGGTACATCCAAATGTTGTTAATCGTAAAACAAAAACGATTCAATTTCACCTTTCCCAGGATGGATGGTCAGAGGAAAACTTCGAGAATGAACTAAACTCCATACGTTCGGCTGCAGCCCAGTGGCAGGCTATACCTGAAACAATTTTGAAATTCAAAGAAGGAAATTTACTAGAACCAGGAGTAGACATAAATGGCAATGATAACCAGAACGTCATATTTTGGGCAAAAGAAGCAGGCCCAAACGGTACTGTCCTAGTTAATAACGAACGCTCCGAAATAAGCGGCATACTTGCAGCAACATTCCCAACATACTTCGAAGATCACACTATTGTAGAGGCAGACATGGTTTTCAACGGTGTAAATCAACGATGGTTTACAGATTACACAAACATATTCTCTAAAGACAATCTTGTTGAAGCAGTAGCATTGCATGAATTCGGTCATTTCATTGGAATGCAGCACTCCCCACTTGGAGCTGCTTCAATGTTTTCAAGAACTGTTTCTGGTGTCAGTGTTTCAGCAGGTTTAACACTGGATGAAGTAGCCGCCGTTCAATCTATATACGGAATTGGAATTGAAAAAAAACAACTTGGCTCCATTACTGGTAGCGTGACTTTGGATGCAAATAAAGTCTTTGGTGCAGTGGTAATCGCAGAAGACAAACACGGAAATATTGTTCAATCGGCAGTCACAAATAAGGATGGCAGCTATGAATTATTATCACTGTCACCCAATCAATATTACCTAAGAGTCTCACCATTACATTCACCGCAAGCAATTCATCCACTGGTACGTGATATAGATATTTCCATTGAGCACAAAGGCGCCAACGTCAATTTTCTACCAACAGCATATAACAAAGCTACCGTAACGTCTCAAAATTCCACAAAATCTGACTTTGCTGTTGTTGAGGGAAGCTCGTCTTTCTTCATTAATGCTATTAGACCTGCGACCACGAAAGAAAACCTATTCGAGCTAGCCTTTGGCCCATTTGGAATAAAACGCACCGGTGAAAAACAAATGATCGGCGTATACTCCCCTAATCTGCCAACAAACAAAGCCATACTCCGAGTATCCGGTGATGGCATTACTTATGGAGATACAACATTCGATTCAGAAGTGTTTGCCGGATATAATCTCATGACTGTCGAAATAACTGTGGAAAATAATGCTGTCCCAGGTGTTCGAAGTTTATATGTAGAAAAAGGAAACGAACGCACTTATGCAAATGGTTTTATCGAAATTCTTCCGGACACTGAAGATTTTGATTTTGATGGTATAAACGATTCTTGGCAGAGAAAACATTTCTCAGTATTTGCCAGCAAAATATCCCGATCTAGTGCAGACCCTGATTCTGACGGGTATTCCAATCGAGACGAATACTTGACCGAAAAAGATCCAAACAACATCGAGTCATATCCGACATTGGAAATAAAAAGCATCTCGGTCAACCTCAACGGAACAACGATTCAATGGAACAGTATTCCAGGCAAAAGCTATCAAGTCTGGCGAAAAAAAAATGTCGCCTTATCAAAATGGATCAAAATCAAAGAACCACAAACAGCGCAAAGGTCATTCATGTTTTTTGTAGATCCAAGTGAACGAGAAGAATTGCAATTCTACAGAGTACAAGCCTTGCCATAACAACGAACTAAAGAAAGAATCGCTTCAGGTATCGACCTGTGTGAGAGCGTTTTACTTTGGAAATTTGCTTTGGCGAACCTTGGGCAATGATGTTACCGCCGTCATTGCCACCTTCAGGCCCTAGATCAATAACCCAATCAGCAGCAGCTATTAGGTCGAGATTATGTTCTATTACCAATACCGTATGACCATAATTGACTAGACTTTGAATAACGCCTACTAATCTACGAACATCAGACATGTGTAGTCCAATTGTTGGCTCCTCGAGAATGAATAGATTTTTTTTAGCCTCAGCTCTAAGGCGAGCACTATCACTTAAACCACTCAACAAGTGAGTGACTAGCTTAACTCTCTGAGCCTCTCCTCCACTTAGTGTCGGGCTACTTTGACCAAGTTTTAAGTAACCAAGACCCGTTTCACAAAGCGCATTGAGAGCACGATGTATTTTGGGAATTGCCCCAAAAAAAACAACCGATTCATTGACACTCAAATCTAACACTTCAGCTATATTTTTTCCGTTATACAAAATGCCCAATACTTCCGGACTAAAACGATTCCCCTGGCAAACTTCACACTTCATAAAGGCAGGCGGCAAAAAGTTCATTTCTAGTTTTACTTTACCAGCACCTTTGCATTCGGGACAACGACCCTCTGCGCTATTGAATGAAAAGCGAGCTGGACTAAATCCTCTCATACGTGCTTCCGGCACTTTTGCAAATAACTGGCGAATAGTATCGAAAAATCCAACATAAGTAGCGGGGATAGATCTTGGGGTCCGGCCGATCGGTGATTGATCAACTTCATGAATAGATTTGATTTTATCGTAACCTTCAACCGACTGACACTTTCGCACAGATTTAAGAGCATTCTGTAATTCGGGCAAAATACATTCCCTAACCATTGTACTTTTACCTGACCCACTAACTCCGCTGACAGCAACGAAACGACCAAGCGGGATTGCTACCGAAATATTTTTGAGATTATTTTTGCAAAGCTTTTTAAAAACCAAAGAAGGCGTCTTCTTTTTACTTCCTCCCTTAATTAAAGGCGGAGTAGTTGAACGCTTCTGACCGAGCAATTGATCAAGAGTACGTTGTCGACTGAGCTCAATTCCAGTCAACGAAAACTTATTACTCAAAATTTTCTTCAATCCCCCGCTAGCTACGACATCACCTCCCTCAACTCCAGCACCAGGTCCTAGATCAATAATATAATCAGCTCGAGCCATTGTATCCTCATCATGCTCAACTACTACAATCGAATTTCCTCGTGATCTCAGTTTCTCAAGCGTATCAAGTAGTTGATGATTATCGCGCGTATGTAGTCCTATGGTCGGTTCATCCAATACATAAAGCACTCCACTTAAATTCGACCCAAGCTGTGCAGCCAAGCGAATTCGCTGTGCTTCCCCACCACTTAGTGTCGTGACCGAACGGCCAAGCTGCAAATAGCCTAACCCAACCTCACTAAGAAAGTTCAGGCGCGACTCTATCTCGGGCAAAATATCTCGGGCAATTTCAATGCCTCTCCCATTCCACTTAAGTTGAGAAAATAACTTTTTAGCCACAGAAACAGTCGATTGAGCAAACACATCAATTGTCGGTTCAGAATTAAACTGAAGTGAATTAGGAACAGATAATGGCAATCGAACAGATCTAGTCAGAGGGTTAAGTCTAGCACCTTTGCAATCAGGACAAATTTCACGACGATCCGCCAGACACTCAAACCAAGTTTCCTCAACAGCCTCTTGCGAATCACCACGATCCACATCTGGCATATCAAATATCTCGCCAAAACCCCTGCAAGTAGAGCACCAACCTCGTGGCGAGTTGTAACTGAAATCCTTGGGATCCAGTGGTGCAAAGGAGGACCCGCAACCTCCACAAACATTGTTGGTAGCATGGACAGTCTCATGCCCGGACTCATCGACAGCAAATAGTGTCCCTGTACCGTGAGCAAGCGTTTCACTGATCAATGACCCGAGAGATTTATTCCGGTTAGATTTTATTTCACCAACAACAACTTCGACATCGTGCTCACGAAATCGATCAAGCCTCAGAGGCTCATTTGTAGAAAGATACTTACCATCGGCACGAACCTGTTGGTAGCCCTGCCGAACAGCCCACTCTCCAACATCCGTATGAAAACCTTTACGATTACGAATACGAGGAGCAAGCAGTCTCAGCATGCCACGTTCCTTAATCTGCTGTTTTAGTGTGACGACTAATGCCTCCAGCGTCTGAGCTTGAACCGGTAATTGACATTGGGGACAGTGAATAACTCCAAGCTTTGTATAAAGAAGCCTAATAAAATGATGTATCTCAGTAACTGTGGCAACTGTGCTTTTACCGCCACCTCGCGAGATTCGTTGTTCGATGCTAACAGTCGGAGGAAGTCCATGAACGGCATCAACATCAGGGCGCGGCATATGCTCAACAAACTGCCGAGCATAAGCATTAAGAGAATCAAGAAAACGACGTTGGCCTTCCGAAAAAAGAATATCGAATGCTAGCGTACTCTTTCCCGAACCACTGACTCCAGTGATTACTACCAATTTTTCACGAGGAATGCGTACTGAAATATCACGCAAATTATGTTCACGAGCTCCCTCGATACGAATCCAACGGGAATCATCTTCCGTTTTTCTTCGCTTGGACACAGTTCACATGCGCTCGGTAGTCTCAAGTCCTAATGTTTCCAATCCAGTTTTAAGGACTTTGCCGGTGAGATCACAAAGGGCCAACCGCTGAGTACGAATCTCTCCCTCAGTTTGAAGTACCGGGCAATTCTCATAGAAAGAAGCATAATACCCGGCTAACTCGTACAAATAGTTACAAAGAAAATTTGGACGACACTCCTCCACTACTTGCTCAAGAACTAAACCAAAACGCAGCAAATGCTTAGCCAAATTTAGTTCTTCTGCCTGTGTAAGCTCAAAAAATTCCGGTTTCAAAATTGTTTCACCATCAAGTTTTCGAAAAATACTACATATACGCGTATATGCATAAAGCAAATATGGAGCAGTATTACCAACAAGAGAAAGCATGTTGTCCCAGCTAAAAACATAATCACTCTGGCGATTCCCAGAGAGATCGGCATATTTCAGTGCACCAATTCCAACTACACGTGCAATTTCACGACGCTCATTTTCTCCAATGTCAGGGCTTTTTTCCGTAACTACATCAAAAGCTCGCTGTTCAGCCTCGTTTAGCAAATAATTTAGCCGGATAATTTCCCCACTTCGTGTTTTAAAAGGCTTTCCATCTTCACCTAGGATGGCTCCAAACCATACATGATTTAGCTTCATTGCATGCTCTGGTTTCCAGCGTGTATATAGTTCGAATAGTTGCTGGAAATGAAGCTGCTGACGACCATCAGTAACGTATATAACTTCGCTTGGCTGCCAACTATTTTCACGATACTCCATAGTAGCTAGATCTGTTGTAGTATAGTTCGCAGCACCATCACTTTTTTGCACCATAGCTGGATGTTTTTTCAGTGCTTTTGACTCATTAAAATAAACTATTTTCGCCCCCTCGCTTTCCTCGGCTATACCACGTTCGGTAAGCTCATCGACAATCCCCTTGAGCCGATCATTGTAGAAACTCTCGCCTAGTGTCTCATCGAAATCAACCTTCAGTCGACTGTAGATTTCATCGAACTGATGACGGGACAATTCAATCATCTCCCTCCAAATACTAAGATTTTCCTCATCCCCATCCTGCAACTTCACCAACTCATGCCGAACACGCTCAAGTACCGCCTCATCGTTATCGCAAGCAGCATTTACAAGTTTATAAAGACGCTCCATTTCAGCAAGGGCATCAACGGAAAGCGCATTTTTATCAAGGTTCTCCTTCCACCCAACTAATAATTTACCGAATTGCGTCCCCCAATCTCCGATATGATTGTCAGTAACAACCCTATGACCCAATAAACGAAATGCTTTTGCCAATGTGTAACCAAGTATCGTAGAACGAATGTGGCCCACATGCATTGGCTTAGCAACATTGGGAGAAGAGTAATCAATGACAATAGTACGTGGCTGTTTTTCAATAGAAAAAAATAGGTGCTCACCTCTACAGGCACTAACAAGAATATCGGATATAGATTCAGTTTTAAGTCGGAAATTCAGAAAGCCCGGACCAGCTACTTCTACTAGTTCACAAAAATCGGCTACATCGAGTTTGTCTATGACCTGCTCAGCAAACTCACGAGGGTCAATCTTATTACGCTTGGCCAAACCGATAAGTGCATTGGTTTGATAATCCCCAAATTTTGGCTCAGGGCAAGGTCTAACTAAAATGATCGAAATGTCAGCATCCGGCATCAACGAAAGGACCGCTTTTTGAAGCTGTTCCTGTAAATTCAATTGGATCACGATGGTAGGATTTGATCAGAAATTGACTAGAGAGAAGACGAGTTATTAAATCAGCCTTCCTGCGAACTTCGAATAATCTGGTACATCTCGGCAGCATCATCAGCCTCTTCCAGCAATTTTCGAAATTCCTTTTTGTGAAGCACCTTAGCTATCTTAGCCAAAGTATGTAGATGTTTTTGAAACTGCCCTTGTGGCACAAGAAAAAGCATCACAAGTGTAACCGGCTGATTATCAAGCGCATCAAAATTAACACCTTTCCTACTTCGACCAAAAGCCCCCGTAACCTCGTCGATTAGATCTGTAGATGCATGAGGAATGCCAATACCGAAACCGATTCCAGTACTCATGGAAACTTCACGCTTTTTGACAACAGAAAGGATAGCATCACGGTGCTCAGATTTCACATGACCATTACTCACTAATAATTCAATTAGCTCCTCAATAGCCTCCCAACGATCTGTAGCTTTAAGTTCAGTTACAACCTGCTCTTTGGTAAGTAAATCCGCTAGCTCCATTGTATTTCATCCAGCCCGAAATCTGGTCCGAATTAACTACTCGCTTTACAGGGAACAAACAAGCGTGAACTTCGTTGCAAAACCATAAATCTATCTACAAGCTGTTTCCAAGCAGGTTATTTAAATAAAGAACTGAATAAGTTAAAAAAACAATGAATGAACGAGAAAAAATTAGTGCTAGCATTATAAATGAAGGATTGGTGGCCATTGTTCGCGTACATCAACCAGAACTAGCACTTCCTATCGTTAAAGCATTGGTCGCAGGCGGCATTCGAGCAGTTGAATTAACCATGACCATCCCAAACGCACTAGATGCAATTCGCACGATTGACCGAGAATTAGGCAATGAAGTACTTCTAGGAGTAGGCACAGTCATTGACGATGATACCTGCAAAGCTGCTATCGATGCTGGTGCTAAGTATATAATCAGCCCCATAACTAAACCTTCGCTTGTAGAAAATGCTCACGCAATGAACCGCCCTGTTATGCTCGGTGCCTATACCCCTTCTGAAGCCCAGACAGCCTATGAGGCCGGGTCAGATTTTATTAAGATTTTCCCAGCAGACTCACTGGGGCCAAATTACATAAAGGCATTACTTGCACCATTAACACATCTAAAAATAATTCCAACTGGAGGTGTTAACCTTGACACGATGGAGTCTTTTCTTGCTGCTGGTTCAGCAGCATTAGGCATTGGATCTTCTTTATTGAAAAAGAATATTATTAATTCTGAAAATTGGTCAGAACTAGAGTGTTTATCTAAACAGCATGTTGATAAATTAGCCGAATTGAAATCTAGCTCTTTGGCTTAAAACAATTATCCAAATAGCTTTACCAGCATCAGGCAGTTTGATAAATAATTTGCAGTGAGTGAAACACTATCAATCGGTTTTATTGGTGCAGGAAAAATGGCTGCTGCTTTAGCAAAGGGATTTGTCAATGCCGGTTTAGTTAAACCAAATAACCTGATTGCTAGCGACCCTCTTCCAGCTGGACGCGAGGCTTTTAGAAAGGAACTTAACTGCGAAACTACTGATTCCAATGCCGACGTACTGGCTCAGGCAAAGATTGTTTTTTTAGCGTTCAAACCGCACCAACTGGAAGAAGCTACAGATCCCATTCGGAATCAATTCAATAATGATCATCTAGTAATCTCAATTCTAGCAGGAGTACGATTGTCAAAACTGGATGCTGCGTGCGGAGGTCGTGCCCGAGTAGTACGTGTAATGCCAAACACACCAGCTCTCGTAGGCGAAGGTGCATGCGGCTTCGCAATTAGCGAATCAAGTTTATCTACCGATAGTGAGCTCGTAAAACGTTTGCTTTCTTCTGTGGGAATTGCCTATGAGGTAAAAGAAAATTTGATAGATGCGATCACCGGGCTGAGTGGAAGTGGCCCAGCATATGGGTATACGGTAATTGATGCACTCAGTGATGGCGGTGTGGCAGCTGGGCTACCTCGAGAAGTCGCAACCAAACTTGCTGCTCAAACAATGCTTGGCGCAGCAAAGATGGTACTCAAAACCGGAAAACATCCTAGTGAACTAAAAGACATGGTTTGCAGCCCAGGCGGCACAACGATTGAGGGGATACACGAACTCGAAGAAGGTGGTGTTCGTAGCGCATTAATCAATGCCGTGCGAGCTGCTACAGAACGAGCAATTGAACTAGGAGAAGATTAATTATATAATGTCATTCCCACCACCAACCGAAAAGCAGGCAAAAATCCTATGGACATCATTTACGACATTAGCAATAGGAATACTTCTCACACTAACCGCCTTGCTATTGATTGGAGTAGGCTGGATTGCTAACGCCCTTTCCTCAGTTCTTATTCCATTGGCGATAGCCGGCATTATTGCCTATTTACTAGATCCAGTTGTTGACTGGTTTCACAAAAAACGAGGGATGAAACGCCATAACGCAATCATTCTTGTATTCGTAATCGCAATATTGCTAGTAGGCGGATTGGTGGCCTCGATAGTTCCGGCACTGGTTGATGAAGCTACGAAATTAAAAACGGAATTCCCAAAAAAGGCTAAGGTATTTCAACAAAAAGTGAACTCGCTTGTACAAGCGAACACTTCAAATACTACCACTAATGCACCTAACAATAATTTGTTGCTTAACTTACCAAAGTGGGCTCAAAGCGTTGGACTTACAAATGAAAAGGCAGGCGAGTTCGGTGTTGTTGCTGTATCTAATGTTTCCACTTGGCTTTTAGATCAGTTAAAAAAAATAACAAAGATATTTGGATTTCTTGCAGGATTGGCCTTGGTACCAGTGTACGTTTTCTATTTCTTACTCGAAAAACGAGCCATAAAAAGTAATTGGAAAGACTATCTACCAGTAAGAAAATCAAAAATAAAAGATGAGATTGTTTTCGTACTTCACTCTATCAATGAATGCTTAATTGTATTCTTTCGCAGTCAAGTTTTAGTTGCAATGTGTGTCGGCACGCTTTTGACAGTTGGATTTCTGATATTAGGGTTAGAGTACGCAATACTTCTTGGAGTCATGGCAGGTCTTTTAGGAATCATACCTTATTTGGGAGTAGCATTGAGCATCATTCCCGCATTCATACTCTCCATGGTACAATTCGTGCCGACCGATGGATGGCTCTATCCAATACTGATTTTGATCTGGTTCGTAGCCGTGCAAGCTATGGAAGGACTATTTATTTCTCCAAAGATTATTGGTGATCGAGTTGGGTTACATCCGCTAACTATCATTGTGGCCGTCATGGTTGGGACAACATTGCTAGGAGGAATTGTTGGAGGCGTGTTAGCTATTCCATTAACGGCTGCATTACGAACTCTGATGTTTCGATATGTATGGATCGAACGAGCCGATTCTTCCAACGAAAGCCCATCCCAATCCTTTTCCTAATTCGCCTTTTTGCAGCGAGGAATCATAAAATCGTAAAACGATAATTTGAACAACAAAGACATAGAGCACAGTAAGCCTGAAACACAAAAAGAAGAACGGCTTCGTATTTATTTTCTTCCTAATCTAATGACAGCCGGCAATTTGTTGTGTGGATTTTTTGCTCTATGGTATATAGTCAAAGTAACCCCGCCGGTAGGTACAGATATCCCTTTTGATGCGGAAACTATTACACCCGCTCTCTGGTTGATATTGGGAGCATTTTTGTTCGATGCACTCGATGGTAGAATTGCTAGATTAATTGGCAAAGAAAGTCCGTTCGGGCTCCAATTTGATTCCCTAGCCGATATTATTTCATTCGGAGCTGCACCCGCATTCTTAATGCAACGAGTAATTTTGCATGAATTCCAAGAACTAGGACTAATTGTAGCATCAGTTTACCTTCTATGTGGCGCGCTTCGCCTCGCCCGATATAACTGCCTAGCTATGTTGCCAAACTCCGAAAGCAAAAAAGAATTTCTTGGGTTTCCGATTCCAGCTTCTGCAGCTTTGGTCGCATCATTAACTATCTTTATTATTTGGCTAGAAGGAAAGGAAATAACCAACACTATGTGGCGTTGGGTACTACTTTCAGTACTAGTCTTTCTTTCGGTAATGATGGTCAGCGAAGTAAAATATCCTGCCTTCAAAACTTTGGACTTCCGAACACGCAGGCCATTCACCAAGTTTGTGGCTTTCGTGATAGGAGTAACTTGCTTAGTCGTTCTATGGGAGTACATCGTACCTGTTGTTTTGCCGATAATTTTCACATCATACCTTATTTACGGATTTATTCGCCCTAAACTATCTCGGAAATTGAGGAAAGAAATTGAAGAGTCAGAATATGAAGATGATTAGAGCTCACATTATTAGCGAATGACACCTTCAGAATATGCCATGGCGATCATTGCCGGAGCGATTACTGGATTCATATGTGCAGTACCAGTAGGCCCTATAAACGTAGCCATAATGGAAGAGGGAATTCAAAGCGGCCGTAAACGGGCATTCATAATTGCTATCGGGGCACTACTAATGGAAATGGTATATTGCATAATTGCCTTCAGCGGGTTTGCCACCCTTTTTGATGACAAAACCATACTAGCCACTGTCGAATTAATTAGTTTCTTAGCTGTTACTTTTTTTGGCGTTAAATACCTTATGATTGACGCCGTAACAGTACAGGGCAAACGCGCAAAAGTAGTTGAAAAGAGACTGTCCCCTCACACTGCATTTTGGACGGGATTCGTTCGCGTATTAGTTAACCCCAACGTCTTACTATTTTGGATCATGATCTCTGCTGTCCTATTATCCAATCAAACTATACAAGTAGAATGGCAAAGCAGAATGTCCTGTGTAATTGGAGCAGGCATTGGCATAGGCAGCTGGTTTACATTACTCGTTATTGGAAGCGCGCGAGTTAAAAATAGATTTTCAGATAAAACTCTAGTTAAGTTCTCTCAAATATCCGGCGTACTTCTACTGATTCTATCTATCGTTATCGCTGTGCGATTAATCGGAACTGTGGCTCAAAACAACTAGGCTTCAGTACTCACTAATTAGCACTAAAGTTTATTTAGCCAGCGGATTTTTTAATGCTTCAAGAACAATACCTGGGGTTAACACCTCAGGAAGTATTTTCGGCTTCTTATTTATATCTGCAGAAAAGACCAAAACCAACGGGACTCCCACTCTGTTCCACTTAGCAAGTTCGCGCGTTATATGATCAGGACGCCGAGTGAAATCAGCCCGAAACGCCTTGATATTCTTTTCTATCATAAGAGTCCTCACGGAACTAATATCAATGCTTGTTTTTTTATTGGCAATACAGGTCATACACCATTTAGCGGTAAAATCGACTAATACTGTTTGACCATTTTTTTGAGCAGCTATTACCGCCGATGGTGACCAGGCATGCCACTGAATACCACCAGGAAAATCCTGAACCACATCAACCGATTGCGAATTAGAATCGATCGGCTTACGCCATTGCAACTGACTTTCCAATCCAAATATAACACCTCCTAAAACCAACAATCCTGCAATTCCAATCGCCAGTCCTTTCCGCTTTGTCCCTCGTTGAAAAAACTCACCGAAAATCCAAAGCGCCATGGCCAATATTATTAGAAAAATACCAAGCCAAAGAATCCGGCCACCATAGTATTCATAGTTCAGCATGAACAACCAAATCGCAGTTCCCATCATAGGAAAACCCATCGAAATTTTAAACTTTTCCATCCAAGGCCCAGGCTTAGGCAGGAAACGTAACCACTTTGGATTCCAGCTCAATATCACATAAGGCAATGCCAAACCAAGTGCGACAGCAGCGAACATAAGTAAAATTAACTCAGCGGATTGCATAAAAGCAAAACCTAGTGCTGGAGCCAAAAAAGGAGCGGTACACGGTGTCGCAAGAACCGTCGCCAGCACGCCATTAAAAAAAGCGCCACTAGCTCCTTCCTTGGGACCTACCGCCCCAGCTGCAGATCCAACCGAACCCAAGCTCACTTCAAAAAGGCCAAAAAGATTCAAAGCTACTAGCGTGACAAGTATGGTAAGTAATACAACAAATTGTGGGTTAGACATCTGCATTCCCCAACTTGCAAGTTCACCTGCACTCTTCACGCTAATCACAATAGTTGCTAAAATCATAAATGACACAAAAACCCCTATGCCATATAAAACTCCCAAAATACGAACCCGCGCCTTTGATTCATGACCATGATTAACAAATCCTAAAATTTTCAATGAAATAACAGGCAACACACATGGCATTACATTTAAAAGCAATCCGCCTAAAAATGCATATAAGAGCATCATCCCAAGGGATTGATTATTAGCCTTAAAATTCAAAACGGCACTAGGCTTAATTTCGATTGGTATATCCAACTTGACCGCACGGGTTTTCTCATGGTCATTCAAATTAAAAACTAATAAACCTTGAACTTTCACAGGCCATTGGCCTTCAAATTTCAATACAGTTTTTTCAACCTGCACTTTACTATCATCTAAAACTTTTACTTTACTCTCAGGAGACAATTCAAAGTCTTCGTACTTCAAAGAGAAAAAATCGGCATCACCTCCCGATTCTCCAGAGTCAAACTCAACGATAAATTTTCTTTCGTCCTCGTTTATCTCCTCACCCCACCAAGCTCTAGCCTTTGTTATATTTCCGGAAACTCGCTGAGGTGTTTTTTTCTTCCAATCTCTAAGTGTTATTGCAAAAGATGATTCTTTCGATGCTTGCCCGATCGCAAAATTAATACTGGCCTCCTGATCCCTAGGATTACATTGAGTTTTACATTCAAGCCAACTCACGTTGCCGAAAAGCTCTACTTTCCCTAACGGGGCATCTTCCGAAATGAACAAGGGGACAAGTAACACTATTGTGTTTTTATAGCCATAACCAGTGGAACCCAAAGATAGGAATTTTTCGGGTACCGGCCATTGAATCTCTCCAGCCGTAACACCATCAGGCAACTTCCATTTCACAGATGTCGGAATACCAGCGGCACCAGGGTTGCGCCAATAGGTATGCCATCCCTCATCCATGGTCATTTCAATTCCGACCGTGATTGTAGATCCCAACTTCGCTGTTTCATGAGATACAAACAATTTAACCTTAGTCGCCGTCTCAGAAGCAGCATTCAGTCCTCCTTCAAAAGGATTATCAAACTGTGCTGAAGTATTAACTTCTAGCAGCAATAATATTAAAATACTGAGAACAAAGGCTTTCATAGCGAGTTAGAATGCCATCACAAGTGAAAACGTTCAATTACCGACCAATAATCATACCACCTCTTTAGGGCAACTAGGAAGAGAATGAAGGAAAATTTCACCATATCGCTTAGTCAAAACACGATTATCAAGCACAACCACAATCCCACTGTCACTTTTCGTCCGAATCAAACGCCCCACACCTTGGCGGAATTTCAATACAGCAACTGGCAAAGAAAACTCCATGAATGCATTTCCTTCACGTGCCTCAATTGCCTCAATCTGCGCCTCGACCAACGGATGATCCGGCACCATAAATGGAAGCCTAGTAATGATTACATTTCTTAATGCATCTCCCGGAACATCAACACCTTGCCAAAAACTGTCCGTACCGAATAAGACTGATCTTTCATCACGCTTAAACCGCTCCAACATAATCGACCTCGGCACACCAGCCCCCTGCACCATACACTCAATGCCTTTTTCGATAAAAAACCCTTCAAGCTCCTCTCCAATATCACGCATCAACTTAAAATTGGTAAATAACACAAATGCCCCACCATCACTAAGCTCGACAAAATAACGAACTTGCGTAACTAAAGCATCTCGAAATTCTGAATCGCGAGGATCCGGCATCTTTCCGGCGATAAATAGCTTCATTTGCTTTTGATAGTCAAATGGTGAACCAACCTGAACCGCCCTCACCGCCTCAGCGCCAATCTGGCCTGCAAAATACTCAAGCGGATTATCAAGCTTATTCTGGGGCATTGAGCCTAGTTTACTAGAATGCAAATCACTTAATGCCAGCGTCGCACTTGTTAAAATAATCGGCGAGCTGCATTGGAAGAGTCTACGTCTCAAATGAACAGCTACGTCTATTGGCGCAGCATTAAGCGAAAGAATCGTATTAGACTTACCTGATTTCTCAACCCAATATACATGATCACCAGAAGCATGCGAAAGAAACATCAATACAGCCTCACGAAGCTCGCCGATGCGTCGGTTAAACTCAGCCAACTCCTGTACTGTATCCGAATCATCCACCTCTTCTCGAACTTGCATAAGCACCTCACGCACACGTTGCAAAGGCAGGGTTAACGAGTCATCTATAAGCCCTGCAGAACGCACACGCAGCTCTTTCCATATAGCTCTTTTCCCATTATTAAATTTAGCACTACACTGGCTCTCGTTGAGCTCGTCACAGGCAACTTCAAGTTCATCAAAGAACTGCTCCATCGCATCCTCTGCATCCTCAACTAAACGCGTTGCCTTGCCCGATCGCAATAAGCCAAGCAATCCTTTACCAGTCTTAGGATTCCACAACCGTTGTAGGTTAAATCGAACCTGTCCACTTGATACACTCATGCCTATATGTTTGGATGCTACATGACCCACATTGTGAGCTTCATCAAGAATGACAAAATCATTATTAAACAAAACTCCTTCATTATTTTCATCATCACGCTGATCTTCACCTAGCAGGCTAAAAAATAAAGAATGATTAAGCACCAGAAGATCAGCAGCAAGAATCCTACTCCGAGCACGTTGATAAAAACATGTTTGGCCCATCTTAGATAAATCAGAATTATGACCGCAAAGCTTTGATGAACAAAGACCCCGCTCAGAACAAACAAGATCCCACACCTTCGGGTCAGGCATTATTTCAAAATCTGAAAGACTGCCATCATTCGTTTCATTCGACCAATCGGTAATACGCCTCAATTCCTCTATCTCCGAGGAGGTAAGTAGATTAGCCGACTGTTGCCGCGCACGCTGCAGCCTTCGTGTACAAAGATAATTCGAACGGCCCTTTAACATTGCAAATGAAAAGTCTAAAGGCAGAATTTGCTTAAGCATCGGCAAATCTTTTTCAGTTAACTGCTCTTGAAGATTAATAGTATGCGTCGAGATAACAGCTTTTTTATTGTAGTTAACTGCATACAAAATTCCTGGAATCAAATAGGCAAGACTTTTACCGACTCCTGTACCAGCCTCAATGATAAGGTGCTGACTTTCTTCCAAGGCCTTCGCAACCTCCACAGCCATCTGTTGCTGCTCGGCACGAAACTCAAAATTCTTTGCTTTAGAAAGCAATCCTCTATCAGAAAAAATTAATTTCGTATCAGCAATCAGATCCGATCCTGAATTTTGCTCTTCATCAATGATACTAATCACCATCTTCCTCTCTGGGAACCACTTCTAGCTCATTTTTATTTTTCACCAATTGTCTAGCTGACAACACGCCTCCAAAATTAATGTTTGGGTAAAGCACACAATCTTGTCCGATTATCGTCCCAGGCATCAATACCGCATTGCAACCGATCTCAGTCCGATCACCGATCAATGCGCCTAACTTAGACATACCAGTCTCTATTTTTTTTTCTTCTAAATGCACTTTCACATTTCCACGAATTAAACGGTAATTTGAAAGTATCGCTCCTGCACCTAGATGCACTTTTGCTCCTAAAATAGAGTCACCTATATAGTTGAAATGTGCGACTTCACAGCCATTAAACAACAATGAACTCTTAAGCTCTACCGCATGACCAATCACACAATCATCCCCAACGACCAAATTATTTCGTAAAATGGCCCCGTGGCCAATCCGACAATTACGACCAATCCTAACTGGACCACAAATCAATGCTCCAGCCTCAATAATTGAACCTTCACCAATATACACATCCCCTTGAATCACTGCCTGATTATGTACTTGCCCATTCTGTTCGTGTCGAAGGTTCGTACGAAGATATTCTTCAATACGAAGTAATACATCCCAAGGTTGTCTAATCTCACGGAACAACTCACGGTGCTCTGTCTCATTCAGATTAAACAACTCATCAACACTCGGGATTTGAAAATCGAGCTTCACTTAACATAAGGAAAACAAAAAACCCTCCGATAGAAGGGTTTTTGTGGATAGAAATCTAAAGAACCAGATCCTCGCGTTCGAGAAAACCTGACAGCTGACGAATCCGGGTTGGGTGACGCATCTTTCGCAATGCCTTTGCCTCAATCTGACGAATTCTTTCACGTGTCACCTTGAATTGCTTACCAACCTCTTCAAGAGTCCGGCTATAACCATCAGACAATCCGAAGCGCAACTCTAGCACTTTTCTTTCACGCTCAGTTAACGAAGTCAAAACATCACCAAGTCGATCTTTAAGAAGGCTGTAACTCGCCATATCAGTCGGATTCTCGGCGCTTTTATCTTCAATAAAATCACCGAAACTAGTGTCTTCACTGTCTCCAACCGGTGCTTGCAAAGAAATTGGTTGCTGAGCCATTTTCATAATGGCACGAACCCGATCAACCTCAATCTCCATCTCCTCAGCAATCTCTTCAGGGGTTGCCTCACGTCCATACTCCTGAACTAATTGCTTCTGCACACGCATAAGCTTATTGATGGTCTCAATCATGTGCACAGGAATACGGATCGTTCGAGCTTGATCAGCTATCGAACGTGTTATTGCTTGACGGATCCACCATGTAGCATAAGTGGAGAACTTATAACCACGTCGGTACTCAAATTTTTCGACAGCCTTCATCAAGCCCATATTCCCTTCTTGAATTAAATCAAGAAATGACAGACCGCGATTGGTATATTTTTTTGCGATTGAAATCACCAAACGAAGATTAGCTTCAATCATCTCAGTCTTAGCTTGATGAGCTTTACGAGCAAAATGCTGCAGTTCCTTGTATGTTTCAAGGTAGTCCTCAGCTGGCTTACGAACGAACGCTTCAAGTGCAGTAAGCTTACCCTCTTCAGCTTGAAGCATCATATCTATTTGAGAAGACTTAGGTGCTTTGCGTAACTTTTCAAGAGAGAGAAAAGTCTGTTGCATCTTATCATGAATGTTGTCCGCAACTAGTCCCATTTCTTCAATAACTTTTTGCTTGAACAGGAATTTAGAAAAATTCTTCTGCAGCTTGTCATTGGCTTTATTAAAATCAGTAAATATTTTTTTAGCACGACTTTTTGGAGCCTTACGCCAAGCTAGATACTTTTTATCAACCTGACCGTCTTCTTCACGAACTTTCTTTATAAGACGGTGCAACGCTTTAAGATGCTTATCACGAGTTTCAATCACCTTATCTAAGGTTACCCTATCAAAACGCTCCTTCGGCGGATCGGCAGTTAATTTTTCAGCCAATGCTATATGCTCCTTAGCTGTAAATCCAAGCCCATAAAGAATCCTCTTAACCTCAAGCTCTGCTTCCTCAATACGCTTGGAAATTTCGACCTCCTGCTCACGAGTCAGTAATGGAACTTGCCCCATTTGCTTAAGATACATTCGGACTGGATCATCCAAAATATCAAGTCGTGTCTTCTCTGCTTCAGCAGCAGACTCAACCGGTTTCTGCCGTGGAGCCGAATCGAGCTGCTCGACTATTTCCACCTCTAAAGCCTTAAGCTTCTTCAGGACCTCCTCAAGCTTTTCCGGTGTAACAAAATCGCGAGGTAAAGCTTCATTAATATCACCAACAGTAAGGTGTCCTTGGTCTTGAGCTAACTGAACAAGTTCTTTAATTTTATCCTTAAGATTAAACTCTTCATCTTTGGTAAAATCAGGCTCCTCCGGCGGCATATCAACTAGTGATTCACCTTCAACTCCTTCAGCTCCCTCTTGTTCATTAACATTATCTTTATTTTCCTCTTCCTTTTTAGATTTGATTTCTTTTGCAGTAGGTTTCTTTTTAGCTGGTTTGGTTTTTGTTTTCTTATCTGAAGCTTTTACGGCCTTTTTCGCTACGGCCTTTTTCGCTACGGCCTTTTTCGCTACGGCCTTTTTCGCTACGGCCTTTTTCGCTACGGCCTTTTTCGCTACGGCCTTTTTCGCTA
>Ga0115011_10001118_pt1 | contig 19533 bp, 12 predicted proteins | sample TroAtlMetagenome_2_FD_88705 | JGI IMG/M metagenome (GOLD analysis project Ga0115011, IMG submission 88705) | Marine eukaryotic phytoplankton communities from Atlantic Ocean - Tropical Atlantic ANT8 Metagenome | ecosystem: Environmental > Aquatic > Marine > Oceanic | place: Tropical Atlantic...
AAAAGACCTGCTCAATTTGTATCATTTAAATCACTAACTACGGAGGTTAAGTAACAATGAGTTGCATACAAAATGAAGAACTATTAGAAACAATCTATGAGGAACTTAAGGAAGAGTTTCCATTAGCTAGCGATCAAGAATTACATGATCTAACTGTTAAGAAGTTCGAGGAAATGGCATGGTGATGATATTATTTTGGTCTTACAATGTGTTTGCTTGGTTAACACTTATCTATCTTAAATCAACCGAGGTAAATGTAAACAAATCAGGTGACAGTCTACAAAGTGTCCCATAAGTGGTAGACCTGCCCCCTAAATCATGTATAATTAAAGAGTAAAGCAAACAAAGCATTTTGAACCCTATGAGAAAACTTGAAAAGCAAATGAACTCTGCTCTCTTAACTAAAAAGAATTGGGCAGGAAGTAACACCACTGTTACTTACAATGAGTTGACAAATTGCTCTTCTATTTTACTACATGGTCATCAAATTGCAACCCTAGATCATCACACTAATGCACTCAAATTGTCTTCATGTGGTTATCAAACAGTGACTACAAAATCAAGACTAAACGCATTACTTAGTGAGTTCAAATATGGTTGCAAAGTGTTTCAAAAGAACTTTGATTGGTATCTCTCCACTGTTAATCAAACCGTTGATTTTTGGGATGGTATGATACTATCAGGAGGCGAAATCCTCTAAGAGTTTGAAACACATAGTCCCTCTAATCACCTCTAGGGGACTATAAACATACTAGGGGTATTTTTGTACCTTATTTTATTATCATGTCTCTACAATCTGTGCCATTCGCTAACATTGACCTAGAAGCAATCTTTGAGAATTGTGTTAACGGAAATGATGTATTAGCAGTACTAAATGAACTCGTAGGAGAGTAATTAATGGGTCGTAAATCTTCTCTAACGCCAGAGAAACTGGCACAAGATATAAACTTCTTTGAAGGTTATGTCGCTAAATGTGAAATAGCGTTTATAGCAGTTGATGATACATTGGTTGGCGATTTCATCTCTAAATACACACAAGATGATGTAATCGTTGAACCAGTTAGTATTAACGACTATATCGTAAATTTCAACATTTATAGTAATGGCGAGAAACAATTACGCTCACTAATTAACATTATTCGTGAGGATCTAAATGTAATTGACTTCGAGTTATTATCACTAGAGGAGTGTTAACAATAGGGGGATCATCTTCCCCCTTTTATTAATACTTTTCCACAACTAATCCCATTGCTTTTATTATCAACTATGAACACTAATCCTCAACCAGTTACTATCACTAACTATGATGCAATCGTTGAGTATTTTAAGTTATTTCCAGAACAATTAATGCAGAATGTAAGTGATAACGAACCACGCAAATCGTCCGCCGCTAGATATAACCAATTCCCTAATCATTTGGAGAAGTAAATGACACAAACTCCATCTAATTACACAGTCGATTTATCACATAATCAACTGTCATTCTTACATTCATTGTTATTAAACTATCTCCAAACATGGAAGGGTAAAAGTGATAACAAACTCCCTGCACATGTAGAGGATTTATTACAATCAACACTACACCAGTTAGTAACATGCAGGAAACAGACTTCCAAGTTGGATTAACAATTAGCTACGAAGATATGATAGGTGATGTACAATTTGTTTCTGAAGAATACATCACCTTTTGTGTTAGTGAGAAACCTGCAACTTGCCCCAATAGTAGACATCCAACCGTTAAAGTCTGTATGCTAGTTTATCCTCATCAGTGGAAAGATTGTCACCCAGTTGTTAACAACAATGATGATGCAATTTCCACACTAAGTACATACAAGGCGCAAGAACATAGGTATTCAGATGTACAGTGAGTTCTCAGCGATTACAGCACTATGTAACAACAAGTGTTTTCCACAGTTATTAACACTTTTGTGGATAAGTACGCATTTCTTTTAAATACCTTTATAAACATATATGCGTTGTTTATGTCATTAACTGTGTGGTCACTAAATGATACTCTAAGGGGTCTAATTGCGTCATTATGATGTTGACTTAGCGAGCGTAACATGGACACGGCACAATGTCAAATAGGGGATACACAGTTTGTAACACACAGTCCATCAAATCATCATGAAGTTATTATAACATAAGACACACACAGTTATTGACAGTCTGTGAGCATCATGTTATAATACAATGTATACACCACCATGAGGTAATCATGACACTCTGAGTATCACCGAGCATTATGTAATTGGCAGTCTTATGTATCACTAACAGTGACACACAGTTGTTATCAATTAAGGACAGTGTTTTGCGTCTTATGTGTTATCGTGGCGTGTTGCGATGCGTGTTTTAATAGGGTTCCTACTTCATAAGCTATAAACGACCCAATTCGACCTTTCGATATCATTCTAGAAAAAAAATTTCTGATATATAAAATCATAGGTCAGTCCACAATAATGTGAAAAAATCAGATAAATTCCAAATTCCCATAAGGGTCGATCCTGTAACTGATGAGTACATTATAGCAGTTCCTGAGTCATATGTCAATGAACTCAACTGGTATGAAGATACAGAGGTCACAATAACACTTTCAGATGACGGACTTTACATTGAAGAAGAATGAACACAACTTTCCATGTCTACGATGATCATAATACTCCAGTGGGGGATTTAATTAACCTGGATGAAGATCAACTGTTCAAAAAGATTAAAGAGAGAGTTAATAAGTACGACGAGTTACGCATAGTTAAAGTAGAACAAGATGATATGGGTGATGCTTCATATTGACTAAGCATATATAATCTGTTATAATAACGATGTGTTTTAAAACATTATGGCTAAAGGATTTACTGTAAAGGCGAAAAACCCGCCTAAAAGGAATGCGGAAGAAGAATGGGATTATGACAAGGCATGGGAGATTATCAAGGGCAAGTCCGTTGTATTCTGTATGCCTGGTCGTGGTTGTTCATATGTCTTCCTTAAGAACTTTGTGCAACTTGCATTTGACTTAGTACAGCATGGAGTCAGCATACAGATTAGTCAAGACTATTCATCTATGGTAAACTTTGCCAGATGTAAGTGTCTTGGTGCTAATGTCTTAAGAGGACCAGATCAGATACCTTGGGACGGCAAACTTAAGTATGACTATCAGTTATGGATTGATAGTGATATTGTATTCAATACTCCTAAGTTCTTACAACTAGTTCTTATGGATCAAGATATTGCTGCTGGTTGGTATATGACTGAAGATGGTCAAACCACTTCTGTTGCTCACTGGTTGGATGAAGATAACTTCCGTAATAACGGAGGGGTTATGAATCATGAGACTGGTGAAACCATGTCTAAGCGTAAGAAACCATTTACTGTCGATTACACAGGGTTTGGATGGGTTCTTATCAAGCATGGTGTATGGGAACATTCAGAGATGAAGTATCCTTGGTTTGCTCCTAAGATGCAAGTCTTTGAAAGTGGAGAGGTACAAGACATGTGTGGAGAGGATGTCTCCTTCTGTCTAGATGCTCTCGAAGCTGGATTCGACATCTGGTGTGACCCTCGTATCCGTGTAGGGCATGAAAAGCAACGAGTTATATAATATAACCATCGAAGGAGGAGAGATCTATACAGGTCTCTCTGAGGAGGCTTTTCTCGATACTATGATGGAGCTCTCTCAGTGTTATTATGATACTGGGTATCCATCACCTGATCTTATTACTCATTCAATCTACAATGGCGAAACTGTACACGAGTCCAACGGGAACAACAATCCAGACGACTCCAAAAAAGACTAGACAAGGGCAAGGTAAGAATACCAAATATTCCCCTACCGCCCGAAACTCGGCTCGTAAACCTTATAGAGGGCAAGGAAAATGATTAACCTCCTAGCGGCGGCGAGTCTCGATCTCAATGAAGCATGGAATCTTTCATGGGGTGAAGGGATTCAGTTTATACTAGTACTTGCGTTTGTATACTGGTTAAAGGTAAAAATCGATACAAGGGCAGGATTAGGTAAGAAAAAGTTAAGACAGTTGAAGACTGTTATTAAAGAGGCAATCGAAGAGACTAAATAACACACACTCGCTTTTTTAGTTATGTCCAAACAGGAAACGGTTAAGTACACTATTAGACAAGATGGTATGGTAACCGAAGAGGTTATCGGTGCAACTGGTAAGCAATGTTTAAAGGCAACTGAAGGAGTAGAAGAGGAACTTGGTAATGTAATGAATAGGGAGTATCTTCCTTCTTTTTATCAGGAATTAGATTTCCAAGGATATGTTGAAGAATTTACGCATGATTCAGAAGGTTGCTAATGTCACACTTCAGTACGATAAAGACTCAGATTACAAAAAAACCTGCTTTACTTGAAGCATTAGAACTACTACAATATAATGTAGTGGAAAATGTAGAGTTAGAAAATCCACTTGACCATGATCATAAAAAATGGCAGGTGGATATTTCTATTAACAATGAAATTGGATTTCGTTGGAATGGACAGGAATATGAGTTAGTTGCTGATTTAGAAACTTGGAGTCAACCATTTCCTCCAGAAAGATTTATTGAGAAAGTTAGACAACAATATGCAAGAATGACTATCCATAATAAGGTAAAAGAAGAAGGTTGGCAGGTTGCAGAGGAGTGGGAGATGGATGATAATAGTATAGAATTAACAGTCACCCGTTGGAATTGAGAAAACACGGTATAAATAACCCTGTTATGTATTATAAATTCGCCAATGGCGAAAAAATCCAGAGGATATAAGGACATTACCCTCGATTTTCAACCAAATCCTGTAACTGGAGACTTAAATGTCTTGAAAAACGAGAGGGCTATAATGCGCTCCGTAAGAAATCTGGTGCAAACTAAGACTAAAGAGCGATTTTATAATGATCTAGGGTCAGATGTTAGTGATCTTTTATTTGGATTTTGCGATGTAGCCACTGGTGGTGTCATTGCAAGGGAGGTAAAAAGTCTTTTAGCAACATATGAACCACGAATTGACGGTATAATTGTAACTGCAGACCCAAAACCTGATGATAATGAGTTTGAACTAACTGTTCAATATGAAATTGTAGGTCAAAGTTACTCCTTACAATCATTTAATTTCCTTTTAGAGGCGACTAGGTAAAAGAAATGCCCGTAACCAAGTTTACTAACCTTGATTTTGACCAAATTAAAGGTCAAATTCGTTCTTATTTAAGAGCAAACTCAGATTTTACTGATTTTGACTTTGAAGGTTCAAATATGTCGATATTAATCGATATATTGGCATACAATACCTACATTACAGCGTTCAATAGCAACATGGTTGTCAACGAATCCTTCTTGGATTCAGCAACTTTAAGAGAAAATGTAGTTTCATTAGCAAGAAATATAGGATATGTACCAAGATCTCGTAAATCTGCATCAGCAATCATAAATTTTGACTTTAAATTCAACGGAAATAGTAATACTGTTAAATTAAGGAAAGGATTAGTTGCAGTTGGAGCAAAAAACAACACTTCTTTTACATTTTCTATCCCAGAAGACATTACTGTTAGCAGTCCAATAGACGAAGGAAGCGGTATTTTAGTAAATCCACCAAGAACTGCTCAATTTAGAGATATTACCATATACCAAGGTACACTTTTAAGAAAATATTTCACTGTAAATGCTAGTTTAGACCAAAGATTCGTTTTAGATAACCCATTTATTGATACTGCATCAATTAGAGTGTTTGTAAGGAAGTCTGGATCTAGTTCTGGACTAGAATATTCGAGAATTGACAATATTACAAATATTAATGAGAAGTCAAACATCTATCTTATTCAAGAAATCAAGGATGAGAAGTATGAATTGATGTTTGGTGATGGATTATTTGGTAAAAAGTTGAGTCATGGAGATACTATTGAAGTTACTTACATTATCACTGATGGGAAAGATGGAAATGATGGAAAATTCTTCTCATTTAGTGCAGATGCAGTAGATGATGCTGGAAATCCTCTTTCTTCTTCTATAACTCCAACTATAAACACCGTCCAGACTGCTAAGGGAGGAGGCGATATAGAGTCTATAGACTCAATTAGGTATATTGCACCTAGAGTTTACTCCTCACAGTACAGGGCGGTTACAGCAAAGGATTACGAAGGTATTATACAGAGTGTTTTCCCTGATGCAGAGTCTGTTTCTGTTATTGGTGGTGAAGAATTAGATCCACCTGAGTTTGGTACTGTTATATTAAGTGTAAAACCTCGAAATTCTACCTATTTGTCTGACTTTACTAAGGTACAGATTTTAGATAGATTAAAAAGTTATTCTATTGCTGGAATTAACCAAAGAATTGTTGATCTTAAGGTTCTTTACATCGAACTTGACAGTTCTGTCTACTATGATTCAACCGTTTATAGTGATATTGATGGATTAAAGTCTCAAGTCGTTGCAGCTTTAACAAATTATGGTCAATCTACTAATTTGAATGCATTTGGTGGTAGATTTAAATACTCTGAGTCTCAAAAAATCGTTGATGACACAAATAATGCAATTACATCAAATATTACACGATTAACCATACGAAGAGACTTAAAACCAGTTTTTAATGCCTCAACTCAGTATGAATTGTGCTTTGGTAACGCATTTCATGTAAATCCAAAGGGTAAAAACATAAAAAGTACTGGATTTACCATTTCTGGGTCTAGCACTACTGTTTATCTTACAGATTTACCTCATGACGACCTAAAAACAGGTGATATTGCTGTAATTCAGTTAAGTGAACAGTCAGATGAAGATCCACCAGTTGTTTTACCTTCTGCAGGAACTGTTGATTATGTAAAAGGTGAAATTATGATCAATACTATCAATATTACAGGAACTTCTCGTGCATCTGGCATAATAGAAGTTCAAGCATATCCAGAATCAAATGATATTATTGGATTGAAGGATTTATTCCTACAATTAGACATGTCTAATAGTACGATAAATATCGTGAGAGACACTATTTCTTCTGGACAACAAATATCTGGAATCGGATATAAAGTTACCTCTAGTTACTCTAACGGAACCTTCACTCGGTCATAAAAAAGGATGATAGAAACTCATAGCCCCTTATCCTCCAGAGTTAAGACATATCAAGTCGTTGGTGATCAAGCACCAGAATTCTCTATTGCGGAAAATCCACTTTTCGAGGGGTTTTTAAAACAGTACTATATTTCCCAAGAATATCAAGGTGGCCCTGTTGATATTGGAGAGAATATTGACAAATATATTAAAATTGACAATTTAACCAAGGATGTTATATCTGGTAATGTATCATTAGCGTCTAGTATTACTACAGATAGTGATGAAATCACTGTTTCTACTAGTACTAAGGGATTTCCTCAAGAATGGGGTCTTTTAAAGATTGATAATGAGATTATAACATATACTGGAGTTACTACAAACACTTTTACTGGTTGTATAAGAGGTTTTAGTGGAATTACTACATATCACTCAATTGATGACTATAAAAATTTAAGTTGGACTGAAACTCTTGCCGCAGAACACGATACTGGATCCCAAATTCAGAATTTAAGTTCATTATTCCTTCAAGAGTTTTATGATAAGTTAAAAGCGCAGTATACACCTGGATTGGAAGGTGTAAAGTTAAGTCCAGAACTAGATATCAATAATTTTGTAAAGGAAGCAAGAAGTTTATATGAATCTAAGGGTACTAACGAATCTTTCAAGATTCTATTTAAAGCATTATTTGGTTTAGAACCAAAAATCAATGATCTTGAGAAATATCTAATTAAACCATCTTATGCAAACTATCTGAGAAGGGAATCTTTTGCTGTACAGGTAGTTACTGGTGATCCTAACAAGCTTATTGGACAAACTCTGTTTCAAGATAATGAAGTAGGTAATCCTTTAGTAAATGCTGCTAGTGGACCTATTTCTGAGGTTGTTCAGATCAGAGATGACTTCTATCGTCTTTCGGTGTTCATTGGATATGATGATAGAGACCTAATTCAAGGTAGTTTTGTTGTTCCAGGGCGAACTCAAGCAGTTGGTAGTGTTGGATTGGGTGCAACGGTTATAACTGTTGATTCTACCATTGGATTTGGACAAACTGGTACTATTGAGGTTGGTGTCTCTACAGAGACTGACTTTATGAGACTAGAATACACTGAAAAGACTGTAAACCAGTTTATTGGTGTAACTACAACATCAAAAGATATTAAATCCACTAAAAACATCTATACACCAACTATAGTGTATGGTTATGAGGATAATAATCTTGAAAAACCTGTTACTATGAAAATAACGGGTGTTTTAAGTGATTTTGACCCTCTTCAAGACTTATATGGACTTTCTGAGACTTCTAAGGTCAATGTTAAGAACCTTGGAAGATATGTTAGTAACCCACAAGTAGAAAAGACCTTTGAACAGGTATTTTTCAACTCTTGGGTCTATAATACTAGTGGTAGGTATCTAGTTGAAGATTTATCTGGTGCTACCTTTACTTTAAAGGGTGATATTGATAAAGCAAGTCTAAGGGTCGGTGATAAGATCGAAATGTTGGTCAGAAACACTGAAACAGTTGCTGCATCACCATTAACGGTTACTTATATCAATAATGTTAATAATTCTATTAGTGTATCGGGTGCTTATACCGCCACTGCTGGAATTGACTACGATATAAGAAGACTTCAAGAAAAAGCGACCAGTACCATCGTTCCTATCGTTGGTGGACAGTCTCAAATCTTATCTGATGTTTCTAACACCTATGTTCTTGATAATAAGTGGTCAGAGAGTGGTGAAAAAGAAGGATTTGTAGCTTCTAACTCTATTCCTTCATATCCGATCACTAGTGATAAAGTTCATGCTGTTTTAGAGAATCCTACAGTATCTGGTGGTTCATGGGGTGGATATGACAGTCTATCTAACAGATATACCATAATTTCTTTCCCACAGAGCGTTCCTTTTAGAACAGGTGAAGAAATTGCTTATGTTCCAATTGGAAATACTGTTGCTATTGGTGGATTAGATGCTAACTCTTATTTTGTAGAAGTATTATCACAAGATAACAAAATTAAGTTATATCCTTCCAGATCCTTTATTCCATCTGGTATTTCCATAAAATTTGCTCCTCCAGATGTAACAACTGGAACTCATGACTTTATTAGAGTTGAGCAAGCAAGAAAATCAATTTTCCCAGGTAGAACACTTAAAAGGTTCATTCTTGATCAAAATTTAACTAAAGGTAAACTACAAAAGACAACTTCTGAAAGAACCTTAGATGGTAATACTGGAATGTTGGTAAATGGTGTAGAAATCACCAATTATAAGTCCGACAGGTATATTTACTATGGACCTTTAAAAGCACTTGATCTTGTTAATGCTGGTACTGGATATGATGTTCTTAATCCACCTGCTATCAGTATAGAGAATAGTTCTACTGGAGTTAATACTGCATTTGGTAGATTAGCTATTGGTGGTACTGTTACTGATGTTTTAATTGATCCTGTTGATTTTGAGATCAAAAAAGTAGTTTCTGTTGATATACACGGTGGAAATGGTGGTGGGGCAGTTGCTCAAGCAATTACAGAGTTAGCATATAGACAATTTACCTTCAATGCTAAGTCTTTCTATAATGGAGGTAATATTGATCATGCTGACCCTAATAGTGGTCGATTTATAATGGATAAACCCCATTATTATAAAACTGGGGATAGAGTACTTTATAGTGCAAATAATAATAATGTAGTTGGTATTCATACACAAGCAGCAGCTGGTATTGATACTTCTTTAGTAGAAGGTCAATCTTACTATGTTGGTATTCATAGTGATACAATATTCAAGCTTTATACACAAAAATCAGATGCAATTGCTGGTGTAAACACTATAGGTTTTGGTTCAACAGCAGCATACCTTAATAATGGTATTCATCAACTTAGAGATTATGATACAAAGAGGCGCATTTCTAGAGTTAGTATCCTAGATGGTGGTAGTGGATATACTAATAAGAGACTTTCTATAGAACCTACTGGAGTCAGTACTTTTAGAGACTTTATTGAATTCCCTAATCATGGATTTAAAGATGGGGAAGTGGTTCATTATGGCATATCAACTACTGTTGGTGCAACAGCTATTACTGGATTATCAACTAATTCACAATATCAAATCATATCTCTTGATGAGGACAAGTTTAGACTTTGCTATTCAGGTATTGCAACCACAAGAACTCCAGATAAGACAAATTATCTGAATAAAGAATATGTAAGATTCACTTCTCATGGAGTTGGATATCAAGATTTCTCATATCCTCCTGTAACCGTTGATGTTAATGTTATTACTGATTCTGATACACCAGTAACTTTAAAATCAACTCCTATTGTTCGTGGTAAAGTTACAGAAGCTATTTTATTTGATAAGGGTCGTGATTATGGTTCAAATATCATTAACTTTGAAAAAGCACCTGCTGTAGATGTTAATTATGGAGCATTTGGTCAAATTGGATTAACCATTGTTAATGGAAGAATTATTGATGCTTTTGTACAAAGTAAAGGATCTGATTATGATGGACCTCCAGATTTAGAAGTAATTGGTGTTGGTAGCGCAACTGGTGCGAAACTTCGTGCTGTTATGGATGGTAGGGAGATATCTTCAATTGTAGTTTTGTCTCAAGGTGTTGGATATGCTGCAACAACAACCAATGTTTCTATTAAACCTCCAGGTGATTCTGCAACATTCTCAACTAGAGTTAGACCATTAGTTGCTAATAAGTATAAAACCAGTGGTACACTGAATGGAGACTATCTTACTCCAGTTGACGGTGGATTAGCTATTGAATCTGTTGCTTATGGTGCAACAGTTAAAGATGCCTTTAATGATGATGGAACTGGACACTCACCCATTATTGGATGGGCATATGATGGAAATCCAATTTATGGACCTTATGGTTTGACTAATATTGATGATATTCAGTCTTCTTCTACGAGGATGATATCATCTTATAAGTTAGATTCAACTAGAATTTTAAATAGACCTTCCCTTTCAGAATATGAAGCAGGTTTCTTTGTTGAAGATTATTATTATGATTCTAGTGGTGATTTAGATGAACATAATGGTAGATTCTGTAAAACACCTGAATTTGAAGAAGGTGTTTATGCATATTTCGCAACGGTAGATAATACTGATGTTCCAGTATTCCCATATTATATTGGTGATACTTATAGAGGATTCCCACTAAGAGTTAATACAGTTTCTGGTGAAAAGATTAAGCAACTTAATTATAGTTTTGAAGAATCCAAATTAGTACGAAATACCCTTCCATATAACCTATTTGGTGATGGAGTTGCTTATGATTTTGTATATCAACCATATAAGCAGATTCCTAATGTCGCAATACCAGATAAAATCGGTATTGGTGGAGTAGAGCGTTTACAGATATCATCTTCTGGTATAGGATACACTTTTGGAGCGCAATTAAACTTTGATGAAAGTGGAACTGGTGGATCTGGTGTTGCCGCTAAAGTTAATCTATTAAAAGGTAAGACTGTTAATAAGATTGATACTACATTTAAATTATACGAAAATATAGTATTTGAATGGAAAGATCAAAGTGTTATTGGTCATTTTGATCCATCACACGGGTTAGAAGTAAAAGATTATGTACAAGTTGCTGGATTATCTACTAGTATAGACAAATTAGTAGATTCTCATGTTATTAGCACTGTAAATGTTTCAACCAAACTTTTAGAGAATGATGTTGTTGGATTAGTTACTGATATTAGAGTTCAGTATATTCCAGTCTCAGTCGCTGCTGGTGCTACAATTGGATTCTCTACTCAGACTCCACTTTCTGTTTCTACTGGTTCTACAGTAGGAATTGCTACTACTGTTCAAATTGGGCAAGAAACTGCTCATATTTTGAATGTTTATAATGATGATAGTGTATTAAGAATTCGTAGGTCTACTGGTGTTACAACTACAGGTGTAGTTGGATTGGGAGTTTCATACTTTGCTGATGAAATAGAGATTCCTATAGTTACCAATAAATTTATTTCTGAACAAACTAAAAAGATATATTTTAACCCTACAGAAGCAGTAGGATTTGGTACTACAACAGGACAAACAATAACTAGAGATTTTGAATATCTTGGTGTTACTGCAACTAGATCTATTAAAACTCAGAATATTCACTTAGAAAATCATGGGTTAAAGACTAATGATGCTTTAAGTCTGACTGTTCCTAGTGGTGGAGCTACTTTAGGTTTAAAAACTGATAGTGTTGGAACTACCTTCAATATACCTGATCCATGCTATGCGGTAAGAAAAACTGAAAACACTATTGGTATAAAAACAACCAAAACTTCTAATGAAGTGTATTTTGTTACTGGTGGTACAGATGCTTATGATTATCTGTTTACTCACACTCCAGATACACAAGTTACTGGATCTGTACAAAAAATCACTACTACCATCCAAACTGCTGAGAATCATGAGTTAGAAACTGATGATGAGATCAATTTGATTGTTAAACCTGGTCTTGCAACTGGTATTGGTACAACAACCTTTGCAACAGTTAAGATTATTGATAATTATCTGATTCTCAATCCACTTAATATTGACCAAACTGGAATAAACACTACTACTAACAGAATTAGTGTTTATAAGCATAATTTGATAACTGGTGATAAAATCTTGTATTATGGTTCAAATCTTCCAGATGGAATAGTTCAAAGAGAGTATTATGTTGTTGTAATTGACGAAAATACGATTCAATTAACAAATACATTTAAAGAAGCTTCAGGAACTCCAAATGTTGTTAATATTACATCTCAAGGTGGATCTGGACAAACTATTAACCCAATTAATCCACAATTAAGACCATTTAGGAATAATGATCTTGTATTTGATATGAGTGATCCCACTTTATCTGGGAATGACTTAAAATTCTATTATGACAATAATTACTTTAATGAATTTGTAGGATCTGGCACAAGTCTTGGTTTTGAGATAGTTGGTGTTCATACTACAGCAACTGTTGGTGTTGCATCAACAAATCCTAATTCTGATGGTCATCCAACCATTAAAATTAGACATTCTGAGACAGCTCCTAAGATAATCTACTATAGTCTATTTTCAAGTGGTATTAGTACTGCTGATAAGACTGTTTTCAATGGATCTCAAATTAAGTATGTTGATAGTTCTTACACATCAACATATCCAATAACAAGTATTGGAAATACTACATTTAATATCAATCTAGAGGAAAAACCAGAATCTTTAAATTATACTGCTGCTAATTGCGATATTATTGAATATACTACTAGATCTACTAATGCTACTGGTGGTATTGCTTCAACAAGAATATTAAGTCCAGGACTTAACTATTCAAGACTTCCTGGTATTTCTAGTATTGGAGATCGTGGAGAAAACGCAACATTGATTGCAGAATCTGATGCTATCAACAAATTACAGTCATTAACGGTTCCAGAAGATGTTTATGGATATCCATCCGATAATACTCTCAGACCTGATGCTTTTGTTCCTAGAGTTGTTAATATAGACAGTTTCTCTACCATTGATGCGGTTAATGTCATATATGGCGGTAAATTCTATATTACTGCACCTGCATTAGTATTATACGATAAAGCAACTGGTGATGTTGTAGAAACTGGACTAATTACTTGCGAATTAAGTGACTCTGCTGTAACTGAGGCAACAGTCTCTGTACCTCCTATTGGATTGTCTAATAATGACTATGGAGTTGCTCCTGTAAGAAATAGTAACGGTATTAGCATTATTAATGTACAAGCCGCTGCTGGAATTTTAACTTGTACTATTACTACTCCAGTTTTAGGATATGTTACTGAACCAATAGCAATTGGTGATAAATTAATGGTTGAAGGTGTTGCTTATGACGCTGGAAGTGGTACTGGATATAACTCTCAAGATTATAAGTTTATTCCATTTGAAGTTACTGATTATAATGATGCTACCAACCCAAGAGAAGTTACATTCGATTTAAATGGAATTTCTACAAATCCTGGTACTGGAGCAACAGTTTCCTTTGGATTTGGTCAATTAACCCAAGCAGCCTTCATTGCACAATTTGAAGTTGTTAAAGGTGCTTCTAAGTTCATTGAAAATGAACCATTTAAGAGAAATAACAATCCTATTGCAGATGTTGCTTTAGACTTCATTGATTCTAATGCTGCTAAGATTATCGTTAGTGGTGCAGAGCCACTTGAAATTAATGATATCTTAACTGGTAAATTAAGCGGATCTTCTTGTAGAGTTATTGGTATCAAGGAATTTGATGGTAGTTTTAATATTGCGTCTTCTGTTAAGACCTTAGTTGGTTGGAGAGACAATGTTGGACTTATTAATGACACTAACCAAGTATTACCTGATAATGATTATTATCAGAACCTTTCTTATGCAATTGAGAGTCCTAAGACTTATGAGGACTTAGTTACCTATGTTAATGATATAGTTCACCCATCTGGACTTAAAAACTTTGCCAATACGGAAGTTATGGCATCAGGTAAGCCAGGCGAAACAAATATACCTGCAGAAGATGCTGGTGGACTGGTTCTTGACTTTATTGGCGATCCACTTAGAGTAGATTCAATTTATCCGTTTGATTTAGCAAGAGATTTTGAATCCCAAGGAAATATCTCTAAATTTGTAGAATTAAGAGCAACTAGACTTTCTGACTTCATTTTAAACAGAACTAACCGAGTTTTGAATATTGATGATATTAGTCCTAAATTTGTCTCAAATGAGTCTAATGATTTAAGTGATTATCGAGTTGTTGCGACTTATCCTGGTGGAAGATACTTCCAGAGATGGTTAACTCAAAGTGTCCATCAGGCAGAAGATCCTGCTAAGAACCATTACCAATTTAACGAATTCATCTCAGTTACTGTTGATGAAGATACTTTCTTGCTCCAAAAGCAAGAAATGCAGAACTGGAACCAAGTAGCTGGTCTTAGTACTGGATATGCAACCTTTGATACCAGATATAATGCTGGTACAGATATAACTGAACTACTTTTCCGTCCCAATGAACCATTTGATACTGATTATGAAGTTAAGTCATTCCAGACTAATTTCTCTGATTCTGTAGGTAGTGGAAGTTCTGCTTTTGGTCATATTAGGTTAGAAGGTGGTGTAGCAACTGCTGGTGCAGGAAGTACTATCACAGGTTCAGTAACAACTAATATTTTTGGAATATCTACTTCATCCAGTCAAGCTGCTATTGTACAACTTTTAGCAATTGATAATCCTGGAACAAATTTAGAAAAACAGGTAGATTATCTAGAATATGCAATTATGCATGATGGTGTTGATACTTATTTGACAGAATTAGCAGCATTTAACTCAAAACAGAATCTAAGTGGATTATCTGCACCACAGTTTATTGGTACAGTAACATCTAAGATTGAAGGTGGTTTAGTTAAGTTTGACTTTGAGAATGGTCGTTCAAATAATGTAACTGTTAAGTATAAGTCAATTATAGTTGATCCATCTACTCTTGGGGATTCTAATTATAGATTTAAGATTCCATTCACTCCAGATGGTACAGAAAGATCTGCAAGACTTGAAACTTCAAGTCAATCAAGAGCAGGTATTACAACTATTGTTGGTATAACAAGTCTTACAGATTTAACTGTTAAGTCTACAGTTCATGTTTCTTATGGCGCAACTCAGTCTTTACATCAGATTTACATGTTATCTGATCCTGAGAAGAGTCAAACATTTATTAGTGAAACTCCACTTGCATCAGTTGGATCTACAACTGGTATAGGAACATTTGGTTCTACTTATAGATCCGATGGTACTTATGGACTAGAGTTCCACCCATCAGTTGCTGGTATTGTTAGTGTCACTGCATATAATGAAGTACTATACAAGGTTTTAGACCCTAATGGTACTAGAGACGGTATTGGTGATATTAATTATGGTTCAGTGTATGAGAATGTTGCACAAACAATTTATCTTGGTATCAATAACAGAAATATCAAATCATTTGATTTAAATTACTTAGGCATCCCAATTTATGCTCGTGAAACAAATATTGCAGATGCTAATCAAATAAATCGTGCATCTGGTATGTTTAATCAGAAGCACTTCTTCTCTAATTATGAGCAGTTAACATATACTCCCGATTCTAACCTTATTGGTATTGGTGGATCTGCTCTTATATACAGAACTGGTGCTGGTGTAACTGGATATTTACCATCAACAGTTTATGCTATTAAGGACAACAATCAACAGTATAGAATTGCATTAACAGAAAATGATGCTAAGGTAGGGGCTGCTGTAACATTCCTTGATGGTACTGGTACTGGTAATAAGCATAGATTCTCTATGAGAAAGAGAGATGAGAAATCTATGATTTCCATTAGTGGTCTAGTTCAAAAACCAATATCATACACTTCAATCGAATATGATTTAAATGTTCCTGTTGTTGGTTATGTAACTGCATTTGTATTAAGTGGTATTTCATCTGTCCAATCTGGAGATTTACTCAAGATTGAAGATGAATATTCTATTGTAAGAACTGTTGGTTTTGGTACAACTACTATTGGACCAGTTGTGGGTATTGGTACATGGACATTAGTAGAGGTAGAGAGGGGCGCAGTTGGTACTGCTGCTACTTCACATGCTGCTGGTGAGACTGCTAGACTCTTTAGAGGATCATTCCAGATCTTAGATAGTCAGGTACATTTCACAAAAGCACCTCTTGGTGGTGACTTAGGAATTACTAATGCTGCTAACTTGCCATATGCAAGAGCAACATTTGGTGGAAGAGCATTCCTAAGGAAGGATTATTCCAAGAACCAAATCTTTGATGATATATCAGAACAGTTTGACGGATTAGAAACTACTTACCCATTAACATCTATTGGTGTTGCAGTTACTGGTATTGGTTCAACTGGTGGTAATGGTGTACTATTCATCAATAATATCTTCCAAGCACCATATAGTGAGAATAATACTAATTCTAATTTCAAGATTTTAGATAATCCTAGTGCTGGTATTGCTAGTGTACAATTCACTGGTATTAGTTCTATAGGATATGAAACGCCGATAATTGATGTAACGGATATTAATGAAAATCAGTTACCTAGGGGTGGCATCATAATATCTGTTGCTTCTACACCAGGTAGAGGATATGCACCATTTAGAGGTGCTAATGTAAGACCTGTTCGTGATGCTTATGGTGTCATTACAGATCTTGTTGGATTCCCTACAGAAGGAACTCGTGTAGCTATTGAAACTGCATACTATGACAATGAAAGTGGAATTATGGAGGTCAGCACAGTTGGACCTCATAATCTTGAATTATCTGAAAGTGTTTACTTAAATGGACTCCAAATGGAGTGTATTGGTTATAAGCACATTTACAGAAGTTCTGTTACTGATGCTCTAGTATTGGGCGGAAATTACACTCATAAGCATGTTGGTGTTACTACAGATGCCATATTCACTGGTGGTGATTATCCTCATAAGTTTGTATCTGCACTAACCAATGGTGTTAATGTACAGAGTGGTGCAGAGTCTGGTAATCAGAAGACTCCTAATAACGCAGCATATAACGCTGGTACTGGTGTATTAACATTAGAATTTGCATCTGCTCATGGTATGTCTACTAATGATACCATTACATTAGATGCTGGTGCGGTAACATTAACTTGTGAGAGAGACAATTATCAAACTCCTCATAGTTATCCTCGTTCATCTGACCCAATTTCAGGTGTTACTACTGCAATAACTAAGACTTCAAATACAGCATTCACTCTTAATGTTGGTATTTCAACTAGAGTTGTTCATGCACCTACTAGTCTTGCATATGATGCATTAAAAGGTGAAATGAAGGTAGCGGTTAGTACTGCTGGATTTACTACAGCATCATCTCATGCAATTACAACTTGTACATATGATCCAACATTAGGACAGATAGACTTCACTATTACTGGACATGGATTCCAAAATGGTGAATTTATTCAGATTCCTGAAAATGCTCTGATCTTTACATGTGCTAAAGACTCTCATGGTACTCAACACACCTATCCAAGAAACAGTGTTAGTGGTAAAGATCGTATTGCAAACCGTTGGTTAACAATTGATCAGGTTGGTGTAAACACATTTAGAGTGAATGTTGGTAAGGCTAATGACGCAACTGCTGGTGTTCATACCTATGTTGGTGCAAATTCACCACTTAGAAAGGCAGTTAGCACAATTGGTATTCAAACTAACTCCTTCAGCATGTCTTGTGAGAGAGATAACTACGCTACTACTCACACATATCCTCGTGCAGGATACAGTCATAAGTTTGTAAATGCTGCTGCTGGCGCAGTTACACCTAATGTTGGTACTGCTTTAACACCTACAGACGCTTCTTACAACGAAACTACTGGTGATCTAACACTTACATTCCCATCACATGCTTTAGTTGCTGGTACTAATACTGTTCAGATTGCTCAAGATTCACTAGTCTTTACTTGTGATCTAGATGGTCATAACAGTCAGCACTCATATCCACGCACCACTGATCCGTTCTATGGTACAAATATAGCGGTTGCATCGACTACTGCTACTACTGCCACAATGTTTGTTGGTAAGTCTGGTACAGGAGATCCTGTTAATAATAGACAGATTGGTATTGCTTCTATTGGTGTTGGTGAACTTTATTTCCATGTTGGTGTTTCTACTATCAGTTATGTCTCTCTTAGTGATGCAGCATATAATTCACTAACTGGTGACTTAACACTCTCTATAGGATCTACTGGTGTTGCTAGAGTTCTAGCACAGAAGGGTCTAATTGGAATTGCTACTGGTGCAATTACTATGAGTTGTGATAAAGATGGATATGCAACAAATCATGCTTATCCTCGTGTAACAGATCCATATCATAATAAGATTGTAGCATTTGGTAAGACTACTTCAGATACAATCACTGTTAATGTTGGTAAATCTGGTCTTGGATACGGAAGCACTATTGGTATTACATCCTTTGTTTATGATTATACAAGTGGTATTGCCACTGTTATTGCTGATGGTAATCATAACTTTACCGATCCTAACTTGATTGGTATTACAACAGGTGGATTAACATTCACATGTAATCAGGATGGTTATGCAACTAATCACACATACCCAAGAGCATCTGACCCTGTAAATGATAAGTTCCTTGAAATAAGGAATGTTACTAATGATACTTTCGATGTATTCGTTGGTATTACTACTAATGTTGGTTGGACACCAACTGATGCCACATATACTCCTGCTACAGGTATTTTAGATTTGGTAATTCCAAATCATAACCTTATGTCTGGAACAACAGCTAAGATTAAGAATGAATCTCTTAACTTTGGTTGTTCTATGGACGGATTTGCAACTGAGCATTTATATCCTAGAGCATCTGATCCAGTTTATGATACTGCTATTTCTGTTGCTTCTACTACATCAACAAATGTTGGATTTAATGTAGGTGCGTCACCTCTTGTTAACTACAGTGTTACTACTGCAACTTATACACCTAGTACTGGATTCCTTGACCTT
>Ga0115011_10001120_pt1 | contig 19524 bp, 9 predicted proteins | sample TroAtlMetagenome_2_FD_88705 | JGI IMG/M metagenome (GOLD analysis project Ga0115011, IMG submission 88705) | Marine eukaryotic phytoplankton communities from Atlantic Ocean - Tropical Atlantic ANT8 Metagenome | ecosystem: Environmental > Aquatic > Marine > Oceanic | place: Tropical Atlantic...
CGACGGGAAGATGCCCTTTTCTCTGAGCGGATCAACGATAGACTTACCTTCAGAGATACGATCTTTCGTATAGATAATCGCCTCTTCAATCACGCGATTACCTGCGGTTTTGGCCACGATTTCAAGCGCGTCCAAGATAGGTACACCGGATGAAATAAGTGTTCCTAAAGTACGTGTAAACTTTGCAACTGCCGCCTGCGTAAGGATGTCACCAATGACGGGCATGTTCAGAAGGAATTTGTCGAAGAGGTACGCGCCCTGCTCGAAATGTACGAACGCCTTGAAAGCAACGATAAACCCCGCAAACCCTCCCATAATGGCCGGAAAGTTTTCGATGGCATCAGCCGAGAGTTCCACCATAAATGCCGTCAAAGCCGGAAGCTCTTTACCCATCGACGTAAACATACCCGCGAAAGATGGAATCACCTTCGTGAGAAGAAACATCGTAATCGTAATGGAGACTATAAGCACCGTGAGCGGGTACTTCATCGCCCCTTTCACCTTCTGCTTGAGCTTCATCGCCTTCTCGATATAGATCGCGAGACGATTCAGAATGGTATCCAGAATACCACCGAGCTCACCAGCTGAAACCAACGACACAAATAGATTGTCGAACATTTTCGGATGCTTTCCTAACGCATCTGAAAACGTTGAACCTGCCTCTACGGTAGCCTTCACCGAGAGAATAACCTTCTGAAACTTAGGATTCGGCTCCTGGGTTCCCAGGATCTCCAAGCACTGAACCAAAGGAAGACCTGCATCGATCATGGTTGCGAGCTGTCGGGTAAAGACAACCTTCGTCTTGACGTCCACCTTGTTGAGAAAGGGGAGGTCGAGATCTATGTCCTTCGGCTTCTTTTTGATGTTCGTGGGGGTGAGGCCCATCTGCTGAAGACGGTTCTCGACCTCCTCGGTGTTTGGCGCATCGAGTACGCCTTCACGAGCCTCACCAGAACTGGTTTTGGCTTGCCACTGATAGAGTGCCATCCACCCCTCACAACACGATCACTTGATTTTCAAGGTTACCTCGAAAAGCACGTCTGTCGACTTATGAGGCGTACAATTACGTCGTTTTCGAGAAAAAACGATCCTAGCGCCGATTTCGGCGACCAGAGCCTTTCGCTACCTGCGCCGCATCATCCTTGGCAAACATTCCTGCTAATTCATCAGGATCATAGGCTCGACGAAGCGCTTGTTCCTGAGTAAGCGACCCCTCTTTTACGTGCCGAAATAAATTTTGATTTAGGGTCACCATTCCGTTCCCCTCCTGACCTATCTGCATTTGACTTACGACTTGATGCATTTTGTCTTCGCGGATCAAATTTCGAATCGCATGGTTCGGATACATGATCTCGCAGACCATCACACGGCCCTTCTTATCCGATCGTCGTATCAGCTGCTGACTAATCACGGCTTCCAACACAAAGCTCAACTGACTTCGAACCATGTCCTGTTGATGCGCAGGGAAAAAATCAATGACACGATGGATTGTTTGAATCGCGTTATTCGTGTGCAGGGTCGCAAATACAAGGTGGCCTGTCTCCGCGATACGAAGCGCGGTCTCCATGGTGATCAAGTCACGAATCTCGCCAATCAACACCACATCTGGATCCTGGCGCAGTACATGCCGCAGACCATTCTCAAACGAGTCTGTATCAGTTCCTACTTCCCGCTGATTCACGATGCAATTCTTATGCTGATGCACAAATTCGATTGGGTCTTCAATCGTGACGATATGGCCATGACGACTTCGATTAATGAGATCGACCAAACTCGCCAACGTCGTCGATTTACCCGACCCTGTCGGACCTGTTACCAACACGAGCCCATTCGGACGATTTGCCAACTCGCCTACCGTGTCGGGAAAACCTAAGTCTGCCAGCGGTAGAGTTCGACTCGGAATGATCCTAAGCACCCCACCGACAGCCATCTTTTGGAAGAAGAAGTTCGCGCGAAATCTAGTGGCTTCCGAAAAACGAAAACTCAGATCCAACTCGGCAGTATCATGGAATTTCTGTCGCTGCTCCTCCGACAGAACGCTATCTGCAAGATATTGCGTATCATCAGGAGTCAATGCAGGAGTCCGCAGCGGTACAAGTTCTCCGTTGATCCGAAGCTGAGGTGGCGTACCCGCCGTAATGTGAAGATCAGAGGCTCCCTTATCAATCACCGTCTGCAGCAGACGCTTCATGTCTACATGAGGCGGAGCTTTATAAGAATCACTCACAATCAATCAGCTCGAGTCGTTCGAATGACTTCAGCAACCGTTGTCGTTCCCTCAAGAAGCTTTCTAATTCCACTCATTCGAAGAGTCCGCATACCCGCTTTGATCGCAGTCTCTTTGAGTTCCATCGCAGAGTAGCCTTGAAGAACGCCCTCTTTGAGTTCATCCCCCACGTGCATCACCTCGTAAAGAGCAACACGTCCCTTATAGCCCGTCTTGTTACAACGCTTACAGCCCGCGCCGTGATACACGACTACGTCTTCTAACTGTTCATCGGTCAGGCCAAGATCACGCAAGGCTTCCTCTTCAACATCGACCGGCTCTCTGCATTCACTGCAAATACGGCGCGCGAGTCGCTGTGCGACAATGCAGTTGAGACTCGACGTTACAAGAAAGGGCTCAACCCCCATATTCAGAAGACGGTTGATGGTACCTGGAGCGTCATTGGTGTGCAGGGTAGATAATACGAGGTGACCGGTGAGTGCCGCTTTAATCGCGATCTCAGCGGTTTCAAAGTCACGAATCTCCCCCACCATGATGATGTCTGGATCCTGACGAAGGAACGAACGAAGGGCGGCTCCGAAGTTCAGGCCAATTGTGTCGTTCATCTGGCACTGGTTAATCCCAGCGAGGTTGAATTCCACGGGATCTTCGGCTGTTGAAACGTTCTCACTCGGCTTATTCAATGACTGAAGCGACGAATAAAGCGTCGTGGTTTTTCCAGAACCCGTAGGTCCCGTCACCAAAACCATTCCGAACGGTTGATGGATATCGTGCTGAAACATTTTGAGCTGATCGTCCTCAAATCCCAACTTGGTCATATCAAGTTGAAGATTCGATTTATCGAGAATTCGAAGAACGATTTTCTCGCCGTAAAGAGTCGGAAGAACACTCACACGGAAATCAACTTCCTTGTTCTCTCCCAGAACCAGCTTAATACGACCATCCTGAGGGAGACGCCGCTCGGCAATGTCGAGCTTTGACATAATTTTCAGACGCGAGGTTATCGCCTGACGCATCCGCATTGGAGGTCTCATGATCTCAGAGAGCACACCATCGATTCGATACCTAATTCGAAACTCGTACTCATAAGGCTCAATGTGAATATCCGAAGCGTTTCGTTTGATGGCATCGACCAGAACCAGGTTACACAACCGGATAACTGGGGCTTCGCCAGCCTCCTCAGTCGCTTGTCCAGCATCGAACTCTTCCTCTTCGGTGAGCATCCGGACTTCTTCCATCACATCGAGATCATCAGCAAAGCCCATCATCGAGCCGCCACCTTCTCCACCAGATTCAGCAGCCGATGAAAGCTGCTCATAGTAGGTGTCGAGTGCAGACTGAATATTCGTCTCGCTCGATACGACCACCTCGACATTAAATCCCGTCAGGAACTTAATGTCGTCCATCGCATAGATGTTGCTGGGGTCGCTCATGGCCACAACGATCGTGGACCCTTCTTGCTGAATCGGAATAACCGAGTGTCGCTCCGCCACATCCCGAGGAATCATGCTGATGACTTCCTCCTCAACCTGAACTTCGTCCAGATCCAACGAAGGCACACCATAATGCTCACTCAAGAACTCTACGAGATGCGTCTCTTCGACGTATCCGAGACGGGCCAATTCACCCGCAAAATTCTTTCCTGAGTTTTCCGTTGCGACGCGTACGTCCTCTAACTGCTCTGCACTGATGAGCTCGCTATTAACCAGGAGGTTACCAAGATTATTCTTCGTTCCGCCCCCACGTACGTTCGTCTTATCGTTTCCATCCTGTTGGTCGCTCAAGCCACACTCCCGCATCTGATCGCAACTCAAAGCCTATCGCAGCCCGGCGCGCACGCGCAAGACCACCCAGCCACTGAGTGCAAAACTCTGTTAACCAGAGAAGCTAAAACGAACGCTCAACCGGACTAGTGCCTTCTTACCGGCGCGGTGCAAACTCAAAGCCATGGCGACCATTTGTCTTGAGAATAAGCTTCGCCTTAAAAAAGCGTCCCTTCTTACTCTTGAATCCGCCTAATAACTCGGTCTCGCCCTCTGTAAAAAACGCACGTGCCTCTTCTGCGGTAATTTCTCGCTCACACACGAGCTTTGGCAAAAGTGCCTTCGGCTTAGGAGATCCTTTCAAAAATTCAGCATCGGCATACCGAAGGTTTGTTTCGATAACCTCGACTCCGTCAGGAAGCGTAACAAACGTACCTACGGTCTTCTCGTCAGCATCTTGAATGTCATTACTACCACCGACATTTTCAATCTGGACCCGCCAACGGCTTGGAGGACGCTTGCTCTTGGTAGGTCCTAACTTGGCGTAGGCCTCATCATCGAGACGCTCCAAGTTCAAGTTCGCCTGGTACCCCGGTGACCTTACTGCCATCCTCGGATAAAGCGTTACTGGACCTATCTGGTGATTCTCACTGGAGAGAAGATCACGCATATTCTCTTTCGACAGAACTTTTCCGCCGATGTCTTTCCAAACGAAGAAAACCTCAGAAGAACCTTCAGGTGTGGAGTAGCCCCACGCCGTTTCAAACACATGCGCGTCTGGAAAGCCGGGCACATGTCCTACCGATTCCCCACCAAAAAGATCTTCAAAATCAAAACCGACCAACGATTTCGTCATCTCGACCGTGTTGTCGGAAACCTCTTGCATGTAATCGGCACGGGCTAGGTTTTGTCCCTCAACTTCGCGGAGTTTCTTCTCCATGTCACCGGTTAGCTCTGCACTTGTCAGCCTGATGACTCCCGCCAAATCAAGCACTTCCACCAGGCGTAAAGCTTTCGCCGTGGCCCTGACACCTTGCTTACCACGCGCCAAATAACCACGACCAATGAGTCGTTCAATCGTGTCAGCACGCGTTGCTGGTGTACCCAGGCCTCGTTCCTTGAGGACCTCGCTAAGCACCTGATCATCGACTTCCTTGCCACAATTTTCCATTCGGCTAACAAGTGTCGCATCGGTAAAACGAGCCCTTGGTTTCGTCTCTCCCTCGGTCACTTCGCTGGAAACTACAGACACACTGTGACCTTCGGGGTTGCCTAAGGCTTTGAGTGTCGAGCCATGCCCCACCTCTTTGCCCATGGCCGCCTGCCAACCGCATTCGACAAGCATACGACCTTTGCTAAGGAACGTAAGCTCTTCAACGTCTGACTTAACGCGAGTTTCTCGTTGTACGGTTTCCCAGATCGCCGGTGGCATCATCGACGCGAGATATTGCCGAACGATCATCGAGTAGACTCTGAATTCTCGTTCATTGAGTTGGCCAGGGGCAGGTAAAGCAACGGGAACAATCGCATGGTGATCTGTGAGCTTGTTGTCGTCATAGACTCGCTCTGTGTTCTGCACTCCCTCTTTTTCGATAAGATCAACAACTGGGCCGAACATCTTGCTCTGCTTCAGCATCCGAAGCTTTTCATCCAAAGTCGGAAGGTGATCTTGTGGCAAATGCCGCGAATCTGTTCGAGGGTAACTGGTTACCTTGTGACGCTCGTAAAGCGCCTGCGCTATATCCTGAGTATTCTTGGCCGTCATCCCTGTGGATTTCTGAAGGCTCGTAAGATCGTAAGGTAAGGGAGCTCGCTCGCGACTCTTCTTACGGGTCTCAGTCGCTTCTGTCGGGTTAGATACGGCGAGAATCGACTGAATTTGTGCCAAATGCTTTGCATCAAAGATTCGAGTCGGTTTCGATTTTTCTTCGAACTTCTTGAGATGTAGAAGGCTCTCGTACTGATGATCGCCCGCATCGAACGTTCCTTTGACCTCCCAATAGGTCTTGGGACGATGCGCGAGAATCTCAAGTTCTCGAGCCACCACCATGGCCAGTGTCGGAGTCTGAACACGTCCCACACTCCAAGCACCTTGATAATTGAAACTCTTGAGCCTACGAGTGAGCGCTCGTGTTGCATTCATGCCAATCAACCAATCGGCTTCAGCACGACAGGAAGCGGCATCCGCAAGACCGTCGTACTCAGAACCTGCACGAAGGTTACTGAAAGCTCCCTTAATGGCCTTCGTTGTCATGGAGTTAAGCCAAAGACGCTGAATCGGTAAGTCTTTACCTAATTGGGGGAAAATAGTGCGGAAGATATGCTCGCCCTCACGACCCGCATCGCACCCATTAACAACACCAACGACGTCTTTTCGTTTCGCTAACTTCTTAAGAACCTTAAGTCTCGTCTGCGCCTTCTTGTCTCGTGGCTTGTACTTAAACTCGCCTGGCAACATAGGAAGTAATCCCAAGCTCCAGCGTTTCCAGTCCGGGTTGTAAGACTCCGGCTCAACAAGCTCTAAAAGGTGACCCACTGCAAAGGAGATCACGAATTTATCAGTTTCGTAGTAAGCGCCAGAGTCGTTATTTTCAAACGGACCCATGGCCTTCGCGTAATCAAGCGCGACACTCGGTTTCTCCGCGATAACCAGCCATTTACTCATGATGCATGCCTTAGGTCATTTCAATGAGCGCTATGGTCACGACGTCCGGCCTCTTGTCAAGAAGAGGCTTTCTTACGTCATGACCAGGGAACCTCTAAACTCTTGTAATCTTTATTGTCTTTAAGTTTTCTCGTCAGAGTGAAGACTTGAAGGTCCGTATCGGTCTTTGTCTCAGAAACCAAACTTCGAACATTCGAGATCAACTCTGAACTGTGTGTCCGCATAAACGGATTTGTTTCACACTCAAGCCCAATGGTGGATGGAACGACACTCTCTCCCCTAGACCGTCGTTTCCACACATCCTGACCCCGTTCATGAAGGCGCTGATTGCCGGGCTCAACCGAATAGGCGAACCGTAAATTATCCTGGGTATATTCGTGAGCGCAGCAGACCTTGGTATCGAGATCTAGCTCAGCAAATCTCTTCAGACTTTCGTACATTTTTGAAGGAGGTCCATCGAAGAGATAACCACACCCACCTGCAAAGAGTGTATCTCCACAAAAGAGAACACCATCGAAGAGGTAGGAAACGTGTCCATCGATATGTCCCTCCGTCAGCATAACGAGGCCCTCACAAGCGCCAACCGACACCTTATCTCCATCCCCAACACTGTGTGTTAACCCTGGAATGGGTGTCGGCGCGTTGGACGAACCAACCACTCGTAGTTCCTCTAGAAGGCCACGCTTCGCGAAATCGCGATTAACCCCAATGTGATCACCATGGGTGTGTGTATTGAAAATGGCATCCAGCGAGAGCTTATGCTGCGCCAAATAGGTCAAAACAGGCCCTGCCTCCGGTCCATCTACAATCGCCACGTAACCTGTCTTGGTACATTCCAACAACCATATGAGGTTGTCTTGCCAGGCCGGGATCTGGTGAACCCTCAACGCTCCCGTTCTCGAAAGGAAAGGATGGGTAGGAATGGTGACAACGTGGGACATAAACAGCGAAAAAATTCCTATGTGATGAAGTACTCATCGCTTTCAGTCTTCTGAACCACTCCTTGAACCTCGAGGTTCAACAAGCACGCAGAAAGCTTAGCGACGGTGAGGCCCGATCGCATATGAAGGGTATCTAGGTCAAGAATGGTGTCGGATTTTAAGGTGGATATAATCAACGATTCCTCTGGCGTTCTAGTTCTTCTTGGCAACGAAACAGCTGCTTTCCAAGGAGAAGGACTCCCTCGCTCACAACTTGCCCACACGTCGACCAATGTCTTTTCTACCCCAAGGGTTTTAGCCAATTGGTCAGGACCTATCAGCGGAATTGCTCCTGTGGTCAAAAGCTCATTACACCCGTAGCCAAGACTTTGACCTACGTTGGAAGGGATCGCCAGGACCGGTCTGCCTATTTGCCGCGCAAACATGGCCGTAGAAAGAGACCCGCTTCGCGCACGCGCCCTGACAACAACGACTGCTTTAGACAATCTCGCAATGACCTGATTTCTTTCTCGAAAGCGATAAGCTCTTGGGGAGATCGTTGGCCAATAGGGGCTCACAATTGCTCCCCCGCCCCGTACCACTTCGTCGAAAAGACCACGATGATGACTTGGATAGGTATGGTCGTGCCCATGGCCTAGAACGACCACTGTGGGAGATCCAAGCTCTAACGACACACGATGCGATTGAGCATCGCACCCCTCTGCACCACCCGATAAGACATGAAACCCCAGGTCTATAACCAATCGTGCGACCTTACGGGCACAGGCACGCCCATAAGGGTCGACAGCTCGAGAACCCACCACCGCTACATAACTCGCCTGCGGTATCTCACCACGAACCAAAAGAATCGGTAGCTTCGTTTCATCCGGAGGCTGCCAAACCTTGAGGCCTCTTTTTTCAAGTTCGCGCCAAGAATCATCACTAGCAGTCGAGATCTTGCCGGCCCGCTGGCTGTACAAACGAAAAACGCTACCTTCCGAGTGCAACCTCGCAACCAAACTATCAATGCTCCGCATCACCACCTCCCCCGACAAAGTGGGTGGTCGAGTAATAATTGTTGCAGGCCAGCTTCCTTTTTCTGCCTTGACCACTGGAGCCCTTAGCTCTATTCAAATGTAACACCCGCCTTAGGAGGCATTGTGACAACGAAGAATATAAGGCGCGCAGCTGTCCTTGGCGCAGGAGTGATGGGCTCTGGTATTGCCGCTCATCTGGCATCCTGCGGGATCCCCACTGTCCTTTTAGACATCGTCCCTAGAGACCTTAGTGACGAAGAAAAAACGAATCCAAAGGCTCGAAATCGCTTCGCAAGCTCCGGATTAAAAGCTGCGATTAAATCGAAACCAAACGTTTTTGTTCAATCGAATGCAGCCTCCATCATCGAGGTCGGAAACTTCGAAGACGACATGGCCAAACTCAAAGACGTCGATTGGGTCATCGAGGTTGTCGTCGAGAATCTAGCGATTAAACAAAAACTATTCGCGCAGGTTGAGGCCAACCTGACACCAGGAACAATCGTCAGTTCGAATACATCTGGCCTTTCTCTTGAAGCAATGTGCGAGGGAAGAGGTGATGATTTCGTCACCCATTTCCTTGGAACACACTTCTTTAATCCTGTTCGCTACATGCATCTCCTCGAGATTATCCCCGGACCAAAAACCTCGACAGAGGTCGTGGACACAATGAGCCACTTTGTCCGGCGGATCTTAGGTAAGGGAGTCGTTTACGCGAAAGATACGACAAACTTCATCGCCAACCGTATCGGTGTCCACGGCATGATGACCACCATCCACTCTATGGAAGAACTGGATTACACGGTGGAAGAAGTCGACGCTATCGTCGGCAAACCAATGGGACGACCTAAGTCGGCCGCGTTTGGTACAGCCGACATCGTTGGTCTAGATACATTCATCCACGTCGCACAGAATTGTTACGATTCTCTAACCGACGATCCCGAACGCGATGTCTTCAAGTGCCCCTCGTCCATCACAACGATGGTCGAAAAAGGACTGTGCGGCCGAAAGGCTGGTGGCGGTTTTTACAAGAAAGAGGGTCGGGACCTCTTCGCCATCGATACTAAGACGCTCGAATACCGTCCAAAGGTTAAACCTGACTTCCCTGAAATAAAGGCCGCAAAGAAAGCAGGCCGAGACGTCGGTGCTCGACTCAAAGCCCTGATCAACGGAGAAGGCCGAGCGGCAGAGTTTGCATGGCACGTATTAAGTCGCTCCCTTGCGTACACCGCAAATATCGCATTCGACATCGCTGACGACATCGTCAATATCGACCGCGCCATGCGTTGGGGATTTAACTGGGAACTTGGCCCATTCGAGGCCTGGGACGCGATTGGCGTCAAAGAGGGCGCCGATAGAATGCGAGCAGATGGTTTCACACTGCCTGGTTGGGTCGACGAAGCTATTGCTGCCGGCGGCTTTTACACAGACAACGGGACGTCATTCTTCCACCAAGGAGCCCAACAAGCGGTTCCGACAATACCGGGAAGTCTTAACCTCGGTCCCATCAAGTCTTCCGGCGGGGTAGTCGAAAAGAATCGAGGAGCAACGCTTCTCGATCTCGGAGATGGTATCGCCTGCGTTGAATTTCATACAAAGATGAATACTGTCGATGCGGACCTTGCGACCATGCTCAACACAGCATGTGACCGTGTAGAGGCCGACTTTGACGGGCTCGTTCTAGCCAATGAAGCCGAACATTTCTCGGCTGGAGCCAACCTAATGGTTGTGGCCATGTACGCGGCTCAGAAAAATTGGACCGCCATTGAAGAGATGATCAAGGGTTTCCAAGACGTCCTTCAGCGCATCACTTACCTCAGCAAGCCCGTTGTATCCAATCCACATGGACTGACCCTTGGTGGCGGATGCGAAATGGCAATGGCTGCAGACAGAATGCTTGTGGCACAAGAAACCTACATGGGCCTCGTCGAGGTCGGCGTTGGACTCATTCCGGGAGGATGCGGGACTCTCAACCTCCTCAAAAGAATGCTTCGACCTATCCCGGCAAAGTCCAATATCGATCGACTGCCATTTATTCAGCGTGTCTTCGAAAACATCGGAATGGCGAAAGTAGCTACCGGAGCTGGCGAAGTCTTTAACTTTGGCTTCGCTACTGAACGAGACGCTATCGCCATTAACCGTGATACACGCATCGCGGATGCCAAGAGAATGGCGAGATACATGGCCGACCAAGGATATACAGCACCCAGCCCTGCTGACTATCTGGTTCTACCTGGTCAAGATGGTGCAGCTGCGATTGATCTTTTCGTCTACGGCATGAAGCTCTCTGGCTACGCAAGTGAGCACGATCATCTCATTGCCAAGAAGCTCGGCAACGTTCTGTGTGGTGGAGATGCTGACGGACGCACTCCTGTGACAGAGCAAGCAATCCTAGACCTCGAACGAGAGACATTCCTCAGTCTTGTCGGTGAGCCTAAATCCATCGAACGGATCCAGCACATGCTGACCAAGAACAAACCCCTACGAAACTAGCCAAGGACCAAGGAGAAACTAGATATGCGAGAAGCAGTAATTGTTAGCGCGGTCCGTACACCTGTTGGAAAGGCCGGTAAGGGAAGCTACAAGAATGTTCGGCCAGAAGACCTCGGTGCAGCGGTCATCAAAGGCGCGATGGATAGAGTTCCTGGACTAAGCGGGGAAGATGTCGAAGACGTCATCTTCGGATGTGCCATGCCAGAAGGTCAGCAAGGCCTTAATGTGGCAAGAACCATCTCCATGTTGGCAGGATTGCCTAAAAGCGTTCCTGCCCAAACCGTGAACCGCTTTTGTAGCTCTGGTCTTCAAACCATTGCCAGTGCCGCTGAGCGCATCATGGCTGGCTGGGCAGACGTCATTGTGGCCGGCGGTGTTGAATCGATGTCGTCGGTACCGATGGGAGGGCACACTCCGCGGCCACACCCTTGGACCGTTGCCAACGATCCAGGCCTTTTTACAGGCATGGGCAATACAGCGGAGATCGTTGCAACTCGCTACGATATCAGCCGCGAGAAACAAGATGCTATGGCTGCTCGCAGCCACGCAAACGCACTTAAAGCAATCGAGGAAGGAAAGTTTAACGATGAACTCATTCCTTTCGGAGACCTTCAAGTGGACGAAGGACCTCGACCTGGCTCTACGGTTGAAAAATTAGGGAAGCTCCGACCAGTCTTCTCGACCAAAGGCTCCGTGACAGCTGGTAATAGCTCCCAAATGAGCGACGGCGCTGCTGCTACCGTCGTAATGAGCCGTGATAAAGCCGAAGAGCTTGGTGCAGAAATTCTTGGGATTCTTCGAGACTTTGTTGTCGTCGGAGTCGAACCAGATGAAATGGGAATTGGACCAGCATGTGCGGTTCCGATGCTTCTAAAGCGACAAGGTCTTAAGATAGAAGACATCGACCTTATCGAGCTTAATGAAGCCTTTGCATCCCAAGGGGTCTACTGCATCGAGCAGATAGGAGTCGACCCTGAAAAAGTCAACGTGAACGGTGGTGCAATCGCTCTTGGCCATCCTCTCGGATGCACCGGAGCAAAGCTCACAGCCACCCTCCTACACGAACTTAAGAGACGGGGCGGACGCTATGGCATCGTCACCATGTGCATCGGTGGCGGCATGGGCGCCGCTGGACTTTTTGAACGCGTCTAATCCCTGGCCGGCTGCATCAAAATCAATTGTTAAAGGTCAACCACCTACCGGTGGTGTCTCCAACGACGCATTGGGATCATCGCACTGAAACTTTAGCTCTGTCCGATAGTCCTCATCGGTGTCCAGGTTTGTCTCGGTTCCAGTTATGGCTCCCATAATACCCACCGCCGTTTTGGCTCTCTTATCAATGCCCTGATAGACGGTATTCTCACTGAGTACATTAAGAAGACGGCCCTGCGCTTCGCAGTGGTTCTGAGCTTTTTCCTTAGCACGCCTTATACAACATGTTCCGTCGCTCGACGTGGAAATTATGGAAGCTTGATCGCCCTGTGGGAGCAGGGTTGTTTTCGCAATACAGCATCCGGATGCCAGGGCTGCACCAGCCAACAATATTGATACTTTGTGGAAAAAAGACCGCATTAAATAAATCCTCGCAGTGTTGTGTAACATAACAAACGGAATGAAGCGGGTTCATCGTAACTATGATGCATGTGTTAGTATGTTCCGGTTAACCGAATAAAGAAGCCATTCTTATTCTCGGTCAAGTCGTCCATGACATCAGCAGAGAAACGCGCGAAGTTATAGCCCACGCCTATGCGGGCATATTCGTATAGAGTGTATGCCACTTCAGTCAAAGCGCCTTGCAAGAGCTCTCCGTCGGGAAGACCCCACATCAATCGGTATTCCAACGCAAAATCTAGAGTCCTACCCAAGAGGTGTACCGCAAAGCGGTTGATCCATAAGAGTTGATCGGTAGAAAACTCCTCTAAGTCCGACACGTCGGAATTATGCTTGTAGACGATTTTTTCAGTCAGTTGCATGCCGTAAGGTAGCTCTAATACTCCTGCAACACTGAGAAGGTCGATATTACTCGTCCAATCCTGAAGGTTCTCAAGTCCCAAGGTACTGACTGCGGGACGAACGCTACGGGTTAATCGATGTGTATAACGTCCCAACAAAGTCAGTCGGTCCGAACTCATCGGTCGATATGCAACGCCTGCAGTGGCCTCGAGCGACTCCTGATCCATCTGACGATCCGCAAGATTCTGGGTCATCGTATAGGTAGAATAGACAAGCCCTGTGACATCCTTAGAGAGCTTCAGATTCAGATTATTTCGAAGTAGAATCTGTACCCGATCAGCTCCGTCTCCAGACGCTAGCCCTTGATCGAACCTAACCTCATAACGACCGCCGTACTTGATCCAATCGTAACCCGTGATGTTGAGTCCTGCACTTAGAACATCCCGTGAGCCACGCCCTTCAAACCCACCAAAGGTTTGGGCTCGCTCGTAAGCTCCCATCAAATGGATCCCGTCAGCCAATTTGAATCGTTTTCCTAAGCCTAAAACGGCGCGGTTAGCCGGACCGCTGACTCCTGAATCGAGACGATATTCGCCATACATTTGACCACCACCCGCCAACGCACGACGGGCTCCAAAAACGGTCGAATACATCATGTCTCCGGACGCTGGGTCCCTCATGACACGTTCTTCCATAAAGACATTGGCATCGTCGGATAACTTCGTACGAAGTCCCGTTCTGATTCCATGGTCTCCATTCCAACGAAGGAGCGCCATTGCGTTCAAGCCAAAATCATCGGTTAGACTCCAATCGGCTCCCATATGAGTCAGCATATGGCCGGACCAATCGTCCCCCACCAGCTTGGGATCTCCGGCCAAAATGCCCTCTTGAATGGCAAGGAGCCTTAGCCTCTTATTGATCTTGTAGCCTCCACCAACCGCTAATGCAGCGCTTGTTTCCACAAGGCCATCTAAATCATCTCGGTGCTGACCGTATGTCGCCTCTCCAAAGGCATTCCAAAGCCCTTCACGACGATGGTACTGACCATGAAGTCGAAGACGCTTTACTGTCCTAAATTCTCCTACAAACCGTTCATCTTCGACTCGAACTGCGCCTGCATCAGCTCTAATCAGAGCGCTATCCTTCGTTGTAGGATGGTATGTCACCTCTCCGCCGTACTTTTCCATGCCCTGTTCTAAAACTGTGCCGACGCCGTGAAATCCAGGTTCAATGAGTTGATAATAGCCCTTGATTCGGAGATTGAGATCCATCTCTAGAAGTTCTCCTAGATGACTCTCAACGCCGCCTTTAAAGGCGTATCCATGAATTTCAGATCCCGCTGATGAGAATGGAGTGTAATTAACTCCACCATCCCGACTGATATGGGCGGTTCCGTCTGGATTTACCGATTCGGCGAACTCAAAATACGCCCGAGTCTTCTTCTTATAGTTAAACTTGAGATGGGCTCCGAGCATTTCGTAGGCCTCACCCGAAGCACGCCCTTCGCTAACGTAACCACCACCTATCTCGACCATGTCGAATAGCTTTTGATTGGCGTGTACACCCCACGCTACACCGGCGCCATCTTGGACTGCGCGCGTCTCGTAATCGGCCACGATCCACACTTCATGCCCCTTGAGCATGCTCGTCGAATTAAAGGGCTGCAGCCCACCGATCGTTATCATCGTATCCATGGTAGACGGCAAAGGTGAATTCAACATGATTCGCCCATCGTGTGCTGTGACGCGATAATCGCGATCGCGTACAAGATCTGTACGGGCCAACTCCATACCAGTCGTCATCTCGCGCACGACAATCGCGAGCTGCTCGCTGCCTTCAATCATGTCACCTTTCGACAAGTAATAGAGCGTTCCACCTGTGGCTCTAATTTCGTCATGACCTCGCGCTATACGACTCACATCATCGGATGCAAAAGCCTTAAATCGCGTATCGAAGCCTTTCTTGAAGCTATGATTGAAGTCGAGCTTTCCACCGTAGAACGTTCGATTGTAACGCAGAAGTTCGACGCCCTCGAAGTCCGTTCGGATAGACCCAAACTTCAACTTGGACTTATCGGCTTCAACAAGAATGTAGAGGTGCCCTCTTGAGGCTGCATCGTGCACCTCTTGGCTGGAATCACCGAAGATTGCGTAGTCCTGATGAGGGTCTATCACTTGCTCATAAAAGGCTGAAAACTCTTCCTTCTTCGTCGAATCGATATGGGCCGTCATCAAGATATTCTTAAAGACGTCATTGCCACTAATTCGGCCTTTGAAATAAACCGCTCCACGGCCCGCCAGGAAGAAATCATCGACGCCATACTCGTGATAATGAGCGCGCTCAAAGAGTTTCGCATCCTTATGACCAAAGGCGCCGTCGGCTAATGCCAATAAGAAAAACTCCTTATCACTGACCTCAACAGGCCAGGTGATTTGAGCCTTTCTTCCCGTCTCATCGGAGGATTCTATCTGAATCGAGCTTTTGCCTACAGGCAATTGAAGCGTCGTCGTAAAGGCACCATCAGATGCGATATGAAGAGCCGTTCCATTGATTGTAATCTTGTTCTTTACGTTAGTCTGACCCGAGACAAAGAGTCTATTGGTCGAAATCTTAATACCCTTGGGAGGAAGCTGAACGGTCAATTGTGTCGCCGTACTGAGCTTCTCTGTTGGATCTTTGAGCAGGACCTTGTCTGAACCAAGAGCGTCCTTTAGGGCGGCTCCACCAATCCGCCTTAACGGATCGACCACCTTCGCCTTGTCTTTGAGCTTGATCTTGGGGACCTTGTTATCGGTAAGTCCAACGGGGCGGGGCTTTTTGTTGAGTGCCTTCAACCGAATAAGCGCCTCTCTTGTGGCACCGGCCTTACCCACTACTTTTACATGTAGAAGTCCCTTCTCTGGTCGCTTCACAATACGCATGAAGCCCCCTTTCGCATCCGTACTCACTTCAAGCCCTTGAACGCTCACAGACGGCTTGGCTGCGGGAAGTTTCTTAGGTTCTTTGAAGCTCTCAGGATCTTCGGGTGGGTACACCCGCATCACGACACGCCTATTGAACGCTCGCTCCTTCTTTGTCCCATTGGGACCAACTTGTCTGGAAGAGCCATATCCAACTATCTTGAGATTATCGCTCAAGATCTGAAGGTTATCCATGATGAAACTCTGGATATTGCTCGCCGCTAACTTTGTCTTTTCCAAATCGGCTGCAGGATCTCCTGATGCATCGGTATGAATCTCCATCTCCACACGAAGTTCAGGATAGAGTTTGAGGTCACGCCGCATCCTCTTAATCATTTTCTTAAGAACGTAGCCTAACGACATTCGCTTGAGGAAAAGCTTCCCTCGCAACGTTTTGTCCGAGATGAGATCCGCAGGCGCTCCATAACTCACGCCAAACGTCACATCAGGACTCGTGGCACTGGAACCCCGACCGTTAAAAACGGAAAAACGCGCGCGATACAGTCCGCCTCTTTTCACAAGACCGACTTTCCCATCCGCTGAGGTACCGTTCCAAGAAATCGTCGCCGGCGGCTTACCCAATCCGTAAAACTCCCGTACGGGCTCCTCTCCTTGATCACCGACCCTCACGATTCGCAAGCGCCAATTGGCCTTCTTGCTTTTCGGCATACGAGCGCGCAAGCCAAAAACTATCGGTTCTCTAAGTCTATCGAGATGCCAAGGAACATTTCTGACACCGGTCTTATATTTCTTCTCAAATCGGGACTGAGATTGTTTTAACCGCAACTTCGCAGACATGCGTTTGTACCGACGATTATTCACAGCAATGGAAAGGTTGCCGGTGTTTCCGGTCACCGTCACAACCCTGCTGAGTTCCTCACTTTTGGTATCAACCACCTTTTGTGGCTTCTTAACGAGCTGACCTCGCACCGTTTCGTAGGAGCAGGACACTCCAAAGCTCAATCGCCCAACAAAACCGGGCGTTATGTACAGAACCTGCTTGAGGGGAGTCGTCGCTTTTGAGCCAGGTGGTAGCGTATTGCTGTCTACCTTGATGAGATGGTTACCCGGTAGGAGCTTTCGAATGTGAAACTTTCCACTCGCGTCAGTATCCGTATACCAACCATGATCGGCATAAATACGAACGCCTCCCACGCCCACCTCGTCAGAGTCCTGCAATCCATCGGCATCGCTATCGCAAAAGACCCGCCCTAGAACAAGACCTCGATCGAATTCGGCTTCAGCTTCGATCCTAACGTCGGCCTTAACCTCAGCTCCCAAAGCAACACCACTGGCAGAACGCGCACTGGCCTTGTTGCTGTAAACACGTTCGGGTTGAACACCGTTTTCAACAACCATCTTATAACGCAGTTGAAGTCGCTGCCCGGCTCTTAAAGCTACACCCACAGGTCCTTGAGGCGATTTTCGACCGAAAATAAGCACATTGCCTTTACGACTAATCTGAGCTTCTACATCAAGCCCAGCACTTGTTCGAATACGGGCCGAACCCGCCACCAACTTGAAGCCGGATGGAGGAATGTCCTCAAACAAGACACCTCCGGAAGCATTGCTAGGGAGGTAATGCGTCTCACCACTGTTGACGACGTCGACATGGAACGAAAGTACGTCCCCTACCTTCGCACGTGCGCGGTCAACACGCTTTTCAACCTTAACATCGCCCTCTGCAGCATATGCATTCGATGCGAGTATAAGAACGCTTAAGAGCGAAGCTGCAACTATGATTCCGGCCCGATTCTTCAAAAGGCTCACCATCTTTTCCGTCGTCTAGGAAATGTCTGTGGCGCCTATGTTAATCCGACGTGGCCAGGGAATCCAACTCTCGACGCTACCTTCGTGCACTAAGGCGCAGCACGACGTTTGGATTCGAAGCCTAAAGTCCCTTCGAGACAATAAATAATTAAAAAGGACTATATAAGAGGATCTCAGTGGGTAAATCTCCCGCTGCCCCAGCCCCTCCGAGCGTTAGAATCATTCCGCTATCAGTAAAAACCGACCGAGCCCCTGTTCTAGCTCCCGGCAAGAACGGAATAATGACCGTCCCCTGGTTTGAGCTTTGAGCGACCTCAATGCGGAATGCTCCCTGATTTGGGTCCATGTACTCGTAAATAATTTCAAGGCTATCTAGAGTTGCTCCCGCCTGGCCAGTGCCTCCCATAAAGACGACCGAATTACCAAAAGCCTTAGCGGATGAATGACCACCTCGCGCTGTCTTAAGGTTAAACCCTGGCTGGGAACCCACTGTGTCGGCCGTAGTGTCGTATACATCGATCGCATTGCTTACCTGCTGACGATCAAGACTCGTGTAGCCGCCTGCCAAGTAAATGAAATTACGGCCCTCAACCCAGACGCTGCTATGCTGTGTGCGCGGTGTTGACAGCTTACCTGAATGCAAGAACATATTATTGTTCTTGATATCGTAAATAAGGATTGAATCCAGCGGTCCAGTGTTCGATTCACCGCCGCTAATCAGTACCGCCGGTCGATTATCAGGCGGGATATTGAAAAGGGTCGCCTGGTGGTGCCGGCGCATGGTGTTATCTGGGAGTTGGCCGAACGCGATGGTTCCACTGTATGGATTCCAAATCTCAAAGGTTCCCTGGGCGGAGCCTTCATCGTCTCCACCGACAAAAAGAACAGTAAAGCTCTGTTCCTCAATCAGAGTCGCCGTATGACCCCAGCGAGGGACCTGCATGTCGTACTTGATCACGTCAATCGCGCTCGCAAGCCCAGGATTGTAAACCTCTACCCGCTTCAGTGGCTGGTTCTGCCCGTTAAGGTTTGTATAACCACCGGCCAAGAAAACCTGCCCCGTCGACAGTGGTGTTGCTGTGTGCCACGCGCGGCCAAAATACATCCCCTTGGGATGGAGTGAAATGTGCTGGTTATTCTCATTAAGAACTTCGACCGAATTGTGGAACGAAGTGAAACCCTCGGGCTTCCACCAAGCACTGTCTGCCCCTTCAATCGTACCACCACCAACGACGAGAACTTCGCCTCTTTCCGTCTTTGTTACCGTGTGACCCACGCGCCCTTGAGCCAAGGCCTGCGTGTTTCCATCTAGAAAGCTCGTCATCGAATGAAACTTATTTACCGGAGCCATCAAGACGTTCAAATCAACGCTGTCACCTCCCGCACTGACCGTTACGGGCGCGCTTCTACCGCGACTTATGAGATAGCCTGCCTGCCCGTCTGCACCAGCACTCCATCCCTCGACAACGACTTGACGTCCTTCACCATAAGGAATGCCGTCAAGAGACACACTGCCTCCCGTGGGGTCAAAAGATGACTCTTTCGTCGTGCCAACAGCCTTTCCATCGGCCTCCACACTAACGCGCACGAAAGCAACGTTTGAAAAGGGATCTGCACCGGGTATCGGGGTAATCTGAATCGCAATGCCCAGTTCGCCCTTCTCATCGTCCCCGCAACCGGGAACCAAAACGATCAACACAGCAAACATCGCTGCAATTAATGAAAATCTAATCATGGCG
>Ga0115011_10001122_pt1 | contig 19512 bp, 16 predicted proteins | sample TroAtlMetagenome_2_FD_88705 | JGI IMG/M metagenome (GOLD analysis project Ga0115011, IMG submission 88705) | Marine eukaryotic phytoplankton communities from Atlantic Ocean - Tropical Atlantic ANT8 Metagenome | ecosystem: Environmental > Aquatic > Marine > Oceanic | place: Tropical Atlantic...
ATTATTTCATTATTTACTCCACTAATATTAATATCTGAAAGTAAATATGGTGTTGTAAATTCTGCAGTATTTTCTATAATACTCACAGATCCTTGATTTCCGCTACTTGGTTCTTTTGTGGTTATTTTACCATCAGATTGTGGGAAATCTCCTGAATCTACATCTGCTTGAGTTTTTCCATCAAAATAAAAACGATAATCTTGATTTGGAGTATCAGTATATTTAACAACTGGCGAAATAGGTAATTCTTCCGTTTTTGATTCTACGGAAATTACTGAAGAGAAAACTGAACAAAACATCATTAAACAAAGCACCATTACTTTCGATTGATAAAAAAGCCGCGACATAATTACTACCCGTTAACAAGTAACCGTACGAGTAGAGCATTAAACGGTTTGCCGTCTTATGTACATAAGTAGGTAATTTTAGCCATAGTATCCTACTCGTTGAAAAACTAGTTCGTTTTCGGAGGGTCGCTGGGGTACCCGAGTGGTCAAAGGGGCCGGACTTAAGATCCGGTGGCGAAGCCTTCGTGGGTTCAAATCCCACCCCCAGCACTTATTCTTCTTCTGTACCTTCATTCGAACCGATTGAAGAAAAACGGTCTACAAATTCGTTGTAATCTATCTTTCCATCTGAATCTTTATCAATATCCCTCATTAAAACCTTCATTTGTAATTTTGAAAGCCCAATTCCAAATTCTTCAATAGCAGCTTCTAATTCCTCAGTAGATAAATTGCCATCATTATTAGAATCAAATTTCTTAAATGCCTCTTTTAGTTCAAGGTTCATAGATTCTCTAGCATCATTAATCCTATCCACCATTAATTGCTCCATCTGAGTTGCAACCTCACCAACAAACCATTCTGCTTCTCTCCTATGCATTTTCATTGAATATCTACGTCCTCCGACAAACAATGTCAATCTTCCATTTTCATCGGCATCTATATCTACAAAATCATCTAAATTCCAAATTTTAGATTTCAGAGGGATAATTCCTAAAAATTTAGCCTGTAATGAGATATTTGTTGCAGAAATATTCAACCTATGTCTTGATTCTAATTGCCCTGTATTTGAATTAAAGACAAGCCAATAAGCAATTGTCAGTACAGGGAATAAAAATACCCAAATCAATTGATTATAATCTTTATCTCCAATAGTTCTCAAATACCACATTGAAATTCCTACACCAAAAGAAAACATTAATGAAACCCAAAAAAATGCTAATGCTGATTGTGTAGAACGTGTAGGTATTGTAGTATATACGCTATTTACTCCTTTCCTAAATCCAAATTGTATAGATGGAAGCCTTTCAGGTCTTGGCCAACGATCAGGATATCTAGCTAATTGTTCAACTACTCCCATTCCATGTTCATCCCTTCTGACTAAACGCCCAGTATGTTCTTTTAGAGGAAGTAATAATTTAGCAGCAATTCCATTCATCATATTCAACAAGGAGTTTTCGTCATAACTTTCTAAAATATCCACCCATTCATCATTATCTAATTTTAATTGCAAAGTCCATAAAGCAGGTAAATTATTGCTTTCACGGATTGTTCTCAATGCCTGAATTGAACCTTTTTCAAACATCTTTTCGGCTACGCCTACTTTAAAATATAAACCAGAATCATCTGCAGTTAATTCCATCTCACTGGAAATGCACGATTTGGCTGAAAAACTACCCTCTAAGGAAGTATCAGAGAGATCTATTGCTGTGGATTGAAGCCATCCCATGAAAAGCCGAGCAACAAGAGATATATGATTATGCACTTTTTATTTACGTGTTTTTAATGGATTTATTATTTTAATCCACCATCTACACCAATTATTTGTCCTGTGATATAATTTGGACCATCTGCTAAAAATAAAGCGGTTTGAGAAATCTCTTCAACGGTTCCTTCTCTTTTCATAGGTATTTTAATTAGAATCTCTTGTTTACTCTTTTCATCAAGCCACTCTGGAAACATAATGGCACCTGGAGCAATCCCATTGACCCTTACTTCTGGAGCCAATTCATATGAGAGACTCATTGTTAAATTATACAAGGATGCTTTACTAGAACAATAATTACTGTAATTCTCCCAAGGACGATTATAAGAAGTGTCAACCATATTAATTACACAACCATTAACCATTTTTAGTTCATTTAATAGCCCTTGAATTAAAAAATAAGGCACCTTTGAATTTATCTCATGCATAGCATCCCATTTCTCTTGAGTAACTGAAGAAAATTTTGTTTTTTCATATATTGAAGCAGAGTTTACAAGAACATCAAGCCCTCCTCTTTTCTTTACTAAGTCTGTATTCTTTACATCTTCAATAAATCGATCTAAGTCAGCTGTTAAATCCGCTTTAAGAAGTATCGCATCCCTGCCCGTCTGGCTAATAGCAGAAATTACGCCTTCTGCATCTTTTTTCGAATTATTATAATGAACTAAAATATCATACCCATTTTTTGCAAAGTGTATTGCAATTGCCGCACCAAGTCTCTTTGCAGAACCAGTAATCAAAGCAATTTTATTGGATTCAATTGTTGACTCAGTGCCTCTTCGGTCCATGTTGTTGCCTATGCTTAACACGTTTGAAGGTTCTTGATTTAAAAACTCTAATCAACAAACACTTTTTGAGACTTAGGATATAGGGTCTACTGAGTAGGATGGCTGGACAACGTCTACCTGTATTGCAAGATGCGGATTCATCAATTAAGAAAAGGCCAAAAACTAGATTGCCTGAGTGGTTTAGAGTATCATTACCTACGGGAGAATCATTAAACGCATTTAATAAAATAAAATCTACTATTACTGAAAATACACTCAATACTGTTTGTGTTGAAGCAAGATGCCCTAACATCCATGAATGTTGGAGCAGAGGTACTGCAACGTTTATGATCGCAGGCCAAGAATGCACTAGAGGGTGTAGATTTTGTGCTGTAGGTTCTATAAAAACGCCTCCTCCATTGGATGAAGATGAACCAAGAAACCTTGCTCTTGCTGTTAAAAATATGAATTTGGAACACGCTGTGATTACAGTAGTTAATAGAGATGATTTGAGTGATAGTGGAGCAACACACTATAGAAAATGCATTGAAAAAGTAAGAGAAGTTTGCCCTGAAACATCGCTTGAATTACTATGTAGTGATTTAGCAGGAGATAAAAACGCACTATCCATTCTATTAAAGAATCTAGAACTAGATGTATTTGCCCATAATGTTGAATGTGTCCCTAGATTAGATTCCAGAGTTAGAGACAAGAGAGCCTCATTTAATCAGTCCCTAGACATCTTACGCTGGGCTAAGGAATTAAGGCCTGAAATCATCACAAAAAGTAGTATAATGGTAGGACTTGGAGAAACTGATGATGAAATTATCGAAGCTATGAAACTTTTGAGAGAAGTTAATTGCGACATCATCACAATAGGACAATATCTTCAACCCAATAAAAAATTATTACCGGTAGATAGATTTCCTAATCCTGAAAAATTCAAAGAATGGGACATTTTGGCCAAGGAAATGGGATTCCTAGGTGCTGCTTGTGGGCCCTTAGTACGTTCATCTTATCGTGCAGGTATTCTTTATAGAAAAATAACCAGAAATTAGAAACAGTCAAAGAGAGAAGGCAAGAGGGACTATTATGAGTGAGGAAGATAAGGCAAGCAAATCCACTCCTTTCCGGGTAGGAAATCCTCCTGCTAGACCAGGTGAGAAACCAACTTACTCAAGTTGGGATTTTCAGCCTGAAGATTTAAAAAAATTAGACCCTCTCAAATGTACAAGTAAAGATACAGAAAAACACGCATATGGATTATTGCGCGTTCTAAATGATTCTAATGATGCCAAAGGAGAATGGGATCCAAAGTTAGATCCTGATACACTCAGAATGGGTTTAGAATACATGATGAAGTTAAGAATATTTGATGATCGCATGATGAAGATGCAAAGGACAGGAAAGCTTTCTTTTTACATGAGGTCTCTCGGTGAAGAAGCAATTGCAATCGCTCAAACTATGGCTTTGGAAGAGCAAGATTGGATTTTTCCCTCATATCGTCAGCCTGGTGCACAATTTGTCAGAGGTAGAGACATGGTTTCGATGATTTGCCATTGCATTGGAAATGAATTAGACAATGTAAAGGGCAGACAAATGCCTGTACACTATACCTACAAAGAGGGTAGATTCATTTCAATTTCTAGCCCAGTTGGTACTCAATTCAGTCAAGCAGTAGGTGTTGCTATGGCAAGTGCTTACAAAGGTACAGATGAAGTTACTATTACGTGGTTAGGTGACGGAACTAGTGCTCAAGGAGATTACCATTATGGCCTCAATTTTGCTAGTGCATTCAAACCTCCTGTAATTTTAAATGTAGTAAATAATCAATGGGCCATTTCAACACACAGCAATCTAGCTACTGGAGGTGTTAACTTTGCATCGAGAGGTCTTTCTTACGACATTCCTTGTTTTCGTGTGGATGGAAATGATTTCTTAGCACTATATTCGATAACAAAATGGGCTGCAGAAAGATGTAGAGCGGGATTAGGTCCAACTCATCTTGAAATATACACATATAGAGCTGGCGCACATAGTTCATCTGATGATCCATCAAGATATAGGCCAGGCGATGAAGCTGAATTTTGGCCAGGAGGAGATCCTGTTGAACGTCTAAAAATGCACCTAATCAAAATTGGAGAATGGGATGAAAAAAGAGATAAGGAACTAACTCAAAAAATCGATTCAGAAGTCATGGCTGCCTATAAAGAAGCAGTAAAATATGGAGATTTGGCCAATGGACCATTCCCTCCAGCATCTACTATTTTCAGTGATGTTTATGAAGAAATACCATGGCACATACAAGAACAAAGAGAGGAATTAGGAAGGTGATTATATGGCAGAAATGAATATGATTCAAGCACTTAATTCGGCATTAGACATTCAATTAAAGAAAGACGATAGCGTAGTAATTTTTGGTGAAGACGTAGGGTTCTTTGGTGGAGTATTTAGGGTCACAGACAAATTACAACAAAAATATGGAAAACATCGTGTTTTCGATTCTCCTTTAGCAGAAGGAGGTATTGCTGCAACTGCTTTTGGCATGGGGATTAATGGCCTTAGACCAGTAGTAGAAATTCAATTTGCAGACTATATCTTCCCTGCATATGACCAGATAGTAAATGAAATCTCAAAAATCAGATATAGAAGTGGTGGCGAATTTTCTACTCCAATCACATTTAGAACACCAGCTGGAGGAGGAATCAAAGGAGGAAATCACCACTCTCAATCTCCAGAAGCACAATTCACACATACACCAGGAATAAAAGTAGTTTATTGTTCAAATCCAAATAATGCCAAAGGATTACTAACTGCAGCAATAGAATCTAATGATCCCGTGATTTTCTTTGAGCCTAAAAGGTGTTACAGAGGTCCTTTTTATGGAGATCCTCACAATGTCCCCACATGGGCAGGCCATCCCAAATCTGAAGTCCCTGAGGATTATTATAAAATCGAATTAGGTAAAGCAGACATAGTACAAGAAGGGACTGAATGTACAGTAATTGCTTGGGGTGCCATGGTACATGTGGCAGAAGCAGGAATTAAAGAAAGTGGGATTTCTTGTGAATTAATAGATTTACAAACACTAATTCCATTTGACAAAGATACTATTGTTAATTCAATTCAAAAAACAGGGAGATGTGTCATAGTACATGAAGCACCAAAAACCAGTGGCTTTGGGGCAGAAATCTCTGCAACAATCCAAGAAAGATGTTTCTATTCACTAGAATCACCAATCATTAGAGTTACAGGATGGGATACACCATTCCCACATTCTACTGAATGGGATTATTTACCAAGTCCTGAAAGGATAGCAACAGCAATAAAGAATACTATAGAGGAATGAAACATGGGGAAAATTGAATTTAGGTTACCAGATATTGGAGAAGGTGTCGTAGAAGGAGAAATAGTTTCTTGGCATGTGAAAGTAGGTGATTCTGTAAAAGAAGATGATCCCATATTAGATGTTATGACAGATAAAGCAACTGTTACTATTCCTAGTCCAACTGATGGAATTATCAAATCAATCCAAGGAAAAGCAGGAGAGATGCTTAAGGTTGGTCAAGTATGTATTGTTTTTGAAGGAGAAGGCGGCTCAACAGATGAATCAGAAGAAGTTACTGAAAAAGAAACTGTACCTCAAGAACCTAAAGTGGAAAAAGTGGTGGAAAAAGATATAATAGCCACAACTAAAACAACTCCTCAAGTAAGAAAAAAGGGTGAAAGAGTAATGGCAAGCCCTGCTGTTCGTAAAAAAGCAAGAGAAAGTGGCATCGATTTAAATGACGTAAATGGAAGTGGCCCTGGTGGAAGAATTACACATTCAGATCTTGATTCATGGAAAGCAGCAGGTTCACCTGTTGCTGCTGCTGGAGCAACAAGAACAGCATTATCTGGAGTAAAAGAGGTACCTGTAATCGGATTAAGAAGGAAAATTGCCGAGCAAATGATTAAGTCATATTCCACGATAGCACACTTTTCATATTTCGAAGAAGTTGATGTGACAAATCTTGAAGAATTAAGAATTCATCTAAATAATAATCGAAAAGAAGGTCAACCAAAATTAACATATTTGCCATTTATTATGCAAGCACTTGTAAAAGCACTCTCTGAACATCCAAGATGTAATGCTCATTATTTAGATGAAGAAGAAAAAATTCTACAATATGAAGCAATTAATTTAGGCATTGCAACGCAAACAGACAAAGGATTGTTTGTTCCAGTCGTTAAAAATGTAGAAGCACAAGACATATGGGAATCTGCTAATGAAATGATGAGAGTCTCAAAAGCTTCAAGAGATGGTACTGCAAGTATTAACGACTTACAGGGGTCTACATTTACAATTACAAGTTTAGGTAGAATGGGCGGATTAGGAGCCACTCCAATAATTAATCATCCAGAAGTTGGAATCCTAGGAGTACATAATGCCAAAGATACACCTGTTGTCATTGATGGTAGAATTGAAGTTAGAAAGATAATGAGGTTAAGTTCTAGTTGGGATCATAGAGTCATAGATGGTTGGGATGGTGCAATGTTAATTCAAACACTTAAGAAATTACTAGAACATCCTGCTACTATTTTCATGTGAGGTGAATCATCATGGATACAAAAAGATGTAAGGTTCTGGTAATCGGGGCTGGCCCTGGAGGATATGTCGCAGCAATAAGATCTGGACAACTAGGAATGGACACAATAATTGTAGAAGGAGAAAAAGCAGGAGGAACATGCTTAATCAGAGGATGTATCCCCTCAAAAGCAATTATTCATGCTGCCCATAAATTTCATTCACTTTCCAAACATAATACAAAAGAAGGACATATGGGGATTACAATACCATCTCCCGCAGAACTAAATTTAGCTAATCTAATTTCTTGGAAAGAAGAAATTGTAAATAAATTAAACAAAGGTGTTGAAAGCCTATTAAAGGCAGCAAAAGTCAAACTTGTTTCTGGATGGGCTAAATTTATTGATGCAAAAACATGTATTGTTACAAATTCTGAAGGCGAAGTAAGAATTGAAGCCGAACATGTAATCTTAGCTAATGGTTCAATACCAATAGAATTGCCATTTATGCCATTTGACGAAAATGTAATTTCAAGTAGAGATGCTTTAGAATTAAATGACTTGCCAAAACATCTAGTTGTTGTTGGTGGAGGATATATTGGACTTGAATTAGGTATCGCCTACAGGTTACTAGGAGCAGAAGTTACAATAATTGAGGCGATGGATAGTGTTTTACCAATATTTGATAAAGAATTAAGAAGACCTGTTGAATTATACTTAAAGAAAAATAAGATTACGGTACATACAAAATCTCTTGCTAAAGGCGTAGAAAATACAACAAATGGAATTAAAATCAATTATACAGATCCTAAAGGTGTTCAAAAATCATTAGATGCTGATAAAATCTTAGTTACTGTTGGAAGAAAGCCTAGATCTAAAGATGCTGGCATTGAAAAAATGGGAGTTAAAATGAATGAACAAGGATTTGTTATTGTCGATAATAAATGTGCAACGAATATGCGAAATGTTTGGGCTATTGGAGATGTGGCTGATAGTGGAGAAATGCTAGCCCATGTTGCTTCAACTCAAGGAGAAATGGTTGCTGAAATTATCGCTGGAAACATAAGAGAATATGATCCTGTATCAGTACCAGCAATAGTATTTACAGAACCTGAAATTGTATCAGTAGGCATGTCTCCAGATGAAGCAAATAAATATTGTTCAGAATTGGAAACTAAACTATTGACTGGAAAATTTCCTCTCGCTGCAAATGGAAGAGCACTTACAATGGAAGCAGAAAAATCAGGTGGTTTCGTTAGAGTTCTTGCAAGAGAAGATAATCATCAAATCCTTGGGATTCAAGCTGTTGGAAGTTCAATAAGCGAACTATCTGGTGAATTCTCACTTGCTCTTGAAATGGGTGCGCTATTGGAAGATGTTGCAGGGACTATCCATGCACACCCCACAATGACAGAATCATTTCATGAGGCAATTCTAGCAACACTTGGCCATGCAATTCATATCTCTTGAGGATAAAATATGCGTGGCGTAGAACTCATACAATATTCGTGTGAGGAATATGACAAAATAGATGAATTAATGAAAAATATGCAAAAATTAAGAATTAATGATGAAATTAAGGATTCTATAATATTTGTTGAGCACCCTGAAATAGTCACCATTGGACCTAAAGCAAAAAAAGAAAATATTCAACCACCTGAAGATTACCCAAGAAGATTTGTTGATCGTGGAGGAGGTTTGACCTGGCATGGACCAGGACAATTAGTAGTATATCCGATAATCAAATGGGATTTAGATGATGAAGTTAATACAAAAGTAATTATCTCAAAGTTAGAAGAATGGATAATACAATCGTTTTCAGACTTAGGAATTATTGGAGCAAGAGACGAGCGCATGAGAGGTGTATGGGTAAATGGGAAAAAAGTTGCAAGCATAGGTCTTTCATTTCTGAAATGGGTTTCTAGACATGGTTTGTCAATAAACTACGATACTCCCAAGAAAAGAGTTGAATCATTAGAAGGATGTGGTTTGGAAGCAGGCATTACTTCCTCATTAATTGCAAATAATCATATTACAAATAGAAAAGAAATTGAAAAGGCATTAATTAAGAATATAAATTCATTAAATAGGAAGATTATTAATTAATTTTTCAATTTTAGCCAATAATTCCATGCAATAAATCCAAAAAAGAAACTAGTTAAATGACCTATAGTAATGTAAATATTCATTCCATTACCATACCGATTCCATATTTCAAACATAATTATAAGCGATGGTATCAACCACTTTTTCCTTGAATAATGAGATAATCCACCTAAAAGTCCAAACATACCCACAGAACCACCCATAAAACTACGATTCAAAGCTCCATTGAAAAGTTCAGAATCTGGATCTAAATAATGCCCAACATTCATCACAATACCAATTAGAAGGCAACTTACAGTGATTGATAGGAAGAAAAGTATCATTGTACTTTTTGGACTTGTTCTTGCTTCAAAAGATTGAGCGAAAATCAAAAATCCATAAATTACTAATTTAAGATGTGGTGGATCATTATGGAAAAATGGAGAAGTAAAGAAAGACAACACATATTCATGAGGTTTAGAAAATAGTTTGTTAGGCCATATTGCACTAGAACACGATAATTGTTGGATAAATGTATCACAAACACGACCTCCCCAATGTCCAAAACCTAAAAAATACCAAATTGACATGACAATTAACAAATAAGAAAATGAGAAATACCTAGATTTTATTAGAACATAAGGACGTAAAAATTTACCTTGTGTATCGCATAATGGAAAAACAAAGGGGAATAGTGGTTTTCGTTTCATATTCTTACCTAAATCCACAAATCATTATTTCAATGAATTAAAAAATGCTGTCAAATTATCTTCATATTCTTCAGTATGACTCCAAATTACATCTACATGATTTGCACCCTCAACATACCATGTAGTGATATTGGCATTATTTCCCAAAGCTAATTTTTCTAAGGATTGTGAATGAGAGATTGGAACTAAATCATCTTCATAACCATGACATAAGAACATAGGTCTTTCTCCTGCTGATAATGCTGAATTTGTTGCTGGTATTTCATTTGGATTTACTCCAATAAATACTTCAACCCATCTTATTGCAGAATCTCCTAATAACTTAGGAAATCCAAGTCCTGCTAATTGATCCTCGACTAAAATTTGAAAATCTGAGGGAGTTGCTTCTAACCAAATAGCAGAAATTCTTTCATCCTCAGAAAAAGCAATCGAAGCAGCAATACCACCTAAAGAAATACCCATAACTCCAATTTTATTTTCACTAACATTTCTGGAATCTATCAAATAATCTACTGCTCCTAAAACATCTAAATATTCTGTTTGACCAATTTTCATATATTCATCAACCACAGTACTATTCCCATAACCTTGTAAATCTATAGAAAGTGTGTTTATTCCATTTTTATATAACATTGCAGAAACCATCAAGGGTTCATGTTTACACTTTCCATTTGTACCCACTCCATGAGTGACAATTACGGTTGGTGCTTCTGAATCTACAAATTGATACCATCCATTTATTGTCACACCATCACTCCTACTTGGGAAATTAACTTCTTCAAATGGAAATTGATATTCACTTACATTCATTTCTTGTCTTAATTTAATTCTCTCTTCGCCATTAGCATAATTAAGATACCAATCTTCATCATCCATATCCCAATCACTAGGAGTGTTTTCTTCAAATATACCACATGTTTGAGATAATTCTAAACCTGATTGAGTAGCTATCACAAATCCCAATCCAGAATAAAGAATAGGAATCAATAACATGATCACATACAAGATAGAATAAATTGCTAATTTTGCTTTGGATGATTTTGTATTCAGAGACTCTCTTGATTTTACAATAAAACTAACATAAAAGATTCCAATTAGCCCCACAAGTATTATTGTAATTGAACCATATCCAGGATCACCTAAATGAAATGTTGAAATCGCAGAAATTACTACCATTAACAAGATTAAAAGACAGATTCCTAATTTAGCATGTTTAGGTATTGTTTTACCTGTGTAATAATATTCTAAAATGGCAGAACCAAAATATTTGTTTGTAAGGGACCAACGAAATAATTTTTCACTAGAGATAGAAAACAAAAAAGCAGCAGGAACAGCCCATGACACTGTTGGCCAACCAGGGATAAAAACACCAATAATTGAAAATAATGTAAAGATACATCCAAAAATTATGGATAACCATTTTTTCAAAGGAGCAGAAGTAAGCAAGTACTTATCTACAACTTCATCTACTTTACTTGTCAATGATAACCACCTTAGATTCTTTCAATAATTACTGCAATACCTTGTCCGCCACCAATACATGCAGTTGCTATTCCATATCTTCCACCACATCTTTTTAATTCATATGATAATGTCAATATCAATCTTGTTCCAGTAGCTGCAAGTGGATGCCCTAAACCAACTGCTCCACCATTAACATTTACTTTTTCTACATCAATTTCAAGTTCTTTAATACAAGCTACAGCCTGGCCAGAAAATGCTTCATTTATTTCCCACCTGTCTATATCATTAACTGAAAGCCCTGCTTTTTCCAATGCCTTCTTACTGCTTGGTACAGGCCCGTAAGCCATAATCGCTGGTTCTAAACCTACAATTCCCCAAGATACAATTCTTGCAAGTGGCACGTCACCATCTGATTTTGCTCTTTTTCCAGATTTTAATACTAATGCGGCTGCTCCATCAACTACTCCAGAGGCATTTCCAGCAGTAACTAATGAATCTGGACCAAAATGTGTTCTTAACTCGGATAATGATTCTTTAGTGGTTCCTCTTACAAAATGATCTTCATGTGAAGAATTGATTAATCCTGCAGCAGTTTCCACTGGTACTATCTCATCAGAAAATAAATTATTATCTACACTATTTTCAGTCCTACTATGACTTAAAACAGCAAATTCATCCGCTTCTTCCCTAGTAACTCCTACTCTTTTACATAATTCATCACTTGTTTGTGCCATAAACATATTACAAGTTCCGTCAATTAAATTTGTAAAAAGGTAATCTTCCATATCTTTATCAATTTCTGTGCCTGCTTTAGGAGGCCTACCTAATTTATACTGATCTCTTGAATTTCTTAATACATGAGGTGCCTGACTTAAATTTTCCATACCTCCTGCTACAACTACTTCAGCTTCTCCAAGCATTATCATCTGCGAGCCTGAAACAACTGATTGTGCTCCACTACCACATAAACGATTTAATGTCAACATAGGTACTTCTTGCGGTATTCCTGCATTTAATCCCGCATGCCTCGCTCCAAATATTGCTTGTCCAGATGTTTGAAGTGCATGACCCATGATTACATGATCAATGGTTTCTGGACTTGTTCCTGTCTTTTCTAAAGCACCTTTTATTGCAATTGTCCCAAGTTCTTCTGCGGAAAGTGAAGAAAGCCTTCCTCCTGATTTTCCATCTCCTCTTTTTCCACCTAACCATTCACAAAAAGGTGTTCTTGCGCCTCCAATAATTACAACATCATTTTCGTCCATGACAAGGCGACTCAAGTCAAGCATATGAGTTTAAGTAAAATCATTAATAATTACAATGCTCCAAATATTCCAATCATTGATGCCGCAACCCATGCTCCAGACATACTTCCCAAATTACCTAAAGCAGTTACAAGCAATACTTTTCCAGCAGAATTAGTCCAATAAGATTTCCAATCTTCTAATTTCAAAAAATTTGTTAAATCCTCTGTAGTTGGTTCATCCATTTTCATTTGAACATAACCTGCAAACCAACCTGCTGCAAGAAATGGATTCAAAGAAGTAATGGGGGATGCCAAAGCAGCAGTAATTACTGAAAATATATGCCCTCTTGCTAATATCACTGCAAATGCTGCACATATCGAATTAGATAATGCCCAAATAGTCAATATTTCTGTAAATTCAGCAAAGTCTCTTTCCAATGCTGATTTAACAATAAAACCAAATAAAATCATTGGTATTATCCAAGGAACGATTTTTTGATAAATTTTCTTTTGAGGAACATGAGATAATAAACTAATCCTATCAGCATTAGATTTTTTTATTGATGGTAAATGCTTCTCCACGCCTTCTAAATGGCCTGCACCTATTACTGCAAGTACTTTTCCAGATGTACTTTTTTGACGTATATGATGTGCAAGGTATTCATCTCTTTCATCAACTAGTACTGATCCAGCCCCTGGTGCTACTTGCTTTAATTCATCCATCATCATAGTCATCAAATCCTTATTTTCTAGGATTTGATTTACATCAAATTCTTCATCGGACTCATCCTCTCCAACTAATGATAAAAGTAATCTAAATTTTTCACGAAATTTCATTTTTTTCCAAGCTCTTCTTAATGTCACTTGTATATCTCGATCAATTAAGGCAATCTCTTTTTTATTTTGTTTAGCGATAGAAATTGCTTCTATTAATTCTGCACCAGGTTGCATATCTTCACTAAGGCCAAGTTTTCTTTGCTCAGAGGCAAGTAAACTCTGCATAAGTATTAGTGGAGCCTTTCCTTCTTTGATTACCTTTAGCAAACTTTCTTTATCTAAACGCCTATTCTCAGAAAGTGCCTTAAATCTGCTTTGGCATAATTCAACAGCAACAATATCTGGGTCCCACCTCTCTATTTCACTCCTAACTAAGTCAACTGAATCCTTACTTATATGTGCAGTTCCAACCAACAGTATACTCTCTTCTATAGAAATTACCAAATTACTTTCTTTTTCCATAAAACCACCTATTCATTCATTATTGCGCTTAAAACACTAGTTAAATCAACGTGTTCTTCAACATCATGTACCCTAATAATGTCAATCCCCTTCAGTTGTCCATATGCTGAAACGGCTAAAGTACCTGGCAATCTTTTTTCAGTCGATTTATTATTTGTCAATTCACCAATAATAGACTTTCTACTTGCTCCATGCAACACGCTAAATTGACCTCTTCGCATTTTTTCTATTCCTCTTAACAATTCTAAATTATGAGTTAATAACTTACCAAAACCAATTCCAGGATCAAGTACGATTAGCTCTTTCGGATAACCATTACTTATCAAATCATCTGCTTTTGAAAATAAAAATTCGCAAACTTCATCTAAGCAATCATCATAGTAAGGAGATGCTTGCATATTTTTTGGATTATTTTGCATATGCATTATGCAAACAGGTATTCTCTCAGAAAGTACTAATTCAAACATCTCTTTATTTCTTAAACCCGAAACATCGTTAATCATTAATGCGCCTGCTAAAATTGCTTGTTTGGCTACTTCAACTTTTTTTGTATCAATGGAAATTAATCCATTCGGGTTAATCTTTTTTAATTCTTTAATTACAGGTATTACTCTATCTAATTCTTCTTCCAAAGATACTTCCTCTGAACCTGGCCTAGTTGATTCCCCCCCAATATCTATCCATAAAGCACCAGAAGCCCACATCTCTAACGCCGTACTTATTGCAGATTCTCTCCCTTTTCGAGATTCTTTATGGAATGAATCAGGAGTTACATTAACTATCCCCATAATCCTAGGCTTATTCATTGAATCTTTACGTATGTATTTAGCAAGTTCTGGCAATGTTGGCCGCTGATGCTCAGAAGGGCCAGAACTCGCCATGTTACCCCGCTATGCTTGCGAGTCTTTATCAGTTAGCAAAACTGCCAGTGTATAATGGATGAGGAAGCGACGTTGATTTCTACCAATGAGATAATTGTAGAAAATAGTGTTTCAAATGAATCTGGAGGAATTGATCCATGGCAATTAGCAGATGCAATTCTTGAAAGAATGGATGTCAAAGATAGCCATACTATTGATGAAATGATCCATAAAAGAGCTGTTTTATCTGGTACAATCATAGGGGGCTTACTTCTATTTTGGTGGCTTGTTTTCATAAAATTTAAATCTACTACATTCAATGAACCTGAATTAATATTACAACTTGACTATGAAATTATTTCTGCGATACTCCCCTTGTTAGTTTTTGCTGGTTCTGTACTTAATATGATGAGTAGAGAATTAGGTAGACCAGGGCCAGGAACTATTGCAGGTTTCTTATTATTAATCTCAGTATATTTCATAATTGAGCCATTAGGGATGCTTCTTTTCGACCAAACTGATGCTGACATGAGCACGATATTATGGCTTTGCTGTAGACTAGCAATAATTGGAACTGGAGTATATGTAGGTTCTAAAATGCTAATGGAAGCATTCCTATTATCTTGGGTAAAAAGATTTTTAGAAATGCATGAGGCAAGCATTACGAAAGAAACTTCTAACACTGGAAATATTGAAATTAATGAAACTCAAACTCTAGAATAATTCAAAAGGTGAATTCGTGTCTAAACGTCCATTTCCTATTACTGTCCTTAGAATTGGATATAGAGTGGGTAGGGACCCTAGAATAAACACACATCTTGGCCTTGTATCAAGAGCATTAGGAGCTAATGAATTCTTGGTTTCTGGAGATAAAGATCATAAAATGTTTGAAACTATTAACCAAGTAACAAAAACATTCGGAGGAGAATTCAATACAACTCATATAGAATCTCCCATGAATTGGCTCAGGAAATTCAAATCAAATGAAGAATCTGGAGTAAATGGGACTATAATTCACCTGACAATGTATGGTGAAGACTATAGGAAAATTGTCAAAGAGGTGCCTAAAGATAAGCCATTAACCATAGTAGTCGGAGGTGCCAAAGTCCCTGCTTCAATATATAGAACCGCAGACTACAATGTATCTGTGGGCAATCAGCCACATAGTGAAGTTGCAGCACTAGCACTACTTCTAGATGCAATATATGAAGGCAATTCAGTAGACCAAGAATTCTCAAATCCAAAATTAGAAATAATTCCAGAGTTAGAAGGAAAAAATGTAATTGACCATGGTTTTTTTCAAAAAAATAGATTAAATAGAGAAGAAGAATAACAAAAAAAATAGTAATTTTATCCTCAATCCTTATTGAGTCTATTCGACGACATTGACTGATGTCGGCGTCTAAGAGGAGCGGAGGCGGATTTAATCCGGGCTTAGGACAATTGGGAGTAAAGAACCCAATTAGTTTCGCAGATGCGTCTGATAAACTAGTTTTAGCTAAAAATAAAAGTTCTATTTTACCAAAAGGAGCAGAGGGAAAAGGAGTATTGCTTCTGGCAGATGGAAGTAGGTTTGAAGGAGAATTATTCGGAGCAAAAGGAATTGCACAAGGTGAATTAGTATTTACTACAGGAATGACTGGTTATCAAGAAAGTCTTACTGATCCATCTTTTGCGGGACAAGTTCTAACTTTCACATATCCACTAATTGGGAATTATGGCATACACCCCTCATCTTCAGAAAGCTCATCTGTTTGGCCTAGAGCACTAATTTGCAGAGAAGTGATTGTTCATCCAGACCATAGAGATTCCATAGGCAATGTTGATGAATTATTAAGAATACACGAAATTCCAGGATTAAAGAAAGTTGATACAAGAGCAATTACAAAAAAAGTAAGAGAATATGGAACATTATTATGTGTCATGGGACCTCTTGATGAAGAAGAGGAATTAATAAACATACTTGATACAATTGAAGACCCGTCCACAAATGACTTGATTAGAACTGTTTCTATTTCAAAACCGACTCTCGTAAATGAGGGTGCAAAGGATAAAAATGGAACTATACTCCCTAGGCTTGGCGTTCTAGATTGTGGCATAAAATACAACATAATAAGGGAATTAACAAAAAGATTTGAGGTTTTATGGTGTCCTCCAAATATAAAATTTGATGATTTGGTTTCAAAATGGAAAATCTCAGCATTATTTTGTTCAAATGGCCCTGGTGACCCTGCACAGAAAGAAAGTGCTACTTCCGCGAGGAACACATTAGCTGCTGGAATAAAATCTGGTATGCCTACAATGGGTATTTGCTTAGGGCACCAACTACTAGGGCTTGCTGCGGGACTTGAAACATATAAGATGCTTTATGGACACAGAGGCGCTAATCAGCCAGTAATTAATTTAAAAACAGGAAAAGTTAGTATTACCTCTCAAAATCACGGTTTTGCTGTTGCTGATCCTCTTAAAGGAAGGTTAGCAGAACATCCATCTGGAGTAAGTTCTGGAAAAGAAGAGAACTTAATAGGCTCTAAAGTCAAAGTATCACACATTAATGCAAACGATAATACTGTTGAGGGTTTAGAAGTCATTGGAAAACCAGCATTTAGTGTACAATATCACCCTGAAGCTTGCCCAGGACCTAATGATGCATCAAAATTATTTGATGAATTTGAAGAATTAGTCAGGAGTTGTCTATAATGCCAAGGAGGAACGACATACATAGGATTCTTCTACTTGGAAGTGGACCTATAAGGATCGGTCAGGCTGCAGAATTTGATTTTAGTGGATCTCAAGCATGCAGAGCATTAAGAGAAGATGGTTTTGAAGTCATACTAGTAAATTCAAACCCTGCCACTATTCAAAATGACCCTGAGATGGCTGATGTCGTATATATTGAACCATTACTTCCAGAGGTCGTTAAAAAGATAATTGAAATAGAAAAACCTGATGCTTTACTTGCAGGAATGGGTGGGCAAACTGCATTAAACATTGCTACAGAATTAGCAAATGATGGTACTCTTGATAAATATGATGTGGAATTGATAGGTTCTGATTTAGACGCTATTGAAAAAGCAGAAGATAGAGCCTTATTCAAAGACATTTGTGAGTCTATAGATTTGCCAGTACCTAAAGCAATTGCTTGTAATTCTATTGATGAAGTAATCAAAGCATCTGAAAAATTAGGAACTTGGCCATTATTAGTAAGGCCTGCATTCACATTAGGTGGCCTTGGCGGTGGAACGGTTAATAACATAGGAGAATTAGTTGAAGTTTCATCACTAGGAATAAGAAATAGTAGAATTAACCAAGTCCTAATTGAAGAATCAATACTAGGTTGGCAAGAACATGAATATGAGGTTGTAAGAGATGCAAATGATAACTGCATCATTGTCTGTACTATGGAGAACCTAGATCCAATGGGAGTACATACTGGAGAAAGTATCGTTGTAGCTCCTGTTCAATCATTATCAGATAAAGATCACCAATATCTTCGAGATTGTTCCCTTAAATTAATTAGAGAATTAAACATATGCGGAGGATGTAATGTTCAATTTGCTGTAAATCAAAAAAATGGCGACATCAGAGTAATCGAAGTAAATCCAAGAGTCAGTAGATCATCTGCATTAGCAAGTAAAGCAACAGGATACCCTATTGCCAGAATAGCTGCTAAAATTGCAATAGGGTACTCATTAGATGAATTGCCTAATCCAATTACAGGTCATGGCACTACTGCTGCTTTTGAGCCGACACTAGATTATTGTGTAGTAAAAATCCCTCGTTGGCCATTTGATAAATTCAGAACTGCAAATAGAACATTAGGTACTTCTATGAAATCAACAGGAGAAGTGATGGCAATAGGTAGATCATTTCAAGAAGCATTCCTAAAAGCCTGGGGAAGTTTAGAAACGGGAAACCCTCATCCTAGACCTCTTACTAAAGCGGATGAATCAGAAGGAGACGATATGATTCTTCGTGCAAAAGAAAAATTAAGTGAAGAAGTACTTACTAACTGGCTAGAAGTTGCAACAGATCGGAGGTTGTCTGCAATTTTAGAAGCATTTAGAAGAGGTTGGAGTGTAGATAAGATTCATGACCATACAAGCATTACTAAATGGTTCTTATACAGAATTGAAGAAATAATAGACATAGAAAATGAAATTGTTAATTCAGGTAATTCACCTGATGAGATCGAAGAAGAATCTCTAAAAGTTTGGAAAAGATATGGATTTAGTGATGCATACATAGCAGATGCGTTAGCAAACTTCCCAACTAAAGGATGGAAGTTTTTACGAGAAAGCCAATCTGAAATTGCCGTAATGACTCAAAGGCACAAATTAGGTATCCATCCAAAATATCGCATGGTTGATTCATGCGCAGCAGAATTTGCTGCTACAACACCCTACTATTATTCAACATACGAAGAAGGAACAATCAATAAAGAAAGCGGAATTGATTTAATTAAATTAAAATCTGATTCTCCAAAAAGACATGTCGTTATCGGAAGTGGACCAATAAGGATTGGACAAGGGATTGAATTTGATTATGGATGTGTACATGCAGTTAAATCGATTAGAGATCATGGTGATGAAGCAATTATAATCAATAATAATCCAGAAACTGTATCTACTGATTTTGATACATCAAATAGACTTTATTTTGAACCATTAAGCATTGAATATGTTATAGAAATATTACTTAGAGAAAGAGCACATGGCATACTTCTACAGTTTGGAGGGCAAACTGCAATAAATTTGGCATTACCTTTGCAAAAAAGAATGGATATTTTAGAAAAATTCGGATTA
>Ga0115011_10001123_pt1 | contig 19512 bp, 22 predicted proteins | sample TroAtlMetagenome_2_FD_88705 | JGI IMG/M metagenome (GOLD analysis project Ga0115011, IMG submission 88705) | Marine eukaryotic phytoplankton communities from Atlantic Ocean - Tropical Atlantic ANT8 Metagenome | ecosystem: Environmental > Aquatic > Marine > Oceanic | place: Tropical Atlantic...
ATCATATTTAGCTATTAAAACTTTTTGGCAAGAAAAGACATTTTCCGAAGAAAATTCTTTTACCACCTGGTTGCTTGAATTTTTTTTAAACCCAAAAACCCAACGATAATCAAAACAATCTTCCTCACTTTGCACGCAATGACCCGCTGTAACAAGCAAGTCCTCACCAATTAAAAAACCTGAACAATTTGCAGGAGAAGGCTGCTCCGAAAACCTCTCTCCTTTACATACACCATTTTCAAAAAGCTTTTTAGCTTTCAAGAAAAAAGTTTCTCCCTTTTTTTGAAGAAACTCTTTTGATATTTGAGCAGCAGTAGAACGAGCAAGTCTCTGAAACTTTTTTTTTGGGTAATCTAAGACCTCATAACGGTTATCAACTCCATAGATCACTTTTCCTAGAGAAAAATCTTTCCCTATCTTCCCTTGTTTTGACTTTGGCAAAAACTCTACATCTCTCACCATACAACCAGAAAAAAGAATAAAAAGAATTATTGGCCAAGACTTTATTTTTGAATGCATTCAAAGCCTTTTATAACTGTCCCCATATTAAGTTAACTTTCTTTCATGAAGATCTTTCATGTTAAGAACCATTTTATGAAACTTTAGACCCATTTTTTAGTTTATAAACCTAATATTTTCTATCAAACAAAGACCTTTTTTGAATTTTTAAAAGGAAGAAGTTTGTCAACGTTAAGGTCATTCAACTATGATCTATAAAAACTAAAAAACTTGTGTAACTCTTTTTTACAGGGGCCCCTTGATGAAGAAAAACTCGATACCTTTCGCCTTCATCCTATCATTCATTATTTTTTTTAATTCTTCCTGTCAGCACAAAGAAGGTTCTAAAAAAAATAATTCTTACTCAATTGAAAACTTAAAAAGTAACCTTCCTAAATCGTGGTCTCTAAAAATAACACAGATTAAAACTCCCCCACATCAATGGAAAGGTCCCACTGCTGAAGGTATAAAAATAGAAATTTATAACACAGGCCCTGAAAATTTAAAAAGGGAAGACAAATCTTACAAAAACCTTTACTCAAAATCGAAAAGGTCTCACAAACTCAAACCAAAACTCGTACGCTACCTCTACAAAAACCTTGAAGCTGGCTACTCTTTTGGAATGATGCAAAGAATCCACCCCGCCATTTTAGAAGGGGTTACAGAACAATTTATTATTATTAAACCTTCCTCTGTTTCTTCCAACAAAGATTATAGGGTTCCAGAAAAAATTAAAACCCTTTTTTACAAGTATGTGAACCTTTCACTGAAAGAACCTTTTAAAAAAGCAGCTATCGTAAAAGAAGCCTTTAACTCTCAATTCCATAAAGAATTAAAAGACAATAAATCGAATTATAGCGGTAAAAAGGCCATCATTTTCAAAGAAGAAATTCATGGAACTGAATCACTTGGAGTTGTTACTCTAAATCAATAAAGTTAAAAACCTTTTTGTTTTGAAGTTAAAACCATGGCCACGGACTTTTCATAGTAGGCAGCTTCATTCATAAAAATGGGCCAAACGGTAGGTCCTTTCCAGTGAATTATTTCCCCATCAAAACAAATAAATAAGGGCCCTCCGTCTCTAATAGGTATAAAGTCTTTTCCTTCCCTATCAGGGTGAATCATTCCCTTAAGTTCACCATTTTCATCTCTTGGAAAGTCTAGGTTTTCTAAAACATGGAATGTTTCAAGTTCTTCTATTTTGGAAGAGTCACTTCCGACTTCTCCTTCACGATCTAAAAACAAAAGCGTTTCCTGGACAACACTTTCCATTAATAGAAAAAGTTCTGACTTTAGTACTCCTTGAGGAACGGGCCCAAACTCTAAAAGTATTCCTGAATTAGCTTGAGTAAAAAGACAGTAATTATCTTCTAGCTCCTTGAACTCACAAATAATCTTCAAGGTCGGAAACACATTTTTAAGGTGGGTTGCAACGCTCAAGGATAACTTATCTTTATGGGAAAGAATAATTGTAGGCCCCATATGCGAAGTCGTTGTATGAAGGTCAATAATAAAGTCGGCCCTCCCTTCTTCAAACTTTTTGTCAAAACCTAAAGCAAGCTTTTCCTCATGCTCAAGAGAACCTTCTCCTTTTTCCTTCAGCTTTTTTTTAGCGGCAAGAAGAAAGTCTTTTGAAAAGCATCTATTTAGATCGTGGTCAACATACCTTCTGTTTTGCTTAAAAGCCTCTTCATTTCCAAGTTCAAAAAAAGGGTTAATTTTTTTATAATTTTTTTTCTGACCTTCTGACCTTAACTTTTTTATCAAATAAACTCCGGTAAATTCATTACCGTGAGTTCCTCCGACAACAAAAACTTGCCTCTTTTCACTTTTAATCATGGCTTTTTCTCTTTTTTGAATATTCAATGAAATGGGCTTGAAAGTATTCCCAAGAAACATTCATTAGTCCAACACTTTTAGTAGATAAACCGGAGTTAAAAAAGAAAAATCATGCTAGATATAGGTTGGAGGGCCATCTTTTTCTATACAGTTAAATTTTCCATTTTTTGGTTTTTTTCTTTTATCTTCTTACCCTTGGCTTCGGGCCGCGTTCTTGACTGCTCCTCAAGAAACCAAAAAGAAATACTGACAAAACTTAATACTGCAGGAAGGCCTTATAAGTACGATTCAACGGAACTAAATCAATGGTTTAGCTCTTCAAAACCATATAAAGGTGTCTCCCTTCTTCTTCACGGGCTCAACAACAGGCCAAGTACTATGAACCCTCTTGCACTGTATCTTTCGACACTAGGGTATATTGCCTTACGAGGCTCACTTAAAGGCCACAGGGGAAGCTTGGAAGAAAGTCAGAAGGTTACAATAACCAAGTGGAGAGAAGATGTTGACCAACTTTACTGCTTAGCTTTATTGAAAAGCCGACAATTTAAGGTTCCCTTTATTATCAATTGTTATTCGCTTGGCTGCCTATTATTTCTTGACCTGTTTAAAAGAATAAGAAATTCAGGGAAAGAAAACATGGTAGACAAAGCCATTTTCATTTCTCCGGCGTTAAAGGTTAAGCCAGTGCTCTCATGGCTTTCTCATGTAATTAAAATCCTTCCATCGAATTGGATGATTCCAAGTTCAAATATTAGACCCTATAGATCACTTTACGGAACATCAATTTCCTCTTACAAAGCTTTTTTTGAGCTCCTTGAAAAGAACCATAGAAACTACTTCGCTAAACCTAAATCAATAGGTTTTCCACAGACACTTACGCTCCTAAACCCAAAAGATGAGCTTGTTGATACTAAAAGTATTATTCAACTATTTCGAAAAATGCCTAAAAAGCAATCTCAGTGGAAACTTATCGAGATTGAAAACAGAAATGCGACAACAATAAAGCACATAAATCACCTGCTTTTAGATGAAGAAAGTCTGGGGAAAATCAAATGGTTAAAGTGGAAAAAGCAAATTTCTCTATTTCTAAAACAAGGAAAACCTACAACTCTTTATTGAGATATTTGGTAAAGTTTGGCATACTGTACCGACTTCGACACCGCATATAATAGAGGATTTCGGCAATGAACGAAAAATTTGAGAAAGCTGTTTCATTATTAAAAAATGCTGTTAAAAGCTCACACCTAGACAATCAAAAACACATTGATTTCTCGCTAGTCAACGCAACACACCTTGATGACTATAAAACAGCAATGGTTACTGTTCAAACAGCAGTTAAAGAAGGTGAAATCAGTGAAGATGAGCTTAAAAAGAGATTAGGGTTAGTTTAAAACTGTCCTTTAAATTTATATAACCCTTCCTAGGCTTCATTTAACTAAGAAACCAACAAAACCTCTCAAAAAAATCGTATCGAGATAGCCATTTTTTCCAAGCTAAAAAAAGCAGTTTGCTCTTTTGAATTTGTGCTAAAATGGGATGAGTTATCAGTCAGGCCCTACTAAGTTATCTCAGGAGGCAGAATATGAAAATCTTGGTCGTGGATGATGAAGAAGATGTAAGAGAAATCATTACTGATTTTATTGTAGAAAACTTCGACATCGATGTTCTTCAGGCCAGCACAGGAATGGAGGCCATTAACTGTCTCGAAGGAGAAAAAGATATTGGCCTTATCATAGCTGATTATAATTTTCCTGACCTTGGCGATGGGGGAGTAAATGGTGGCGGAATCTACACTTTCAACCTTGGAAACCAAAATATTCCATTTTTTCTCTTTTCGGCAGAAAGACCAGAGGACCACCAAGAGCTAGATAGCTTTAAATTGGATAATCCTCTTAACACGATCATTGGAAAGCCTTACGACCACACCTTTACAAGAGAAGCCATCAAAAAGGTGATCATTTCGGCCCAAAAAAGAGTTAAGGGTTCAAAGACAGTAACCTAAAATGGCCATAAATATTTTTTAAAATTTATTAAGATATTAGAGGGACCACATTATCAGGTCCCTCTTTTTTTAGACTCAGTAAGAACGCCCAAAAAGAGCTTCAGTTGTTGCTTCCTTACCTGTAAGTATACATTTTCCAACTGTCCCACTCTGGTCTTCTGGCAAACAGCGAATTGATACTTTAAGTTTCTTTAACTCTTCCTCTGTCTTTGGGTCTTCACACCATTTGGCCCTTACAAAACCGATGCTTCCTTCTTTATTCTTAAAGTAAGACTCGAATTCTTCTCTTGTCTTTAAGTCTGTTTCTATATTGCTATCTCTGAAACTTTTTGCTTGTACAAAGTAATTGTCCTGAATTTCTTTTAGTAATTGAGGGGCTTTTTCATTGAGCTCTTCGAATGACATTTTAAGTTTATCTTTGTGGGCCTTATCTCTTCTGGCCACCATAACAGTCCCACTTTCTAGGTCCCTAGGTCCAATCTCCACTCTTAGAGGTATCCCTTTTTTTATCCACTCCCAGTTTTTTTCTCCGCCGCCCTTGTCTCTTTTATCAACGCGAACCCTAACTTGGCGTCCACTATAAACTTGGGCCTGCAAATCCTTAGAGAGTTTTTGAGCACACTCTAAAACAGCTTCATCTTTAGCTGCATCTTTCCCAGGAGTAATAGGAAGAATAACAATATGTTGAGGAGCAACTCTAGGAGGAACCCTCATACCATCATCGTCTCCGTGAACCATAATCATTCCACCTATAAGACGAGTTGAAACTCCCCAACTCGTTGTATAAGCATATTCCATGTCACCATTTTTATTACTAAACTGAATATTAGATCCTCTAGAGAAATTTTGTCCCAAAAAGTGTGAGGTCCCTGCCTGTAGGGCTTTCCCGTCTTGCATCATAGCTTCAATCGTAAAAGTGTTGGTAGCACCAGGAAACCTCTCCCCTTCACTTTTTTCTCCTGGAATGACTGGTAAAGCCAATTCATTTTCAGCAAAATCTTTATATACTTTTAACATTTGAAGAGTTTCTTCAAAAGCTTCCTTCTCTGTACTATGAACTGTATGACCCTCTTGCCACAAGAATTCAGCCGTTCTAAGAAAAATTCTAGGCCTCATTTCCCACCTAACAACATTGGCCCATTGATTAATAAGTAGGGGAAGATCTCTATAGGAGTTTACCCATTTTGAAAAAGACTCACCAATTATTGTTTCGGAGGTTGGCCTTACAACTAAAGGTTCTTCCAATTCCCCTGTTGGAACTAATTTCCCATCATTTTCTTCAAGTCGATGATGAGTCACCACTGCACACTCTTTGGCAAACCCCTCCACATGCTTCGCTTCCTTTTCTAAAAAACTCAAAGGAATAAAAAGTGGAAAATAAGCATTCTCATGACCTGTATCTTTTATCATTTTATCAAGAAGGGACTGTATATTTTCCCAAAGACCATAACCCCAAGGCTTGATCACCATGCAACCTCTTACTGGTGAATTTTCTGCCAAGTCAGAAGCCTTAATAACCTGCTGGTACCAACCAGGAAAGTCATTCTCTCGAAGTGGACTAATAGCAAACATATTTTTCTTTCCCAAAATTTGACACCTTTTCAAAAAACTGGAGAACCCTTCTGCTAATACAATGTGTTAAGGTTCTTGGCCCAGAAAATTTAACTTAAATCTTTAGTCTTTACAATCAAAAAAATAAATGGCCAAATGTTAGAACGAAAGTTTTGGGCTCAATCATATCAAGTGCATACACCTACCTCAGGGTCTTTAAGCATTTGGTAGTTGGTTTTTATTTTGGGAATTTCTATGGAGGCTGCCGAAAGGTAAAAAATTAAAATTGTTTTTCACAGTGAGGTTAAGGATGACTGTCATGGAAGATACAAACTTTATAGTTAGACAAAAAGAATACCTTCTTAAACTTAGGAATGATCTACTAAACGCTATTAAATACAAGTCTACAGAAGACCTTCACATTCCTTCGGATGAAATCGTAGAGGATGGTGACCAGGCCCAAACTTATATCAACCAAAATGTCACTTTTGGATTAAGAGAGAGAGAGCTATCAAGACTAAGGGAAATCGAATCAGCACTCCTTAGAATAGAGAATGGATCCTACGGGTTTTGCGAAGAAACTGATGAACCTATTGAGAAAAAAAGATTAGAAAAAGTGCCATGGGCAAGACTTTCGATAGCAGCTGCAGAAGAAAAAGAGCGAGAACAGAGCAATCTCAGAAAGCCTAAGACTGTCTAGAGAAACCAAATAAATAAAGGGAAGCGCTCAATAATACGGCTTCCCTTCTAATTCTATTTTATAGTAACTGTTTTATTCTTAAAGAGTACGAAAGATCACCAGCTTGATTTTGTCACGCCAGGAATCATTCCTTCTAGGGCAAGCTCTCTAAAAGCAATCCTAGAAAGGTTAAACTTTCTATAATAAGCACGCGGTCTTCCAGTCAAACCACAACGGTTTCTGTAACGGACCTCAGCAGAGTTTCTAGGAAGCTTAGAAAGCTTATAACGAGCTTCAGCTCTTTCCTCATCACTCAAAGTCATATCTTTAGACTTTTTTCTGAGCTCATTTCTACGATCTTTGTACTTAGCGACAAGTTTAGCTTTCTTCTCATTAGCAACAACTTTAGATAACCTCGCCATTAAAAATATCTCCTTAAAAGTTTTAACTTTTGTGATAGTACCCTTATTTAATTTCTTTATGCAACGTATGACGTCTTAAAAACGGATTGTATTTTTTCATTTCAATACGTTCGGGAGTTGTTTTTTTGTTTTTTGTAGTCGTATATCTAGAAGGTGAGTTTCCTTCTTTTCTCGCTTCAGTACACTCAAGGGTCACGGTCACTCTTGGACCTTTGCTTCTTTTCCCTTTTCCTTTTTTCGCCGCCATCTTAACGCCCTTCCTTTTTATAATTTTCGAAGGCGCCAATATAGCATAAATGAATGGTTATGCAAGTAACTTTGGCAAAGAACATCTAAAGAAATTATATCGAGGGAAAGACTCAAAGCACGTCAATAAATATTATTCATCAGGCTTAACAAGTTTCAGCTTAGGCTTCTTAAGAAGCTTTTCAACAGTACTAATGAGAGTTTTATTAAACTCCTTAAAGTCATCGTCAGCTTTGTCCATTTCTTCTTGACCCAGTAAGTCTTTAGTCTTATCTACGACAATTTTCGCATAGAGACTTTGGGAGAGGATATCACCCTTCATTTGACCCTCTAGATTCGAAATATCACATTTATTTTCATTTAACTTCTCTATAAATTCATCTTTTCCCAAGTTTTCTGCCAGCCAGTCTTCATTGCCATCTATTTTTAGAGACCACTTGTTATTTGGGGCCCAAAATACCTCAAACTTTTTGACGTCGTAGATATCCTTTAAAACCCAATAGCGCTTCTTATCCATTGAATAAGAATTTATAAAATCCATAAATTTTTCAATCATTGCCTTTATCCGTGATAACAGCGTTTGTCTCAACAATTCCGTCTGACATGATCTATCGACAAATTTAAAAAAAAGTATAGTACGGAGTGGTTATCTCAAGTATAAAGCCTATCCCGTGCTTTTTCCTTAAGTTTCACTTTTCTGTATAGGGGTATTAAGCCATCATTGAGAGGAAGCTAAATTTTTCTTAGATGGGACTCAACAAGCTCTGGGTTAATTCTTCCATCCTCTCCGATTAGAGTTTCATCTAGAAGAACTTCCTGAATTGAGCCTACGAGAACATAAGAATTCGTCTCTTTAATTGCAATGCATTCCTTTTTCAAAAGCCCAATTTTTATAAGGGCCTCAGCTGCGTAAGGGGCTTCGATACTGCCGGTATAAAACTCAGTGAAAGCATTAGGGTTAACATCAGAAAAGTCGTGAGTAAAATAGAGATGAGGGTTTTCCCTTTTCTTATATTGAGACTTATCGACATGATTTATCGTGAATGAATCTTGTTCAATAAGATTCTTTATCGTTTGAGGCTCAACATGGAGTGGTGAAACGGCAAGGCCAATAACAGCAGGGTCTGCACCTAGATGAAAACAAGCGCTGGTAAGACCCAAGTTAGGCTGACTCTCAGAATTTATTGTACCAATAAGATTTGAGCTCTCAAAACCGCTCAGGGAGTTGATGAAATTAACTTTAAATGCTTCTTTCATCTGCTTAAACTCTTCTAGAGAAAAGAGCTTCATATCATTATCAATCATATTTTTTACCTTTAGCATGACCCCCTTACAGGGCCTCCCCCAATTATCCTATTAGTTACCATCCTAATAGAAACAGTTCTTTAAAGGGAGGCTTGGAAAAAAATACCGGAAAAAGAAGTAATTCTTAAGAAAGTATATTATTCACCCTTTCTAAGGCTTTATAAAGCGCCTGAGTCCCCATTTGACCTCCTCCCTGAGCTCTAAGTGCAATGTAAAGTTGATGGGCCAGAGAAAGGCCAGGAAGGCTTAAATTCATTCTTTTGGCTTCCTCAAGAGCGATTCCCATATCTTTTATGAAATGGTCTACGTAAAACCCAGGAGAAAAGTCTTTATTTAAAATACGACGACCCAACTGGGATAAACTCCAACTTGCTGCAGCTCCGCTTTCCACAGACTCCAGAACTTTCCAGGGGTCCATCCCGGCCTTATGTGCATAAAGAAGGGCTTCTGAGACACCTATCATATTTGTTGCAATAAGGGTTTGATTCACCATTTTGGCATGTTGACCCAGGCCATATGAACCGTGGTATACAACTGTTTTACCTAAGACCTCCCAAAAGTTTTTAAGTTTATGAAAGCCTGACTTATCCCCACCTACCATAATGGACAATGTCCCATTAACAGCACCGATGTCTCCACCAGAAACAGGCGCATCTAAGGATAAAGCACCCTTTTCCCCAAGGGCTTCACCCACTTTCATGGCCAAACTTGGTGAACTCGTTGTCATATCTACAATAATTTTTCCAGAAAGCATTTCGTTGCTTTTAAGAAAGCCGTGCTTACCAAAAACACAAGACTCAACATCTACAGGGAGGCCAACCATCATAAAAATTATGTCAACCTTTTCAACAAGATCACAAGGCCTATCTATCCAAGTGGCCCCTTCCTTTAAAAGAGCTTTTGTCTTTTCTTTGGTTCTATTATGAATAAATAGACTAACGTTTTCCTTTTGAAGCCTTTTGGCCATAGAAAGCCCCATAACACCCGTTCCAATCCAACCTACTTTTAGGCCAGAAAGGGTGAAAGCAGAAGACTCTGTCATTCCTTAATCTCCAGTAGGCAAAGGCTCAATTTTCCATTCTATTTTTTCTCTTTGACAGAAGCGCTGAATCTTTTTTAGGCCATCGGCAACACGCTCTATATACCTGGAGGCAGTTTCTTGGTGGTAACCAATCGATAGATTTATTGTGTCATCTTTACATTTTTTGTCTTTAAAAGTTTCCCAATTCCTTTTAAACGCCCAAAATATTTCATCACCGGTCATATAGTCAGCAAGACAGCCGTTATCGGGAATTTCCCAAAGCGGTTGAGAAGATTCATCACTTCCTTCTTCCAATATGACATAGGGCTGAGTCGTTTCAGTAATTTCTGGCCAAATCTGATCAAGCCAATCGTGAAGAATGGGAGACTTTCGTTTATCCTTTAATAAAAAAGGAGGTACAGCAGAACTATCAAAAAGAAAGCCTTCCAACTGAACGGCTTTAAGAACATCCTCTGTGGCCATCCACCCACCGGCCCTAAAACTTTTAGGACGGCGAAAGTCGTACCTCTTAAATATATCAAGACTGCATTGAACAACACTTCTCAACTCTTCAATGCTGTAAGCACTAATTGGGACATCATGCCCAAAATCCACCCCGTCCTCATACTGCTGATTCATTTTTGCAAGAGGTATAATCTTATCTTGCACCCAACTGGGTCCGTACTTATAGCTTACCCCTGACTTTTCAAACAAAGTTCGCCATCCGTGGATATGAAGGCCGTGCTCATCACCTTTTCCTAGAACAGAGGTTATTTTTTTTTGAACCAGCTCAGTGTTAACACTTGCTTTTGTGAAATAGGCTGCGTTTAGAAAATGAAGGGTTTTAGCTTCTGGAAATTGGTCTCTGAAACCTTTTATCGCTTCAAGGTTTTGATCATTTAGTTCTCGCCCTTCCCAATCAACGCTCAAAATAACTCTTACCTGATTCATTGGTCAAATTTCCCCTTACTTAATCAATAAAAAGTGTAAATAACCTATCTGGTTATTTCACTGACTCAAATCAACAGAGAACTTCTTACCAGTCACCCTATTAGACAACTTGTCTTCAACTCTAGAGCGGCTACTTTCCCTTTTGTCCATTAAGATCGCCTCAACGATTTCCTCTGGATAGGTACCCAACTCTCTACACAGCATATTGATCATTTTAGGATGAATTGAACGCAGACCTCTCTCCACTTCCCCAATAAAGCCTTCATCACAATTTAACCGCCTAGAAAGTTCAACTTCTGAAACCTGGTTCGGCAAGGACAACCTTTTTTCCTTCACAACCCGGCCGATATTCTTATGGCTTTCCATCTAATCACTCCCTCAGCAAGGATTTTTTCCCATTCTATTTCTATATCCTTCTAGTGTAAATACAACTCGAAATCAAAAAAAAAGATGGGCAACGCACAACTAAAAGAATTCCCAATTATTGTTAACCCCAAATAATCAACATTGAAATAATTAGTTAAATTGAAAGGAAAATATGCCGAAGATAAACCCATCTGGAAATAGATCGAGCTTCAAGGAGTACCCAAAATGGGCGACGAAGTCAGAAAAGACCTTAAAATCTTAATTGTAGATGATATGGTCACAATGAGAAGAATTCTAAAAAAACACTTGATTTCTTTAGGTTTTACTAATTTCAACGAAGCTCACGATGGGCAAAAGGCCCTTAACCTTATAAAAACAGGTATCGAACTAGGCGTCAATTTTGATCTGATAATCTCAGACTGGAATATGCCAGGCATGACAGGCCTGGACCTTCTTAAAGAAATAAGATCCATGGAAAATGAGATAAAAGACGTACCATTTCTCATGATTACAAATGAAACCAAGCAAGGAAATGTTGTATTAGCGGTTCAAGCAGGAGTTAACGGCTATATTGGAAAACCATTTTCCGCACACATCTTGTACGATAAAATAAAAAATCTATGCGAAAATCACTAATCACTTTGACTGACTTAATCACTCAATTTAGATATTAAAACTTTCAAATCCTTTAGAACACCGCTGCAAAAATTAAAAAACCTGACTCTTTCCCCCTTTTTAGCTTGATTATATTAAATGAGGAGAGGTATTTTTAGGTAGATTTATCTAAATTAATCTTAAATGAACTGTATCCTAGGGGGAAATTTCCATGAACGATTATCCAGACATTGGTCTCAACCTAAAAGGTAAAGAAAAAAATATCTTTTTAAACTCTGACAATGAAACTCTCATTAACAAAGCGGTTGAGTTAGGTCATGGGATTTTAAGTAAAGAGGGGTCGTTGGTCGTGGAAACTGGTTTTTTTACCGGCCGAGCTGCGAAAGACAAATACGTTGTTAAAAATACTGAAACCGAACAGACTATTTGGTGGGAAAACTCCCTCAACGAAATGTCAGAAGAAACCTTCAACTCTTTAACAGATAAAGCAGTCGACTATCTAAACAAACAAAATAACCTTTTTATTACTGAAAGAAGTGTTGGCGCACATTCTACTCACAATGTAGGTGCCCGCCTTATTTCTAATAGACCATCCGCGGCTCTTTTTTCAAACCACCTTTTTAGAGAAAAGATGAGGGAATTTGATCATAGAGACTTCACGATTCTTCACGTTCCCGGACTTGAAATAGACCCTGAAAGCTATTCAGACCTTCGCTCAAAAACTGTTATTACAACCTGCTTTGAAAAGAAGATAACCATCATCATAGGAACCTTCTACGCAGGCGAGATTAAAAAATCTATGTTTTCAGTTTTAAATTATTTGCTGCCAGACCAAGGAATTCTTCCAATGCATGCAGGAGCAAATGAAGGTGCAAAAGAAGACCCTTCAGTTTTCTTTGGTCTATCTGGAACTGGAAAGACAACCCTTTCAACAGATGAAGGTAGACTTCTTATTGGAGATGATGAACATGCTCTCCATGACGAAGGACTTTTCAACTTTGAAGGTGGCTGCTATGCCAAAACGTTCAAACTCTCTAAAGAAGCAGAGCCAGGAATTTGGGACGCTTCGAACCGCTTTGGAAGTATGCTTGAAAATGTCGTTATGAATAAAGAGACACTTGAAGTTGACTTTGACGACAAAAGTCTTTCAGAAAATGGTAGATCTAGTTATCCCCTAAGCTTTATTGATGGGGTAAAGCCCTCATCTCAAGGACCACTACCAAAGCAAATTTTCTTCCTTTGTGCTGATGCTTTTGGTGTATTGCCACCTGTTTCTAAGCTCACAAAAGAACAGGCCATGTTCTATTTTGTACTTGGTTACACAGCAAAAGTTGCTGGTACAGAAATTGGAGTCAAAGAGCCACAAGCAACTTTCTCTCCGTGTTTTGGTGCACCTTTTATGCTTAGACACCCAAGCGTATACGCGGAACTTCTAGGAAAGTTCATTGAAAAACACAATATTCAAGTTTGGCTTGTCAACACAGGTTGGACTGGTGGTGTCTATGGTGTTGGAGAAAGGTTCCCTATAAAGGTCACACGTCAGATTATAAGGGCCATCCAAAAGGATAACCTTAAAAACACAACCATGGTAAAAGAAGAGATATTCGGCCTTGAAATTCCAAAAAGTTTAACCGGAATTCCAGATAATCTTTTAAACCCTAGAAATGTTTGGGAAAACAAATCTGACTATGATGAAAAAGCAAGCGACTTGGCCCTTTCTTTTCACAAAAAAATGAAAAAGTTTCCTTCTTTTTATCAGTCATATAAAGTCGGTGCCCCTATTTATAAAGGTAAAACGACTTCTTACAAATTTCCTGAAAAAACAACAAACCCATAAAGCATTAATAAGCCCTAAAGAGAGGAACCTGGTATACTTTTGGTTCCTCTCTTTTTTAACTTAAGTCATTTTAAAAAAAGGGTTTTGTTCTAATGATGTTTCTCTGTAAACAAAAAAATATTTTTTTTTCACTTTTTCTTTTTATTACTATTTTTTTTCCCTCCCAAAAAATACTCGCAATCGAAAAAAATAAACGAAGCGATTCTCAAAAAATCATTTTAGACTTATTTAGAGGGCGCCTAGACAAAAATCTCTTTTCAAGCTTTGTAAAAATAAAAAAGCCTGTACCTTACCAACTAAAAAACCTCATTAAGGAACCAATAATAAAAAAATCTCTTATCAAAATGACAACAAACCGAAGCAGTCAAATTCCAGAACTTATTTTAAATTGGGGAAGCGGAAGTCCCAAAGCAAGGACTTTCAAGAACCAAGAAGTTACAAATTTTTTTTCCAACCTCTTTTACGAAATCATTCAAATGGGAAAAAAAAATCAGCTATTCATCAGTTTAAATACAACTGACCTTTTTCATGGACACCTCGTATTCATTGGTAAAAAAAGGGGTGACCTCATTATTGTTTTTCATGCACAAGAATATCCCCATGACCTCCCTTTCACCAGCCACAATTCAAGGCAAGCCGTTGTTACACATAAATTAATCCTCAAGGGAAAAAAGTTCGGGCATAATACAATTTCTTTCAAAAAAAGAAACTTCATTTGGTCTTTAAAAGAAAATAAAATATTTAACCTCGATACAGACAGAAAAGGCCCTTTCTTCCCTCTCATTTTTCCTACCGGTTGGGTCAAAGATCAGGAACTTAAAGAGCTTGCCCTCCTCGGAAACTCCGTTCAAGACAACTTATTAGGAAGTAACCTAGGAAGTCTTAACTTCTTTCCCAACCAAAATATTCCACTTTATTGGTCACCATAATCATTGATTTGACCGTCGTGAAATATTCTCGATAAACTTATTAATAAAAGACTTAAAATTAAGGGAACCTAAAAAATGAATATTTTGTTTGTTGATGATTCAGAGTCGATTATTACAGAAATGAAAAATATACTAGAAGAAACAAACCATAAAATGGTCGTAGCAAGAGACGGAGGGCAAGGCTTAGCTGAATTGGCCATAAGAAAGTTTGATATCGTTATCGCAGACCTTAACCTTCCTCGCATGGATGGTCTCACAATGATTGAGTTCTATCTAAAGTTAAAAGAAGAAAAAGTTCCTAAAATAATGTTAACAACTGAGGTTACAGCGGAATTAAGGGAAAGAGGAGAAAGAATAGGAATCGATGCGTGGATGCAAAAACCACTCAAAGGTGGTGTTATTATAAAACTTCTCGACGATATAGAAAAAAGAGGAAAGTGACCTAAGGCCAATTAAATGGCCCTAGGAACTAAATTTAATAATGCCAAGGATATGAAGAAAAGTCTCTGTCCCTCTTCTCAACAAATGAATTACGCCCTTCTTCGGCTTCAGGAGTTCCGTAAGCCAATCTTGTTGCCTCACCAGCAAAAAGCTGCTGACCAACCAATCCATCATCCGTTAAGTTAAAGCCATATTTAAGCATCCTCATGGCAGTAGGACTCTTTGAGTTTATTTCCTTGGCCTACTCTAAGGCCTCCTCCTCAAGCTCAACGTGTGGAACAACCTTATTAACCATTCCCATCTCAAAAGCTTCTTGTGCCGAATAATTTCTTCCAAGAAAAAAGATTTCACGGGCCCTTTTCTGTCCAACCATTTTGGCCAGATAAGCTGAACCATAACCGCTATCAAAACTCGCGACATCAGGATCTGTTTGCTTAAAGATAGCATGCTCACGACTTGCCAAAGTTAAATCACAAACGACATGGAGGCTATGCCCACCCCCGACGGCCCAACCTGGTACCACACAAATAACAACTTTAGGCATAAAGCGGATAAGCCTTTGAACCTCCAAAATATGGAGACGACCTAATTTTGCTTTATCAATAACGGCCTTATCATCCTCCACGGAACCTTGATACTTATAGCCATCCTTACCACGAATCCTCTGATCACCACCTGAGCAAAACGACCAACCTGAATCTTTTGGAGAAGGGCCATTTCCTGTCAACAAAACACAGCCAACATCACTTTGACACCTCGCATGCTCTAAGGCAGTATAAAGCTCGTCAACTGTCTTCGGCCTAAAAGCATTCCTTACTTCCGGCCTATCTATGGCCACACGCACTGTCCCCTGATCAACTGCTCTATGATAAGTTATATCTTGAAAATTGAAACCCTCAACAGGTTTCCATTTTTCAGGTTTAAAAATTGCTGAAACCACGATCCTCTCCTCTGTCTAAAGAACTCATTTTTCTTATGATGACCTTCAGGCCGTGTCAATAATACTTTTCAAAGTATTCGCCCTCAAACATACATTTCTATTTCGGGGCTCCAATTGAAATTGTCAACATTTTGTGTCGTTACTTCATAGTCTTCAATGGGGCTTTCTTCTCTATCTTTAACAATCTTTTCCACCGTTGCTCCCCAAGAGTTGATTACCTTTTTCTCCTCTAGAAAATTAATGTAATCCTCTACTTCCTTTTCTTCACCCTCTAACATGCAAAGAACTCTTCCTTGGTCTTTGGGATCATTGGTGGCACCTCCAGACAAATGCCTTTTTATCGCGCCTCTAATAAAAGTCTGCCGAAACATAACATTTTGGACCTTCCCATGAACATCAAAGGATTTGGAAACTACTCCCATAGAACTCCCTCTCTTTTTTTTGAAAAACTTTGATAAAGTCATTATCATGATAGTGATCTTTTTTGATTGTGACCTTTTATCATTTCAAGAGCAAGGGACAAACTTTCATGATTTTAACTCCTATCCAAAACCCTCTTCCTTTAAAACAGGCTTCCCATTATTTTTGTGTCGATTTTAATTGGCAAGACTTGGATGAAAACTTTTTCACCTCAAAGGGTATTTCTCTACCCCAAAACATGAGAGAGGATGTCCCCAAAAAGAAGGCCCATTTTTTGGGTGGACGCTACTGTGCTCACCAGGCTCTGTCTATGATGAAGAGAAAAGATTCAGACGCTCCGGAAAACTATGAAAATGAACAAAATGACCTTGTTCCCATTCAAAAAAGTGAACAGGGTGCACCTATTTGGCCTGAGGGAGTCATTGGTTCAATTACCCACACGGAAAACTTTATAGGTGCCGTAGTTGAAAGCTCTGAAAAGCTTAGAGGTATTGGAATCGACACTGAAAAAATTCTTGGCCCACAAAGTGTTGTTATGGTCGAATCACTTGTGGCAACAGAAGAAGAAAAAAGGAAAAGCTTATCATTTGATCCTTTTGAATATTTCACCCTTATTTACTCTGCAAAAGAAAGTATTTTTAAATGCCTCAATCCCATTATTCAAAAGTATATAGAGTTTCATGATGTAACCATTGAAAATGTATGTTTTGATTCCCAGGTATTCACCTTTAAGCTCCTAAAAGATTTAAATGAGGAATTTAGAGAGGGAATGTCCTTTGAAGGATCCTTTCATTTAGATCAAGGCCAAGAGAAGCTTCACACAGCTTTTGAACTTTATCATTAAATCCATAATTATGGTAAAGCTTCCCTTTAGGTCTCTTTTAATTTTTTGAAAGGTTATGATGCTCCTTTATTTTTTCACAAATGGCATCGGTCTCCATTGAAGTCAATTCAGATGGTTCAATAACATTTGGAAAAACTTTTGGAAGCTCCTTAATATGTTCAAATAAAACAAGGTTTTTATTGGCACCGACCTCATCAATTTTCCTGACAGGAGTAAAGTGTGGCACAGTTTGAAGAACTTCAGGGGCCTCATGAAGAATTTTATAAATACTTTTCACAATATCAAAAAACCTATCCAATTCCTTCTTCGTAAAGCTTTCTGTAGGCTCAACCATGAGTCCATAGACCTCGGGAAAAGCAACTGTCGGAGCATGCATCCCAAAATCCAAGAAAAGCTTTCCAACTTTAGCAACAGTTTGAGCTTTAGGAGTTCCTTTCTCTTCAATTCTTTTAAAATCATCTTCACTCAAAGTGAGGATGAATTCATGCATTCTAGGTACGCTCTCACAGCCGCTGGGCAGGGTTGGATAAACTTCTTTTAATTTTTTATAAAGGTATTTGGCCGCAAGAACAGAGACTGCTGCCATTTTTCTTATGCCTTCAGTTCCTAAAAGCTTCATATAAGTAAAGGCCCTCACCTTATGGGCAAAGTTTCCATAATGCCGGTGGAAGCTCCCAATCGAGTGCTTCGGTTTTCTTGTCGCAAAAACGCCATCGACCTTCTCAATTTGAACTCCTGGAAGAAAATCAAGAAGTTTTTCACTGACTGCCACAATTGCGTCCCCTGGACCTCCGCCTCCGTGGGGAATAGTCCAAGTTTTATGAAGGTTATTATGGACAGCATCGACTCCAAGGGCATTAAGGTCAACCCAACCTGCAATAGCATTCATATTAGCGCCATCCATATAGACAAGGCCCCCTACCTCATGAATTTTATCGGCCATTTCTTTAAAATTGGTTTCAAAAATTCCTGCCGTATTGGGATTTGTCACCATAATCCCCGCAATCCTTTTCCCATATTTTTCAATCGTAGAATAAAGTTGTTCCTGATCCATTTCACCTTTGTCATCTGAATCAATAATTACAATTCCACACTGAACGCCGTCCTTAACTTTTGTTTCAAAGCCCGCCATAGATGCAGTCGCTGGATTTGTTCCATGGGCACTTCTAGGAATAAGGACGACATCTCTTTGATCCCCTTCACCCTTTGAACGGTGGTAAGCTTGAAACATCTTAATTCCAACTAGTTCCCCTTGAGCACCGGCCACAGGCTGAGTGGTTACCCCAGGCAGGCCTGTCACCTTTGTAAACATCTCTTGAATTTCGTAGAGAACTTCAAGGCTCCCTTGCGATTCACTAAGAGGGACTTGAGGGTGCAAATCTGTAAAGCCAGGCAAAGAGGCTGCATAATCGTTGATGTAAGGATTGTATTTCATTGTACATGACCCAAGGGGGTAAATACTATCATCAGGACTTACATTTTGGTTTCCAAGGTCAGTATAGAATTTTTTCAAATCTTTTAGAGAGAACTGAGGTAACCCGACTTGCCCTACTCTTAAAAGGTTTGAAGGGATTTCAGGAACTTGAAAAGTAGTCCCCTCCTTTTTTTCCTTCGGAAACTCTTTAACAAAAAATTCCTCAAGAGCTTCTAGATGAGCATCTTCGTGAATGTCTGAAAAAGAGAGTAAAACTAACTCCCTTTGATTTTTTAATTGTGATGTGAGGTTCACTCCTAAATCTAAGCCCTTCTCTTTGGCCTTATCAATAAGTTTAGTTACCTCGGTATTAACCTCAAGGGCCACCTCATTGAAAAAAGGAGTTTCAGGGTAGGCCAATGAAACACCTTCTCTTTTCAAAAGACGAGGAATTATTTGAAGTGCCTTTTGCCGACCCTTTTGGCAAGACTCCTTCATCCCCTCTTCCCCTCTTGCAAGCATCCCGGCCCCCGCCAAAGTGGCAAGGAAAGATTGGTTCGAACAAATATTAGAAGTCGCCTTTTCACGCCTTATATGCTGCTCTCGGGTCGAAAGAACCATCGCTAAACACTCTTTCCCTTCAACATCTTTGGTCTTTCCTATATAACGCCCAGGAGTTGATCGAATCCCATTTTTATTTTTTGAATTATACCTTATTCCAAAAATACCTAAACCTGGCCCACCAAAGTTCGGACCAATTGCTAAGTGCTGGCCTTCACCAACAATTATGTCAACTCCCTGACCTTCAGAGCCAAAGCTCCCTGGGGGTTTTAAACCTCCCGTAGCTAGTAACATGGGGTCAAAAATAGCGACAGAGGGTACCTTTAGAGATGTGGCAAGGTCTGTTAGTGCATCAACATTTTCTAACAGTCCTAGAGAATTCACTTGAGGGAAAATGATCCCTGCCAACAATTTATCATTTGAGAGGTCCTCTGCTTTCGACTTAAAATCATCTATTGATGTAAGACCTGTTTTTTCATCAACTGGAACCCACTCAACCTTGACATCGGTCTCTTTAATAAGTGTTTCCACAACCTCTTTATCACCTGGATAAATGCTATCTGAAACGAGAACTGTTGTTCCTTTACGATGAAGCCTTAAACAAACGTTCAAAGATTCTGCCAAACAAGTA
>Ga0115011_10001125_pt1 | contig 19502 bp, 8 predicted proteins | sample TroAtlMetagenome_2_FD_88705 | JGI IMG/M metagenome (GOLD analysis project Ga0115011, IMG submission 88705) | Marine eukaryotic phytoplankton communities from Atlantic Ocean - Tropical Atlantic ANT8 Metagenome | ecosystem: Environmental > Aquatic > Marine > Oceanic | place: Tropical Atlantic...
CCGACCATTTACATATTGATGATATTCAATCTCGTGTTTCGTTGAATCTAACAGAACAGATGTTCGAGATTTTCCGACAGGACTGGTTGACCCGTCCGGGTGAGAATGGTCGTACAAGTATTAACGGTACTCGTGTTGGTGAAGATGACTTTTACCAACGGATAATGGAACAGATAGATGAAGATATTCTACGAGTAATTAGATTTCCTGCGATTGTTGCAAATGAAAAGGGAGAACCTGAACCGTTATGGCCTGAGATGTTTCCTATGGAAGCGTTAGACAGGATTCGCCGTAAGGTTGGTGAAGAGGCATGGTCACGTAACTATATGCAGGAACCTTCTAGTTCTTTAGAAGCTACGTTTACGGAAGAATCTATAAAGAAATGTTTGAATCCTTTGCGTTCTACTTTGCATAATCCACCTGATAATTCTACTGTTTATATTGGTTTAGACCCTGCACTCGGTTCTAATAACTGTGTGATTGCCGCTACACCACATGAAGGTAAGTTAAAGATTCTTTTCGTTAGGGAAGATGTTGGACTTACTCGTAACGAGCAGATACTTGGTATTGTTGAAGATGCTGTTTTACGTTGTATGAAAAATGGAAGCACAGTTTCGGATGTAATCATAGAAGCGATGGTGTTTCAAAAAGGTTTATCTCGTGATGAACGTCTTATAGAGATGACTGAACGGTACGGGTTTCGTGTAAGAGAGCATTTGACTGGTGTGAATAAATACGATGAGACTATTGGTGTTCCTTCTATGGCGTTATCATTTATGCGTGAAGAAATAGAAATCCCATATGCAGATGATCCTGCCACTAGGCATCAAGCAGATCAGTTAATTCGTCAGCTAAAATCATGGCGACCATTAAAACGTGGTACTCAACTTAGACAGGATCAAGTTATGGCTCTTTGGTTTATATGGATTTTATGGAGACAAAGAAAACAATCATTTAGCCTTGACTCTTCACAATTCTCGTTTAAGGCACTACCTTGGAGTAGAACTAAAAAACCGACAAAGGTGCTTTAATGGCGTATACATTTGATGAAATAGTTGGCATTATACGCCAACGAGAAAATGCACAGACCCCTGTGCTTAAAAAAATGGTTGAAGTTAAAGAGCGGTATAACGGTGAGTATGTAATTCCTTTGCCGACCTTAGACGAAGAACCAGTGTTACCGCCACTGACTCCTTCATTAATTTCAGAAAATATTGATGCGATTGCTCAAAGAGCCGCATCTGTATCTCCTTTTATTGGATGCCCTGCTTTAGATGGGTTTAAAGAAAGAGGAGTTCGTTCACGCGAATATGGTGATATTAGACGGAGAGCGTTAAAAGCTACGTGGGCAGATCAGAATATGAAATTAAAACTGCGTAGGGCATACAGGCATCTTGCAGGGTATGCGACTACTTGTCTAGTTGTTACACCAGATTTTCAAAAAGGCGCACCGAAGATTGAAGTTCGTGACCCGTTAGGCGTATACCCTGAACCTAAAGCATACGAAGATTATTCATTACCAAGAAACTGTGGATTCATTTACGGTAAATCAGGTGACTGGTTACGCGCACATTACCCTGCCGCTAGGCAAGAGAATGGTGGACCAGTAGGTAGCGATGAAATCGCTGTTCAAGAATTATGGGATGTATGTGAATGGATAGACGATCAGCATATTGTTATTGGAATAATGGGGCAAAGATATCAGCAAGTTAGTAGATATCAGCAACCTGCCCACAGTGCGTCGATGGAACTGTCACGCGCACCTAACAAAGCAGGGATGCCTTGTGTGATTATTCCGGGTCGTGTTTCTTTAGATAAGATCGCGTCGTCGGTTTCTAACGTAGTTGGCATGGTTGACTTGATGGCTAAACTCATGGCTCTTGAAATTATTGCTCAAGAAAAAGCTATCTTCCCAGATCGTTACATCATTGGTCGTTCAGGACAAGTACCTATGATCGTTGGTGGCGAATGGAAAGATGGTCGTGAAGGTGAAGTGAATGTTCTTCTAGATGCAGAATCTATAGGTGAACTTCGGTCATCACCAGATCAGACTACAAATATTGCTATTGATCGTTTGGAAAGAAACGCCAGAGTTTCAACTGGTACTGTCCCACAAATAGGAGGTGAGTCTTATGGCGCTCTTCGGACTGGTCGCGGTATTGACGCTCTCATGGGTGCTTCTTTGGATCCGCGCGTCCAAGAAGTACAAGAGATTATGGAAACGCACCTTCGGTATTTGAACGAATCAATCTTTGCTTGTTATGAAGGATACTGGGGTAGCAAACAATATTCGATGTACACAGGGCAAAGTGGTGACACAAGCCATGTTGAGTTCACACCGAACATTCATTTTGAATCCAGACAGAACACTGTGTCTTACTCGGTTCCGGGTGCAGATACACAAGGAACTACTATTCAACTTGGACAGTTACTTGGCATGAAAGGAATAAGTTTGCATACGTTCCGTAGCAAACATCCGTTCATTGACGATCCTGAAGCTGAAGGTAGACGTATAGACGAAGAAGCATTAGAGGAAGCTGTTATGGCTTCTTTAAGCCAGCAGGCTTTAGCTGGTGCTTTGCCTGTTGTGTATCTTGCTAAAGTAGAAAAGCATCGTAAAAAAGGATTAGATATTTTTGGTGCTATCGAAGAAGCAGATCAAGAGATACGTGAAGAGCAAGCGGCGGCGGCTCCCCCACCAGAAGAAGGACAAGTAATGGCTCCTGAACAGGCGATGGGTCTAGCCGGAGGCCCACAAGGTGTACCCGCGCAAGGAGCGCCAGCAGGTCAACGACCTCCTCCTCCTGAGCAGATGCAACAAATGGCTAGAGCGTTGAGAGGCTAGAATGCCTAGAAACTATAAACAAGAACCGCCACCAGTTTCCGATTCTGGTATTAATGAACTTGGATTTGGTGGTGTGCAAGCCGCTCAACAAGCAGAAGCTTCTTTGGCTTCTAATGCACAAATGGATACTGCTACAACTGGTGGTAATGTCACTATGGCTCCGCAACAAGGGGATGTTGATTCTGTTGTAGCACAGTTGCAAAATTTCGTTCCTCAGTCTCAGGGCATGATAGCGGATGACGACCAACCAAATTTGCCTTTAACAGATGGGTTGCCTATAGGTGCAGGTGCAGGTCCACCTTCACAGTTAGTTCATAAGCCACATATCATTGATCGTGTTGCCACTGAAACTGGTAATATGAATTTGAAAAGAATGGCTAATAGGATGATGCGAACTCAGAGACTATGAGTATTCGTTGGGAAGAAGTAGAAGTATTTGATGCTACTGATTTAGACCAGAATGGGATGCCGGGTCAGCGTAGTTATAATTCTAGTTCTGGTACTTCTGTTCAGGCTATTGCAGATGCTCAACTTATAGACGGGCGTTTAGTTGCGGCTAATGCTATTGGACAGTTTTCTAGATTAACTGAAGTTGATCCTGATATGGGTCAGATACTTTTTGATTATGCTTCTGACTTAACATTATCGAATGAAGATTTCTTTACACAAATTTTAGATTTGCATGAGATTAATGGTGTATCTCAATATGTTAAAGATTTTACAAGTATTGATAATGCCAACATGGAGAAAATGAGATGGGTTCAAACCCCTCAAGATCTTAAAGATTTCATGTTAGCTGGAGGTTATCGAACAAGAGATTTACGTGATTTAGAAAAAGGCAAAGGTAAAAGTTTTATGGAAAAAGCTTTTTCTTTGTCATTTATACCTGATAGTTGGGGTTTTGGTAAAGATGTAGCAGAAGGTGTAGGTGCCGTGACGGGTGCTGTGGGTAAACCTATTCGTTGGATTGGTCGATCTTTATGGGGATCTTTAGAAGCGTCGCAAGATTTTCTTGGCCATAATATGCGTTCTTACATGCTTGCTCAAGAAGATACAAAAATTTGGGATCCGACATGGTTGAACCCTGCTAAATATTTTGGTAAAGGTGGTTTCCGTGACAGAGCCAAAGAAGCGGCGAGTGCATGGACTGCTGAAGATATAGACAAAATAAACGATACTTTTGCTGACGAAAAACGACGGTGGTTAGCTAGAGAAACTCTCGGATACGGCGATTCAACAGGACGTTTAAGCGATCTTGTTGATGAACAATTTGAAGAAGAAGGAATAGTTACAGATCAATATAGCCCTGAATGGGGTGAACGATACTTCGAGTTGTACGGCTTGATGAACACACAAGAATGGGCTGAACTTTACAATGAGATAGGGGCAGGGGCTTACGCAGGTGCCGCTCCCGGCTCTATTGAAAGTTTTATTTTAAGAGATTACAACAGTATGCAACAAGTTGGTTTTATGAAAATGAAACCCGGAAGTGCGCCTGCACAAATGTTGCAAACAACTGTAGGTATGACTTACAGAGTTTTTTATGATCCTGTGAACATAGCGTTTATGGGTGTAGGCACTGTTGGTCAGGCTGGTGTTATTGCTGGTAAAGCGATGTTGACTCAAACAGATGATATGGTCAAATTGCTTCGTATGGCTAATGCTACTGATAATGCTGACGAGGTATTGAGACTCAAAGATACATGGCGTGTAGGTGATGATGGAATATTCACAGCAGAACAACTGGGTCTTGAAGTCGGAGAGACTGTAAAGGTTAAAGATCTTGTACGTGCAGTAAGACAGCAAGCTGAAAAAACTCAATACGGTGACGCTATTGTTAATGCCGCTAAAGGAACTAACAGACCAACAACCGCACAGGTTGCTACAGCGTTAAAGTACGGCAGGTTTAGTTACTTAGTTACTCCTCAATCTATTCGCGATGTTATGTTTTTGCGAAAGATTAAACAAATCAACGGTACTTTAGGATGGTTGTCTAAATCTTATAAGCAACATTTTTATTTGAAGAGTTCTATTGAAGCAATAATGAAACTCTCTGGGGATGGGAAAAGTTTTAATTACAGTGTCGCTGAAGGTGTAACAAAAGCTAAGCGGATTGATTATCACCAAGCTAGACAAATGGTTTTGGATCGGATTGAAGCATTAGAGGGCGCTGGAGTTCGTGCTGAATATGAAACTGCGTGGCGTAATTTATATAATACAAATGCTGGCATTAGAAGACTTTTGCCTTCTATGACAAAATGGCAAGTAGAACGGTTAGAAGCAGGGTTAGAAGGATTCGGCGAATTTGATGACATGCTTGATTTCTTACAACAAAACCTTACTGAAGTTTTAGCGCACACAAATCAGCTTTCTCCTAGAGGATTCAGATTCCCTACAGTTTCAGCTAGACAAAGATTCCAAGGCCGCGAAAAAACTCGTGTTATGGACGCATCTGATAAAGGCAGGAACTTCACTCCACAACAGATGGACAACATGCTCGGTCATGGTGTTACACAAATGAGACGAAGAATAGATGACACAGCAGAAGAACTAGCTCGTTCCATTGAACAAAACTTCGAGCCATCCCCTGCATCTTTAGTAGACGACGGTGTTGTAACACCATTAGATAACATTTTGGCACGATTAAATGATGAACAACGGGCGATGCTAAAGGAAGTATTCTCTGATCCTGATAGCAGAACTGTTCAGATGATAAGAGAAATTGTTCGGACTAGAGGTGTAACCCCAGTACCTCTTGGTGAAGAAGCAAAAGTTCGGATGATAGACCAGATTCTTAGACGTAACTATAAAACAAATATTAAGTTCGCTGAAGGTGTAAATGCTGATAAAAGATTAAAAATCTTATCAAACTTTATTGACGAACTAATGGAAACGACTGTTACCAAACTCAAAAAAGAATATGAGATTAATGACATTTACGGTCTGTCTACTAGACCAGATGGGTTAGGGAGACTAAGTAGATACGGGCGCGCAAGTCGAGAATTTGTTACTAACCCATTACGAGCGTTTGGTATTCTTTTAAGAAACGCAAGGTACGCGCCTAAAGGTGGACCTGTAGCATTAGATACAGTCGGCGGGTTTGAGAACATGATGCGCTACTTTGACATGGGGTACTTAGCTCATTTACCTGATGAAGTCATCGAGGCATACCAAATAAAATATTTGTATGGAACTCCGGGTGAACGGTTAAACATTGTTACAGAGTTTGTATCTGACTTTTTGTCTAACAGCGGACTATTAAGTATAAGTGATCCATCTATTGAACGAATGTTTTTACAGTGGGTTAAACGCATGGAACACACATATGGTGTGTCAGGTGCAGATGCTATCAACGTAATGGAAGATACGAACAGAGCTGTGTTTAAAAGCGAGATGGCTAATATGATGCTTCTCCCAGACATTCATCAAATGATGAAAGCGTCACGGCATTTAGGTTGGTGGAGAAGAATAGGATTTTCGCCTCCTGCGTCTGTTGTTAATTCTATGGTTGGTACTTATTGGAAACCTGCCGTGTTGATAAGGATGGGGTTTGTTCCTAAGACTGCTGGCGAAGAAGCGTTTTCTTTTATTTTACGTAATGGTGTTTCAGATTATTTAGCGGCAAAGCTTGGGCCAAGAGGCGCATCTTTAGGTAAAGCATACGATTCTCGTACTGGTAAAAGAATATGGTATGACGGTAAGAACCTTCAACAATTAGAGCGCTACCGACGAGCTAGCATTATTAAACCTATTTTATGGTTTTTAAGATCTTTTGGCCCTAAAGAAAATAAGTTAAGGAAAATTGCTTCACAACAATTAGCTCAAGAACACGGTCAAGCTTGGCTTGCTTTTTCTGAAGTACAACAACAAGATCTTATTTATAAAAGATTAAGCATGATTTTAAATAATGCTTCGGATATCCCAGTTGCAGGCAAAGCACACACATTTAATAAATGGTATGTTTATAACGTCAACATGTTTGATGAATGGGCTAGGCAACAGCATCGTTGGTATTGGGAGAGAATCGGTGAAACATTTCATGGTCGGAGCAGATCGTACAATCCTGTAAGACCATCTACACCAAATGTTACAAATCCTAAAAGAATTACAGGAAAATTTACTGATAGAGTTACAGATCCTGAGACTGGCATACAATACGATTTACCACCAGAACAATGGGTTAAAGCTAAACAAAGAACAGACCGTCTAGCTGAAAAAGTAGCAACAAATCTTGTTGGCCCTGAACACGTTGAGTACTTAGTTAAAGCCGCGCGTATATGGCATCTTCATCCAACAGCGCGTAATGCTAGTGCGAATGTTATGGCTAGTACTGTATCAAAAGGATATACAGGTGAGACTACGGCTGAACAATTAGCAAGAGAAGGTATCGACTATATTGATGGCTTTTCACCAGATCATGTTCATTTGTCGTTAGGTTATGATAGACACATTTTTGAAACAATGCCTAATCCAGCACAAGTTGGTTTAGCGGATACATCACCGATGCTAGGTGCAGATTTCCCAAGAGCTACTTACATTCTTGGGTGGCGAATAGCAGATGATCCTGCGGCTTTTGAAGCGGCAAAAGTTCTTTTAAATGCTAACCCTAAAGTCGCTGGCGATAATGCGCGTAACACGATTAGAACAATTTTAGGAACGGATGCAGTTGCTAAAGATCCTGCACAGTTTTATCAAATGTTTGTACGCGAACTTGATTACATGCCGTTTGATCTTAAAGGTATTTTAAGACAAGCACATAGACGATCACCTAATGGTCACGCATGGGATAATGCTTCACCTTTAGTAGCGCCGCATACCGCACAAGAAGCAAAACTTTTATCTAAAGAAGAACGTATGCGTAAAGCAATGTCGGAAAGAGATTACGCTGAAGCACGTAGAGTAGGTGCTGAAGTTCCGGCAGGACATGAATGGAATTGGTTAGATGATTTATCTGATGAAGAGTTCGCAGTATACGAAAGAATCAATTACATTTTTTCACAAGCAACAGACTGGGATCCTAGTGTTGTAAAAAGAATCCAATTAGGTGAAGCGTTAAGTTACGAAGAGCTTTTCACAATGCCGTCAGAAGGTGCATTAGCGCAAATGTTTAGTGACGATATGTTAGCTAAACCGTTAGATCAATGGATTGATGTTTACAAAACATTAGCAAGAGATCGTACATTAACTGCTCGTGAAGCTAATGCTATTAATCTTTCTCATTGGACAATGTTCCCTCAAACATCACGATACGGGGTGCATAGACATATACCAGTTAAACCTTTAGCTGGATTAGATAAATCCGCTCCGTTACCCGGAATAGGATCAAACACTAAATGGGTTCCTGCCGCTGAAGGTACTGCTGATGGTGCGTTAGATTCGATACGTACTGGCAATACTTATATTCATACAGGCGACACTCTTGTACCAGAGTTGCCTGTACCTCGGTTGGATATTTTCAGAAATGATTTGGATGGGCAAAATATTTTAAACGGTTTGCTTGTTGGTAATAAAGAACAGCGTTTAATGCTTTACAACATACAAGATATGGATATGCATATCTTGACAACAATGGGTGATGATCCTGCTTTATTGAGAGCGCATATGGCAGAAGCATCGTATTCAAAACTTATTCAACCAATGTACTCTTCACAAATTGATGAGTCCGCGAGGATGTCTAGTGCAGTTGAAGGTGGCAGGCCAGCAGATCACACATCTCTTTATGTGCCGATTATAAGAACAGAAATAGTTGAATCGTTTGTATCTACGTTACAAGACCCTGATATTTCTATAGAATTTGCAGAATTTTTAGCTAACAAATTGCGAAGCATCCCTAACCAAAGAAGAGCCTTAACTACTTCTCTTCCTATAGGAGAATTAAATAATCCTGAATACGCTAAGTTGTTTGCTGATGAAATAGTAGATTTACTGAATCCTCTTAATGATCCTATTAGTACAGGGTTAGGACCAGAAATTTATTCGACTGTAGCTGACGATGCTTTAGAGATGATGTCACTTGTAGATGACACAAACGGTGTGTACTTCCCAACGATGATTATGTTAAATGATCCTGATACAGCGCGTGTTGTATCTGAAGCAATCACTGAGTTTGCTTCTGTTAAACAAATGGGTAAAACAGGTATTACTTTTACCGACACTCCAGCTTTAAGTTTTGCGAGAGTTGATGTTCATTCAAATGCTTTCACTGGCAAAACAAAAATGAATCTTCCTAAAGAAAATAGTGTTTTAGGTATCCCTGATGGTACAGAAATACAAGTTACAGATGATGTTGTGGCAGAGATACAAGGTTTTAATCGAGATATTAAACCTAATTACAGACACGATCCTTACGCTCCTAATAACCATCCGTTGTACCGTTCACCAGATATAGGTGTGTATGGTACTTCTCATAGAGCAGATTCGATTTGGCCTGCAAGTCCGTGGGAAGGAGAAGGATTCGCTTCACGCCCTGTGTTTGGTACAAGCGACATGGCTAGTCTTGAGTTGCATCCAGTTGTAAATGGTTCTGATGAATTTATAGAGATCAGTATTCTTAGCGGTCCTAACAAGGGTGCGCGCAAAACAATAAGTCAAGAAGAGTACATGATTTATGTTGAGGATTGGCCGAAAGTTCGTGCTATGACATCAGACGATTTCACAGCAGAAATTTTATACCCTCACGATCTTGACTCTACTGGTAAAGCGTATGGCATGTCTAAAATGGGTATGAATAGTTTGCGAAGAGGCGCATCTGCTACTGATCCTATTCCTATTTTCATAAATTTTGACGCTATTCTTGGGTGGGCTAACAGAAGAATAGTTACACAGGGTGCAGATTCATATAGTTCTATAGCTATACAAGCATTACACGAAATGGGAATTGACCCGAATATGATGTTTGCATATTTGAGCAGTCCAAATACAAAGATTATTGCAGGAGAACTTTCTTTTGCTGACGAGTTTTTAGAACTTGCTAACAAATGGTTGAAAAATCTTTACGGAGATGAAGTTGATCTTCTTACTACAACTTCTCGTTTAGAGGATTCACTAGCTGAAGCGGCATTTATTTGGGAACATGAGATTGCTCATGCCAGATTAAACCATGTAAGAAAAGAAAGACGAGTCAATCCTGTTGCAGAATTAACAGTGACAGGTGTTAAAGAACAAATGGCTAACAGTATGGCTCTTAAAAAAATGGGAATCCCTGACGAAGCTCTTTCAACTAATCCAGAAGAAATCATGTACATGATTCCTGATGACCACCAATGGGTTGAAACAGGACGGTTCTTAGGTACCGGAGGTACACAAGACCAGTTGATACGCAAAGGAGCAAACGCGAAAACAGACGGCGTCTGGGATTATGCTACAAAACCATTACGCGCAAAAGGGATAGACACTACATCAATAGGTGATGTTTCATGGCCGTTGCTAGACAATATTTTGGATCCTGATATAGCAAGATTTAATATGACTGCACGATTAGATGATATGCCGTGGGAAGCACACGGGCCTCAAGCTGTGATTTCATCGCAAGGAGCGTTCCAAAATATAGTTAATACCTTCTTTGAAGGTATAGCTTCACCGTTAATGAACGCTCTTATTAGAGAACCATTGTGGTTAGAAAACTTTGCTCTTGCGTTAAGAGAAACAGAATTTATACGGAGAACATTTCAGCATTCACCAACTGCGTTCACAAACCTTAAAAGCGCTAAGGGTCTTGTAGGACAAATGATACGTGTTGACGATATAGGTCAAGTCCGGTCAGACGATTTAGAAGAAATCATTACTCATGGCATGATGAATCCTGAGCAGATGCCTGATGTTGTTCATATAGGAATGCATGACATGGTAGCTACAGGAACTATCACAGCGCCAACAGAACCTAACTATATGAAAAAACTTGTTGTTGGTATTGTCAACAGGGATCGCAGTGAAGTAGCTAAATATTTAGAACCAGCGATAGAACAAAAAGTTCTTAACAGATTTAATCCTACTTCTTTAGGTAAACAAAATGCAGATGAGTTCATGCTTGTTGTTGATGACTTTATGGATTGGGCATGGCATGAATCCCATGTAATAAACGAACAAATAAAAGTAGCATCATCTAACGCTGTTGGTAAAACAATCCCTTGGATAGACGATCATACACTCCGTCCAATGTTCCAAGAACTTGTAGGGAATGTAATACCATTCTGGTTCGCCCACGAACAATTCCTTAGAAGAATGGCACGAGGGTTAATAGCAAACCCTCAAATGTACAGAAACTTAGAAGCTGGAATAACTGTAGGCGGAAATGTTGGTTTCATCAGGGAAGACAGCTTCGGCGAGAAACGCCTGTATATGCCAGTGTTACCTACGGTAGCAAATCTTGTCCACGGCGGGTGGGATGGCGTATCAGATTTAGCTGGCAAATTGACGGTACCTCAAGTAGAAGCCGCAATGTTATGGGCAGGAGATTTGATACTGCAACCGTGGGAACAACCTATTGGTTGGCCTATGAAAAGCATGTTACCCGGATGGGACGCAAGCAAAGTTCATCAGCCCGGAGCGGGTCCGATAATTACAATTCCTCTTGTTGGCGTATCTCAAATGCTTCCTGAGTTCGCACCTTTATTTGATGATCTAACATACTTCAGGTATAGCGGTTCTACAGCAGTAGATGAGAACTCTGCGTTGGCGAGTATGCTTAATTCATTAGTCGGCGTTGGTTTTATTAAACATGTGGTACCTGCTGGTATGACAAATATAGGCATGACTGAAAGTCCTTTCGGCATGAAAGATGCAGGTGAAGCGTTAACTGCTGGTGCTGTTCTTATGAATATGTTAGGTGAGTTACCTGACGAAGAATCTTACTACCTTGACAAAGCAGAGTACCAAGAAGGTATCAGACAACACGCTAGAAACATTTTAAACATGCGCGCATTTACTTGGTTTTGGGGGCCGGGTGCCGCACAAATGGAACCGTTGATAGGTGATGAACCATTAAGGTTCAGTCGAGAGTTTCAAGACATGTTGGATGTTGCTTCACGTACAGGTGCGATGGGGTGGGAAGAACTTTATGTAGAATTGTTTGAAAGGTATGTCAATGACGCTAAAGCAGAACACGGAGAAGACTGGAGATTACATGCACCTCCACACAGATTCCAGTTGTTTGTTACCGGCAAGCAAACTACGACTGCCACCGGAGCGCCTCTCCCTCCGACTGAACCTGCGTTGGAATACATTAATGATAATGAGCAATTTGTTACTGATTATAAGTTCGGTGCCTCTTATCTTGTTCCTGCTAGTTGGACAGAAGATGAAGAATATTCAGCGTTATCTGCACAAAGAATGGTCGCGTTGGATCTTAGGCACAGAATCGAATGGGATGATCTAGTAGAAAGCTGGTATTTGGGTGCAGATAATCAGGAATACCATTTGCGTACTGGTGAGATGGACAGAATCATTTTAGATAATGATTATAAGATCAAACGTAAAGGTATTTACAGAGGTACAAGTTGGTCGAGTCAGGAAATTAAAAACTTTCAAGAGATTATTAAACGAGTTAAAGCAGAAAAAGAGGCTTTTGTTGAGAGTTTCACTAATCTTCACCCTATTTTTGCTTATGGTAAATCAAATCCTTCTACTGCTGAAGGTAAAAGAGCTAGAACTATTGACGACTTTAAAGTAATCTTACAAGTATATGACGAAGCACCTGAACTAATACCTGAATCTGAAAATAGAGATGACATACTAGAGTTCGCAAGAGTTCTAGTTAGCTTGTCGGAAACTATGGATGATTTAAAAAACAGGCAAGGTGGGACAGATTTAAGAAAACAAGCTAGAAGAAAAGCGGTGAATGAAATGGAGAGAATGAGAAGAGGGAAACCTTGGTTAAATTCTTTATATTACACTGTTGGTCGTCCTCTCATTGGAGAAGATGAGTTTCTTAAAATTGAATTTGATCCTTACTATGGGGTAACTGATGGAATTAACTGACCAAGACTGGGAAGACGAGACAGGAAAGTTCACAGGTCCTATAACTCCTTCTAGGAAAGATAGAAATGTTTTAAAAACTGGTAGAGAAGCATGGGAGATTTTAAAGAATTTTATTTTAGGCCAGCGTTTCCTTTTCTCAGATAATATTTCTATAAGCGCTATTCTCAATAGCCCTGATATATACAATCAATATGCATCGCAGATGGAAGGCGGTGGGTTAATAAGTGGTCTTGATACTGCAATAGGTAGTGGAGCTTTTGAAGATGGGATATTGACATTAGTGCGTGAGGGTGAAGACGATATTGATTTACAGTTGACGTTTTTAGAAGGTGATGATTTAGGCATAGGTACAGTCGGTGATGTTGATGATCTTTTAACAGGATTACATTTTGGGACGCAAAACATTGAAGCATTTTGGAATGGTTTAGATCAAGGTGAGCGTGATCGTGTACGTGCTTCTTTATGGTATTCAGGTTTCTATGGTACCGAGAACATGCCTTCTTTTGGGCAAGCTTCAGATATAAGAGATAACGGAGCTTTAGTTAATTTAGCTGACAGAATGTTACAAGCAGGTGGCACAGAAGATCCTCTTAGTATTTTATCTAAAGGTGAAAAAGAACATACTGATGAACTTGCTTCTAAATATAAAGATTCTAAAAGCACTGCGATGCGAGGGCTTATCTCTGGGTTATATGAAACAGATCCTTACTCTGGATTAACTGAAGCTGATCGCATGACAGCAGATTTGTTGGATGTTTATGAACAAGAAACAGGGTTACGGTTAGGTGAAGAACAACTCAAAAATGCTTTCGATAAGATGATTGATGCTCGTATAGGTACAGAAATCTCAGCGGAAAATCGTTACGGTGCGGATGTGATGCAAACAACAGATATTTTTCTCGGTCACTATTTTAACAATGGATATTACACCCCTCAATGGCAACAAGTAATGGGGCGTGAACGGTTAGATAGCGATACGTTTGTTGATAATGCTGTAAAGATGGGGCTTACCACACGGCAAGAAGCCCGTCAGCTTCGCAACAAATACGAAAAGAATTTTACAATGTCTCCCAATAGGAGAGATTTTGATTCAGAAGACATGCAAAGGTATCTTGCTTTAGAACAACAAGTCATCCGAGAAAGTTTCGCTGGGATATTTCAAGCTACTGGTGGTGATTTATTAACATCAAGTTATCTCTTTAACGAAGGTATAGGTAACAGTTTCTTTACAAAACAAAACATGGGGTATGAAGATATTCAAGGAATGATCGACAGCACTAACGCTCATCTTGCATCAGGATCAGATGTTGTGAGTATGTCACCAAGTGATATAGCTAACACACCAGAAGATATAGCTAGACGCGCTTTGATAGGCGCGAATGTTAATTTGGATACTGGGCATAAAGCCGCTGGAGCCGCTAAAGCATTAGCGCAAGGAATGGTTCAAGGCTGGGGGATAAACAGTCCTTATGATTACAGGTCGGTGACTTGATGAGTTTTGAAGATTACGTAGACGAAGACTTATACCAACCATCTCAAGCAGAGCTTGGTGACACACGCCCAATAATACAAAGCGTTAGCAGAGATGAGAAAGAGTTCTTAACTAATCTTATGGCAGGCGCGTTAATGGCTGGTCATAAAGAAGCTAAATCAATTCCGGGTATACGCCCAACTAAAGAGGTGACCGTTTCGGATGATGAGATCATTGAACAAGCTGACGTATGGTTGCGTCAAGTAGGATTGACTTACGACGGGTTGACTTCTTTAATGACTCAAGCTGACGCGCAAGACGGTCACGATTGGGCGTGGGAACTGACACGTAAACCTGAAGCGCAATGGAATGCAGGTAGTATTTTAAAAACTGCTAACCCGTTTAATACAGCTATGGATGTTATTACAGGCAAGCCGGGTGCTACTCAGGAATCCATTAAACAGCATGGGGCTAACCCTTATTCTGATGACACTGATTATACGGGCGGTGCGCTTGCTGGTTTAGATGCGTTGGATATCGCCAGCCTTTGGCCTATGTATAAGGGGCCGATGTGGGTGATGAAGAATCTTATGGCGCGTATGGCTCCAAGTAAAACTGTGCGTGGTATAAGTAACGATTTCTCTCCTATGTTAACAGCGAAGGATTTAAGACCGGAAGGTATTCACTCTGGTATAGGTCCGGCTCCTGCTAACCGACTTGTTACGGAGGATATGAATACATTCCCACCGTATGACAGAATACATCATCGTCATCCTCAACAAATAGAAGCTGAAATAAACAAACTTCCATTATCTGAAAGAGATCATTATTTAAACATGATGGATGAAGCAGAATATAACAACTATGCGGCTTGGCAAGAAGGAAAGTTTGAAGATAGTTATGATTGGCGGCGAGGCCCAGAAACAGTAGATGAAGAGCGAGCGGTATCAGATTTAGGAGATGAATTGTATGAACAATTCAATCCTGCTAATCAGTTCCCTAGTCCAAATCGAATAACTGACCAACGAAAAGACGCAATAAGTGCTGACCCTTATGCAATGGAGAGAACTCGTCAAGATAATCCTTGGATTAATTTTATGGATGAAGTCGCTGAAAGTCCGGTTTGGAGCAAAGGTGATGTTCGAGGATACACCCCTACTGGCGAGTACGTTAATGGTCTTGGTTTTATAACACGCGACCAATATGGAAATGTTGGACCTCCTTATCCTTGGACGCGACCTTTACCAGATCAAATAGACATAAACAATCTTCAAGCCACAGTGTTTGATGTCCTCGACGAATTTAATGTTCAATACAACCAAGGTGCGCTCGGTCAAGTATTAGAAGAAGGCGGTGTTGAAGGGCTTGTAGAATCTCTTCTTAAACAACCTCATATCGAAATGATGTTTCCGGGCAAGTTACGAGACATTCTTAAATTAAGCGATAAAGAATACTCACCGTTTATTAAATGGTTAGCCGCCGCGAGTCTTATAGCCGCGCCTTTAGGTGTAAGAGATGTAGCTAGTAGCAAGGCTGGCCCTAACCAAGAAGATAAGTCCGGTACTGTTTTTGAAGGACTCGATGAGTCTTCGATGCTTCAAACAATGATGGAAGACGCAGGTAAACAAGGTCATAGAATGTCGATTCTTATGGGTCGTACCAGCAAAGAAATGTTAGATCCTGTATGGGAGGCTTTAGTTTCTGCTTACGGTGAGGATTTCGCTAATGAAATTATGGATCCGCCTAGTGAAACTAATCCTCTTGTAACAGGTAATGCAGTTATGCTTTCTTATCCTACTGAAGAAGCTGAAGCGTGGGTTGCAAGGAATGGTCCTCTGTATGGGTTCTTTCAGAATAGTGAACGCCCGTCAGAACTTACATTTGGTAAGAGAACAACACCGCAAGTTGGTAATTTTGGTGATGTGTTAAGTACTGTTTTGAATGACCAGCAACCTATGATGCAGGAACCTGTTGAGTTCCAAGATTCTTTTGAGGTTCTGCAAAATAGAGGGCAGTTGTCTAGTTCAGAGAGAGCTATTTGGGCTAACCAATTCTTACAAAGAATAGATGCACCTATTACAGCAGATAATTTAGACACGGTTGTTACTTGGATTCATAATGAGAATGGTCATAGTTTTAATCCTATTAATACTACGTGGGGTAAATCACATGACGAGTGGCCTGTTGTTAACGATCATGGTGTGAAAGCGTATCCTGATTGGAACACAGGGCTTCGTGCTTCTGTGGCAACTATACAAGAATCACAATATTCTGAGATGTTGGACGCGTTAAAGCGAGGTACTACACCTCAAGAGTTTGGTGGGTTGCTTATGCCTACTCCGTGGGGTACTAACCATTTCTTTAATCATCCTGATACTTATGATTACGTGGAGTTATTTAATGAGTGAAAATAGAAATACAGTAAGTCAACAAAAAGAACTTGACGCGTTCATGGCAAACTACCCTGAGTACGCTTGGATGTGGGAAGACCCTGAACTTAAAGCTGTTATAGAAAAATATTTAATTGAAGTTACACATTATGGTGATGATCCAGAAGCAAAAGTAGGTTTGTTACAACGTCTTCTTTTGGAAACAGATTTTTATAAAACGTATTCAGCTACAAATCAAAAGTATTTAAGCGACGGTAGTGATCCAAAGCATGAAGCTACGTTCAGACAAAACATGATGGACAGATACTATGACGTTATCCGTATGGCTCAACAAAAAGGTATTGTAATAACTCAAGAGAACGCATCGAACTTAGCTCACATGTCTTACCGTCACGGTTGGGACGGTGAGGAAATGGAAAAGCAAGTCGGTCACGTTCTCACTAATTATGAAAAACAAAAGTATTACGATAACGAGGCAAAAAGCTGGACATATGATTGGGATACTAAAGTTTTTGTTGGAGAAATTGGCGACTGGATGGACTACGGGCGTGATCGTGCGGCTAAACAACTGATAGAAGTAGACCAAGATGTACTGTACAACTACGCTTTAATGGCAGTAGATGGTGTTAAAAGCAAATCTGATATTGACAGATGGATAGACAATCTAACTAAAGGCGCTTGGGGTTCTTACTCTGCGCAGATAGACACATGGCTTGAAGACACAGGTGGCGAGTACACAATTACTGATTACTTAGCTGGCGCTAAATCAGCTATAGCTAATACATTAGAAATAGAAGAACGTGACATTAGTTGGACTGATCCTAAATATTCACAAGTTGTTTTTCATAAAGATGAAGAAGGTAACCACAAGTTCATGGATAAGTATGAGGCTCAGGAATGGGCGCAACGTTCAGGTGGTGGTTGGGAAAAGACTATGAACTATAGAAAGAAAATGGCTTCTAAAGCTAATGTTATACAGAAAGCATTCACAGGGAGACAGTTGTAATGTCAGAAGTAGACGATTTTCTAGCTCATTTAGCACTATTAAACGCGCAAGGCGGGCAAGAAGCAGTAATAGCTTTTGGTGTAGAACAAGGAATTGTTTCTGCTGATGCCGCCGCTCAAATGCGTGGGACTGTAACTGCTGGAGAATCAGTAGGTTTAGGCGATTACGAAGACCCAATGGCGCATCCTGTATACACATGGGATGAAACAGGCGCGCCTACAGGTGGACCTCAAATAGTTCTTAGACCGGATACAGGAACAACAGGTGGAGCGCCCCCTATAGCGGGAGAGCCTCTACCTACAGGTCCGGGTGGTCAACCTACTGACATTGACCCTTGGGTGCCTCCACTTGGCATGGAAGGTGAACAACCAAAATTAGCAGATGAACCTCCTTACGATGTACGAGGTCCAGAAATGGACGATGATCGTCCCCCTGTTTTTGCTGACGTAGGTGACAATGAAACTGTACGTAAGCCGGGAGAACCTGACGAACATTTTGTAGGTATGGGTGACCCTGCAAGAGAAACCGATATCGGTTATTACGAACCGAGCATGGAGCTTTCTAACATGTTGACATCATGGGGGTTCCCTGAACCTGTGAGACTTGATGGGAACATTGTTATTAATGATCCAGCTATGGGTAATGTCACGAACAGGATGATGGGTCTTATTGAGCAGTGGATGCGTGACCCGAAGATAGGTGAGGATGAATTAGAAATGCTTATCATCCAGTCTGAACCGTACTTGGATAGATTTCCCGGTATACGAATTGCAATGCAGAATAATGTTCAGACTCCTACAGCCTCAGAGTATCTAGCTTACGAACGGTATGTGACAAATGTTTTCGCTGATAACGGTCTTATAGCTGACACAACTATGGTCGGTCAACTTGTAGGTAAAGGCATTTCTATTACACAAGTTCAGCAACGTATGGACGCGGCTGTTGATGATGTGCTTATGATGCCTGAAGAAGTAAAGAGTATGTTCCGTACTTGGACTGGCACTACTGATGATGCGGCTGTTCTTTCATGGGTGTTGAATCCTGAACAGTCGATACGTGAGATTGAACGTGCAACTGCTGAAGCACGTTTTGGTGGGTTTACTATGATGAGTGAAGATGTTTTACCTGAAGAGCTTCTACCTACGAAGACAGAAAGTAAACAAACTTTGTATGGTCGAGGACATTTAGAACCTGAGTATTCTAATTTACAAGATTTAGCAAAAGAACTAAGTCATCTAAATTTATCTAGACAACAAATCACTCAAGGGTGGGGTCAGATTAAAGACATGGAACATTTGTTCGCTGAAACAATGCGCGAAGATAAAGATTTCTCTGCTCTTAAAGAAGGTGTAGACGTAGCCTTTGGTGCTGGTGCGGCAGGATCAGCGGCGTTAGCTAGAAGGATTCGTGAACGTGTCGCTACTAATCGTGGTGGCGGTGGAGCGATGGTGGGTCGTGGTGTTACTGGGTTCGGTAGTGCAAACAGATAGGAGAATAAATGCCCAAATATGCAACTAGCTCTTCCAAAGGGAAGGCTAAGAAAGTACCATACAAGAAGGTAAAGAAAGGTAAACGTAAATAATGTTTAACAAAGACGTACTAGAAAGAGTGGTTGCCACATTCGCGCAATCATTCCTTGCTGTGTTCACCATTGGTGACATGGGAAGTATGAAAGCGGCTGGACTTGCAGGAGCTACTGCTGTTCTCAGCCTTGTTAAGAGTGTTGTTGCCAAGCAGTTTGGTGACGGATCAGCTTCAGCGGCAAGTTAATGGCTAAACAGTACTGGATGAAAAACCGCCAGACACCAAGAACAA
>Ga0115011_10001126_pt1 | contig 19492 bp, 12 predicted proteins | sample TroAtlMetagenome_2_FD_88705 | JGI IMG/M metagenome (GOLD analysis project Ga0115011, IMG submission 88705) | Marine eukaryotic phytoplankton communities from Atlantic Ocean - Tropical Atlantic ANT8 Metagenome | ecosystem: Environmental > Aquatic > Marine > Oceanic | place: Tropical Atlantic...
GGTGCTATTGAAGAAAATATGTTGTTCTTACAAAGATCAACAGCATTAGAATTTGATAACATGCTAGCTAATGTATCTTATGGTTCACAAGGCGGTACAGCTTATGGTTTATTTGAAAACTCTCAAGAAATGGCTTTAAACTTAGGTTTTAGTGGTTTTAGAAGAGGTTCTTATGACTTCTATAAAACTGACTGGAAATACTTAAATGATGCTTCTACAAGAGGCGCTATTGATGGTACTCAGTCTATTGAAGGAGTTTTAATACCAGCTGGTACTTCAACTGTGTATGATCAAATTTTAGGTACAAACATTAGAAGACCATTCTTACACGTTAGATATAGAGCTTCTCAAACAGAAGACAGACGTATGAAGTCTTGGTTAACTGGTTCGGCTGGAGGTGCTTATACTTCTAATCTTGATGCTATGGAAGTCAACTTCCTATCAGAAAGATGTTTAGTAACTCAAGCTGCAAATAACTTTGTATTGTTCAAAGGTATTTAATTTTTTTTAGTAGAGAAAGGGCATCTTTATGGTGCCCTTGTCTTTACGTTAATTATTTAATTATATTATATTATGTCAAAAACAAAAAAACAAGAGGTTGTTAAAGAAACTGTAGTAGTTGAACAACCAATAAAAGAAAAACCAGTTATTAAAAATAGTTGGGAAATAAAAGATAGAACATATATATTAACTGGGCCTAATAGTCCATTAACATATAAAATTCCTTCAAGACACACCGCAAGGCACGCACTTTTGTGGTATGATAAAAAAAATAAAGAACAAAGAGAAATTAGATATGCCACTAATCAAAACTCTCCATTAAAGATGAACAAAAAGGAGAAGCTACATTAGGTCATATAGTTTTTAGAGATGGATCTTTATTAGTAAAAAAAGAAAATCAAGCTTTACAAAAAATATTATCTTTATATCATCCTTTAAAAGATAAAAGATATAAAGAACTAGATGAAATTGTAATTGCACAAGATGAGTTAATAGATTTAGAACTTGAAATTGATGCATTAAATATGGCTAGAACTATTGATATTGATCAAGCTGAAGCTATATTACGTGTAGAAATGGGATCTAAGGTATCAGAGATGAGTTCTAAAGAAATAAAAAGAGATTTGTTAATGTTTGCTAAAAAGAATCCAAAACTATTCTTAGACTTAGCAAATGATGAAAATGTTCAATTAAGAAATTTTGCAATTAAAGCTACGGAAGCTGGAATTATAAAATTAAGTGCTGATCAAAGAACATTTAATTGGGCATCTAATAACAAAAAATTAATGACAGTACCATTTGATGAACACCCATATTCAGCAATGGCACAGTTTTTCAAAACAGATGAAGGGCTAGCTGTCTTTCAATCTATAGAGAAAAAACTTTCTTAATATGTAATACTAATAAGGGAGGCCAAGTGCCTCCTTTATTATAACAACAAACACACATGGCTATAAACGTAAACACGGTATATCAAACTGTTTTACTTATATTAAATAAAGAACAAAGAGGTTATATAACCCCAAGTGAATTTAATAGTTTAGGAACACAAGTGCAATTAGAAATATTTGAAAAATATTTTGAAGATATAAATCAACAAATTAGGGTTCCACAAACTGACACAGACTATGCAGATAGAGTAGAAAATTTAGATGAAAAAATAGCTATTTTTAAAACTTTCGGTAACGCGTCTTATGTTACCTCAGGTAATCTTTCTTATTGGGTTACACCTGAAACTGATTCATATGGAAACACTGTAGAGTTTTATAGATTAGGTACAGTATTGTATAATAATGAAACAGAAGTACAAAGAGTAGATAGACAAGAGTTCTATCAAACAGATAAATCTTTGTTAACAAAACCATCAACAACTTTTCCTGTATACTTATACGAGAACAACAAGCTTTTTGTGAAACCTACAACAATAATAAATGATGGGGAAATACAATTAGATTATATAAGAAAACCTAATAATCCTATTTGGGGTTTTGACGTAGGTACATTAGGACAATATATATATAATAATGCTGTATTTAGTCCTACAAACGCACCAACAGGGTCTGTAGATTTTGAATTACATCAATCTGAACAAGCTAATTTAATATTACAAATATTAAAATATGCTGGAGTAATAATAAGAGATCCTCAAATAGTACAAGATGCAGCTCAACAAGTTGCTATTAACGAACAAAACGAAAAAATATAAGCAATGTCACAACCAAACGGAGGTTTAATTACAGAGACAAACGCACAATATTATGCAGGAAGTCAAATATTTATAGCTACAACTGATCAAACAGTATTTACAGCCACTTTTGACACAGATATAACATTTGGTAGTTCAGATCCTACAAAAGAAGCTTATAATGATAATAATTTTAGATTATATACAAGTGCTACAGGTGTAGCTGGTACGTTTACCGAATATACTACAACATACACTGTATCTAATAATATTTTTACTTTACCCGCTCAAGCCGCCGGCACTTATGTGGTAATCCAAATGTTGACACAAACAGGTGGAAATTATGGAAATAAAGATGCATATGGAAATGTTGTACAAAAAAATTATAATAGTTATTCTTATATAAAAGTTGCAGACTTAGTTAATAATTTTCTTGTAGCTTATGTAGGCGCAGGTAAACTTATACCTAGTGTAAAAAGAACAGATGTAATATTTCATACAAAAAGAGCTCTACAAGAGTTTAGTTATGATACATTGAAAAGTATAAAATCACAAGAGCTTAATATACCACACAACTTAAGTGTACCAATTCCTCAAGATTATGTTAATTATGTTAATTTATCTTGGGTCGATGACAATGGTATTAAACATATTATATACCCTACTACTTTAACTAGTAATCCTTATACTAAACCTGTTCAAGATACCCAAGGTATTGCTACTCAAGATAATGATGGTAGTAATATAACAGGAACTTCAATTACAGAAGAAAGATATAGAGATCAAAATACTGCTATATTAAAAGAGATTAGAGACGACATAACAGGTCGATTAATATCAGATGGTTTATATGGTTTATATGGTAATTGGTTTTATGGATATGGTCAAATGTATGGTATGCAACCTGAAATTGCACAAGTGAATGGTTGGTTTACTATAAATGAAAGAGACGGAAAGTTTTCATTTTCTAGTGATTTAAAAGACAAGTTAATTATTTTAGAATATATTTCTGATGGATTAGCTTACGATCAAGATATGAAAGTTCCTAAAATGGCTGAAGAAGCTGTTTATGCTTACATAAGTCATGCTATTTTAGCTAGTAAAATAAATCAACCTGAGTATATTGTAAGAAGACTTAGACAAGAAAAAAGTGCAAAATTACGAAATGCAAAAATAAGATTATCAAACATTAAATCTAATGAGTTTATTCAGATTATGAGAGGAAAATCTAAATGGCTTAAAAATTAAATAAATGGCAGAAGTTAAAAATGCTTTTATTAAATCCAAAATGAATAAAGACCTGGATGCCAGGCTTTTACCAAATGGTGAGTATCGTGAAGGAATTAATATACAAGTAAGTAAATCAGAAGGTGCCGACGTTGGAGCGTTAGAAAATGTTCTTGGTAATATTGAAATAGCTGATTATAAAACAATTAGTGGGTGTAATTGTGATCTTACTACAATAGGTTTATTTTCAGATGAAATAAATGATAACATATATATCTTTTTAACAGACTATGATGAAACAATTAATACTTCTACTTACGAATACAAAGTAGGTTTATTAAATTATTCAACTACTGCAAATAATTATTTATATGTATATAATACTAAAAGTGAGATTAGCACTCTATTATTAAGTGGGTCTTATTTAAATTTCTCTAAAAATAAACCAATAAACAATGTTAATTTACTAGAAAATATATTGTTTTGGACTGATAATAGAAATCAACCACGAAGAATAGATGTAACTAAAGAACCTGGTTACTACAATACTGAAGATCAAATTTCTGTTGCAACATATGCTCCGTTTCAACCAATTAATTTATATTACAAAAGAGATGGAAGTTTTAATACTAATGGCAATAGAGGTATTGTACAAACTGCAGTAACTCCAGGATCAAGCACTATAGTATTAACTTCTGATGGTTTTGATCCAAATGGCATAGATTTGTCTGGTGACGGATACAAAGCTCTTGTTGGTGCAACTATTACAGCTATAGATCCCGCAACTGGAAATACAGTTGAAGGCATACAGGCTGGTACTACTCTTTCTTCATATATCCCTACAACTATAACGTTAAGTCAAGTAACAGATGCTGCTAAACCTGCTATACCCCAAGGTACATATATATATTTTAACCAAAATTTATTAACTGGAAATAATCAATATGTCACTAGCATGTTAGATGTAAGTAGTAAAATGAATCCAGAAGGTGTTTATGATCCTAATTTTCCTGGAACCACTACTAATGCTAATTATAATCCTAATTATAATGGAGATCCAGACTTTTTAGAAGATAAGTTTGTTAGATTTAGTTATAGATTTAAATATGATACTGGAGAATATTCTATTATGGCTCCATTTACACAAGTTGCTTTTATACCTAAACAAGACGGGTATTTTTTAAATAATACTACCCCAGCTGGAATGACATCTGATGAGCAGTCTACATATAGAAGCACTGTTGTAGATTTTATGGAAAATAAAGTCAATAATATTATATTACAAATCCCTACGCCGTTAGATATTTCTAATAATCCTATACCTGCTAATCAACTGTTTGAACAATTAAAAATACAAGAAATTGAAATTTTATATAAAGAATCTGATGCATTAGCTATAAGAGTAGTAGATTCTATTAGTTGGGATGGTACAGGTGGATATGCTGAGTTAGGTGGAGCAAATAATATAATTCCATATAACTATCAAGGAACAAAACCTTATAAAACTTTACCACAGGGTGATTTAACAAGAGTTTATGATAAAGCCCCAGTTAGAGCTTTAGGTCAAGAAATTATAGGTAATAGAGTTGTATATAGTAATTTTCAAGATAAACACACACCACCTGAAACTTTAAACTATAATGTTGCTATTTCAGAAAAATATACTAATTTTGTTGTAGATGATCCTACTGTTGAAGCACCATTATATAAAACATCTTCGAGAGAATATCCGATGCACACTGTTAAGCAAAACAGAAATTATCAAATAGGTATTGTATTATCAGATAAGTTTGGTAGATCTTCAACAACAATATTATCGTCTGCTACAATTCAAGCTAAAGATGCAGATGATTTAACTTTATTAGGTGATACTATTTATTTTCCATATAACAATGTTTCAAGTACTGACAACACTCTTAACAATATAAATGATTGGGCTGGTGATTCAATAAAAGTTTCTTTTAATGAAATTATACCTGAAACAGCACCTAATTTAGTAAATGGTTGGCCTGGGCTATACAATGGAGATGTAAGTAGTAGTTCATATAATCCACTTGGTTGGTATAGTTATAAAATAGTTGTTAAACAAACTGAACAAGAATATTATAATGTTTATTTACCAGGATTAATGAATTTTTATCCTCCAGTAACAGATGATCCTGATGTAGCAAACTCTGTATCTTATATAACATTATTAAATGATAATATTAATAAAGTTCCTAGAGACTTAACAGAAGTAGGCCCAGAACAAAAACAATTTAGAAGTTCTGTAAGATTATATGGAAAAGTTGCACCCGCTTCTATTGCTCAACCTTTAAATAACTATCAATTTAACCCTATAAATGTAGCTACAAATATTGCATTGTCTGATACTGTGGCAACTATTTCAGATCAAAATGATTTATTTGATAATACTACAAATATAAAGTTTGGTTCTATATATCAAACTGCATCTAATCCTTCTATGGCTAGAGTTTCTATTAGTCAAAATATTGGATCGGTAGCACCAGCAGCAAACACAACACCAGTAAATATATGGTTATCTATATATGAAACCATACCTACTGAATCAAGAATAGATATTTATTGGGAAACATCTACTACAGGTACTATCTCAGAACTTAATAAAGCAATTTTAACTGTTTCAAGTATTACAGGTTTCACAACTGAAAATAATAGTAACCCTCCTGACTCTTGGACTTTTAATTTGTTTGAAGATATTGTTCCAGGTGGATCTCCAAATACATCTTATGCGGGTGTATATCCTGCGCTTAATACATCAGCACCAGATAAACCTTTTTATCCTTATAAAGAAGATACATCCGGTGTTAAAACCATTGTTAATGTAAGTAATATTGAAGGAGCTGTAGGAGCAAATGATGCTATGCCTACTACACAACAACCAGGTTTTTGGGTAACTAATGCTAATGGTGAAGATGTCTCTAATAAATTTAAGTTAGTTAAAAATACAAATCAAGGATCACCAAGTGTAACTTATTATATTAAAATTAATCCTGATATATATTTTTATTATGGATTAAATTCTTTAATAAATGATACTTATACTTTTAACTTTATAATAGAAGATTTAGACGGTAATAGCTCTACTAATCCTAACTATGGAGTAAAAACAACATTAACATTTACAGAAAGATTATTTAATAAAAAACCTATAATAAGCAACTGTCCTTCTAATGGTGTCGTAGGCTTACAAGCTGGTGTTACTACTTTATTTACCGCTGAAGCTGTAAATGGTACATTAGATATAACTAAAAAATATGATGATCTTACTTGGCAAATAGCTCCAGGTTTAAACGCTACTAGTGGTTATGGTTCTACTATACCTGCTGCTAATGGTTTACCTGAATTAGTTATTACCCCAGGACCAAATGGTACAGCTGTAATAACTGAACCAACAGGAACATTAAATCAAGCTTATCCTATTACAATTTCTTTAACTGATGCCGGTGGTATAGGAAATACTTATCCATTACCATCAGGAAGCGCTACAACATATTGTGCTATAACAATAAATGGTAATGCTGGATATGATGCAACAGTATTAAATGAAGATTTTATGGCTGTTAAAAATGCATGTATAAATCAAGGCTCTGCATCTTCAGTTTTTGCATGGGTAAGTCAAAGTAATACAAGCACGTGGGATACATCACAAGTATTTTCAGGTGGAATAGGTTTTCCTCAAAATGCAAGCACAATAAACAATGTTGCGCCAGGTCTTAATGGAATTAGTGAAAAAATAGTTACTAATATGAGTAACTGTCCTCCGGCAAGTGGATTTGAGGCGTTTTCTTTTAGAAATATAAATAGAAACGCTAATATAAAAACTGGTAATAATTTTTCTGCAGTTGGTGGATTAGGTGGAGAAAGACCAGATCAAGCTAGTTCAAAAGATAATTTATCTATTAACCCTGGTCATTTATCAAGTGGTACAGCATACATTATAGTTGACTTTGTATTAGGAAATTATTTAGAAACAACTACAGGTTCTGTTTATCAACCATCGTGTATATGGTTAACTAAGCTTCAGTATAGAGCAACTAATACAGATCCTTGGGTAACAGCCACTGATGTAGAAGGTAATGAAATAAAATTTGGTGGTACTCAAGCAAACAACTCTAATATAAGTCAAAGTAATTCATCAAGCTTTTTACAAACAGGTATATTAGATAATAATACCGAAGCTGAATCAGATATGGCTACTGCTGCTGGTTCTTTGGCAGATAAAACAAACTCTTTTCAATGTTGGTATACTGGCAGAAGCACAACTAATCCTAATGAACCAACGGTTAAAGTAATTGGTAGAAAAGTATTTGCTATAGGAAGAAACTCAGCATATAGAGATCCAAGTACAGGTCTTGCGCCTTCTAATGCAGAAGATAAATTTGGAGAATATAGATTAGTTGTACGTTATCCTTATAGTGATAATGTTAATACAGATTTATCATCTTCAACTACTGTTATAGGTAATAAAATTTTACCTACATTAAATTTAAATAACTTATGTCCTGGTGCAAACAATAATTCTATTGTTGTTTCACAATATAGTAATTATCAAAATGCAGTACAAAATCAGCAAGTTTACTTAAGTTTTGGTGATTTTTATAATCCAGTACAACTGTATAATACATATCAAGTTATAGGTGGTACTCCTTCTGTTAACATAACAAATAATAATGTAAACCCTCCATCATATTCTTATAGAATAAGTGAACCATATGATTCAGCATCAGAAGCATCTTGTCAAGAACCAAATGATACTGTTTATGCAAGAGAATGGGCATTTAAATATGTATCACAGTTATTTACTGATCCTCAATTAACAACAGCGTTTGTACCAACAGCGGGATCTACTAAATGGTATTCTTATGTAGGAACAAGTGATAGTGAAGTTAATGTTATATGGGGTAATCAAAATTCAAATACAGAAAACGGTGGATCGCCTACAAATATAGCAAGTAGTGTTTCTCAAGCCGCCGGTCAAACAGCTGGTCAACCAGCAAATAGAAAATGGGTGGCTCAATTTAATTCTACAGGTAAAAAAATAATGGGTAGTGCTCAACCATGTCTTGGGCATAGTATTATTAACTCACAAACTAACTTTAGAACTTTATCTCTAGCTCAACGGTTGTCGTGTGGTACACCGACTGGTGGAGTGCAGTATGGATTATGTAAACCTGTTGGTGGAGTAGAAACGAGTCAAAGTGGACAAACAACTGTTTTTAGATGGTTTGCTTTTTCTAATGGTGTAAGTGGACAAGGCGCCGCTGATGCATTAATTGGAAATACAGCACAAAAAAATGTATTAACTAATATTTCTACAAGTTTGAATAATATTAAACTTTATTCAGGTAGTTCTCCTTATGCTTTAGTATTAGATATAAACTTACAGCAATCACCACTTATTACTAAAGTTTTATGGGAAACAACAGCATCAGGGTTAGATAGAATTACATTGGAAAATGTAACATTAGTTACAACTGATTTTCCTAATAGTTATTCAAATTTATATTGGGTAATAACTTAAAGAAATAAGTAATAATTAATTATGGCAGCAACAATAGAAGTCAAATACTTTAATAGTTTTATTCTTCGTAAAACCGCAACAGATGCTACACAACCATCTGCTGTAGGCTGGAATGGCTCTAGAGGAGATGCCACCTTAGGTACTTTACCTCAAAATATGCATAATTGGGCTGTTGAAGAAGCTCGTATTAGAGGTGGTTATAATAATACTTATTGTGGTCAAGGAGTAAAAGCATTTTTAGTAGAAGAAAGCCCTAACGCTTCATTTAGAACTAGTTCATTAATATATTCAGGTATATTTAATTCTAGAACTGGAATTAATGATTCTAATGTATTCTCTGTTGGTGAAGATATAACTAAAAGTGTAGATCCTTCTAATGGTAGTATTCAAAAAATATATGCTGAAGATACTTGGTTGCTTATATTTCAAGAGAAAAAAGTAAGTAGAGCTCCAATAGATAAAGATATTATATATACGGCTGAAGGTTCACCAAACGTTACTACGTCTAACACTGTTATAGGCACAGTACAAGCTTATGTAGGTAATTTTGGTATTAGTAAAAACCCTGAAAGTTTTGCTGTGTATGGTAGAAGAAAATATTTTACAGATAAAGATAGAAATGCTGTAATGAGGTTATCACAAGATGGTTTAACTGAAGTGTCTAACTATGGTATGATTGATTTCTTTAGAGATCAATTTGGTGCTATGGGTAATGGAAAATTAAATGGTGGATGGGATATATATAATAAACAATATGTTTTATCTATACAACCTGAAGATACTTCAATAAATTATAAAACACTTTCTTTTGATGAACAAATACAAGGTTGGACTAGTTTATATACTTATAAACCTGGTATGATGGTAAGTTTAAAAAATAAATTTTATACTGTTGGACCATCAGAAGTAGACTCTACAGACACAGCTGGTTTATATCAACATTATATTTCATCTCAACCTAGATGTAATTTTTATGGAACACAAGATAAGGCTTCTATAGAATTTATATTTAATCCTAATGTAAGTGTATCAAAAGTATTTAAAACTATTAACTATGAAGGTAGTAATGGTTGGCAATTAGATAGTTTTATATCTGATTTTACAGGTATAGGTTATCCTAATATAGATTTTGAAAACTTTGGAACTGTTAATACCACAGATACAACAGCAGCTATTTACAGTTATAATGAAGGTTCTTATGATAATTATGGTAATACCTATATAGATACATCAACATCGCCTATTACAGCTAACAGCACACCATTAATACCACCAATTAACCATGCTGGTTTTACAAGAAAAGAAAACAAGTATATGGCTAATTTAATAAATAGTAGTACAGCTGCTCCAGGAGAAGTAATATTTGGGGATAAAATGACTGGTATTAAAGGTTATTTTGCTACTGTTAAAATATCTACAGATACATTAACCGATCCAGGTGGTATGAAAGAACTTTTTGCTGCCTCTTCAGATTATGTCGAATCATCATATTAACAATAACATGTCAGAATTAAGCGAAGATACAAAATTTAACATAAGTATAAAAACACTTATAGCTATTGGAATAGCTCTAGCTACTTTAGTAGGTATGTATTATACTTTACAAGAAGGAATAGAAGAAGCAAAACTTCTACCCGAACCTCCAGTTTCGAGAACAGAATATGATCTTAAAGACGAATTAATTCGTGAGTCTATAATGAACACAGAAGAAAAGGTTCAAGAAAATTCACAAAAACTAGATAAAATAGATGAAAAATTATATGAAATAATTAAAAAATAATAAAATGAAATATATATTAACTTTAATTTTACTATTAAGTTTTTATCTTGGCTTTGGTCAAGTTAAAAGTATTAAGCTACTACAGATAAATTCTGAGTGGAATTTAAAGAATGATGTACAAAGAAGCGAATTGCCAAATAGATACTTAGTACATAAGATTGCTATAGAACACGCTACTTTGGAAGACCAAACACCTTCATTTCAAAAAAGTTTTGGAGGAAGACCTTTACCTATACTAATTTTAAAGATAAATGATAAAATGGAATATCAATGGTCTGCCAATCTTTCTTTTAAACTACAAGTTTCTAAAGAGCAGATATTAGAAGTAATAAGCAAGATTATTAAATAAATAAAATTTAATGAAATTTAAAGTACGTAAACTTACAGAAAAAGACTGGGATACTTTAGTATCGTGGTGGAAAGCATGGCCTAAATGGAATGCTCCAGCTAAAGACTTTTTACCAGATAATGGTACAAGTGGTCTTATAATAGAAAAAAACAATATACCAATAGTAGCAGGATTTTTATATTTTACAAATTCTGATGCTGTTTTATTAGAGTGGATTATATCTAATCCAGATTATAAAGAAAAAGACAAAAAAAATGCTATTGAAATGTTAATTCAATCAGCAGAAATATTTTGTCAAAACAACAAAAAGAAATATATGTTTTCTATAGGAAGAAATAAATCTCTTCTTAATATACACAAACAATTAAATTGGTTAGTCGATAAAGACCCATCATATGAAATGATTAAAAAAATAAGTTAAAATGGCAGTAGCAGCAACAACAATATTTGCAGGTGTAAGCGCAGCAACATCATTGGGTGGAGCAGTAGCAGGCGGAATAAGAGCAGGTAAACAACAAAGAAGAGCTGAGCGTAAAGCAAAAAAATTAAAAAAAGAACTTAAAAGTTTAGAGGCTTCAAGACAAAAAATTATTAATCCTTTTGAAGGAGTCACTGATTTGTCTAATATGATATATGATACAAGCGATCAATTATCTAACCCATATAATAGTTTAGGTGTTGCAACTCAAGCTGCAGAGTTTCAAGCTGAAGAAGCTGATATTGCTTTAGCAAATACTTTAGATGCATTACAAGCAAGTGGTGCGTCTGCAGGTGGCGCTACAGCTTTAGCCCAAGCCGCTTTACAAAGTAAAAGAGGTATTAGTGCTAGCATTGAAATGCAGGAAGCTCAAAATCAAAAATTTAGAGCTGATGGAGAATCAAATCTTCAAAAAGCAAAACAAGAAGAAGCTATTAGAGTACAAGGTGCATTATATAGTGAAGCTGGTAGAATGCAACAAGTTGAAGCAGCGGGAAAACAATTTGTATATGGCGAAAGAGAAAGAAGAGAAACTGAAAAAATGAATAGAGTACAATCTCAATTAACTGGTCAACAACAAGCAGCCGCTATGTATGAAGGTCAAAAAGCGGGCTTTATAACAGAAGCTATAGGTGCAGTTCCAGGATTTTTAAGTGCTGCAGGTAATATTGCTGATCAATGGAATGCTGGAAGTTCAGGTGCAATTACATCAGGTACATCAAGTGGAAAAAATTGGGGGCAAAGCTTTTTAGATAAAACAAAAGGTATGAATCTAACAATACCTAAATTAACTCAACAACCTTAAACCATGGCAATAATAAACGCAAAAAGCACATATGAAAATCCTTTAACGGTTGTAAATACAGAAGCAAACGATGTATATCTTAATGCAATAAGGAGAACAAACCAAGCTGCTGCACTTGATATGGAGCGTCAACGTCTTGAAGAAACAGCAAGACAAAAAGAAGCTAATGAGTGGATAAAGTGGACTGCAGATAATACGCAGAAAAACACTAATGCTGCTATGGATTGGATGAAAGAAGCTGGTGTTAATAATCCTCAGTTGTCATCTATGATCATGGAACAAATTAATATTATGAGTGATTTAGAAGGACAAGCAAGACAAGCTTCTACTCCTGAAGAACAACGAGAGCTTTTAAGACAAGTTGCTGAATATAAATCAAGATTAGCCACAGGTCAAGCTACTATTTTACAAATGAAAGATGCTATTGGGGCATTTAATGAAGATTCTACTGGATCTCCTAATTCTCAAGGTAATATAAATCTAAGTAATCCTAAAGCATTAGGTTGGGCTAAAAAAATGTCTATTATTAGTGGTAAAAACCCAGGAAAAGCCTCTTGGTTTATAGATAATGATGGAGATTGGGCTATACAATTTGAAGGTCCTAATTTAAAAGAACCATCAGTAGAAAAAGCAAATGTGTTTTTTGGATATGAACCAGGTATAATACCTGAAAGTGATGCAGCTGTTTCTAAAGCTTTAAACGATATAGGTTTTTATGATGGAGATAAAGTTGCTGCTAAATATTTAATGACAACAGATGCTGAGGGTCAACCTATTCCTAACTTTGAATATATAGATGTAGGTGAAGGAAGAGCTCAAGGTATTAATAGAACAAACATGGATGCTGTTGTTACTAATTTAATTCCTATATTACATTCTGTAGCTGATGGCTACGCTAGTGATTATTATGGAGCTGAAGCATATTGGGATAATTTACCTAAAAATATTCAAAAAGAAGTTAATGCAGAATTAAAAAGAAATGGCATGGGCCAAGTAGGAGATGATTTATCTGTTGGTAACTTTCAACAAACTCAATTAGATGATAAATCATTGTTAGCTGTAAGATCAGCTTTAATATTACAAGCTAAAGCACAGGTTAGGCCATTTAATACGGTAGGTAGTCCTGTGAAAAAAGATAAACCCCCAGGTGCTGGAGGTGGATCTGGTTCTGGTTCTAATTCTGGTTTTTCAGTAGCTGCTCAAGATTTTATAAATAAAATTAAAAATACACCAATTGAAGAAATTGTTCAACAGTTAAGAAATATAGATACTTTAGGAACACAAAAGGTTGAATATAATAAAGAAAAAAATCAAGTTATAATTGATGATTCAAAAACTGAAGGTGGTGGTACAACTGCATATGATTTAGATAATATAAAAGATTTTGATTTAGATGCTATCGCTGCATCTCAAGGTGGTGCAGGACAATTTTTTATGAGATGGATCGACTCTAAATTAGGTAATACTCAAAAAGAAAGAGCTATTAGAAATGAAATAAATGAATGGTTGGCTAGAAACAAAGATATAAATTCTGGTATTACTATTCCTCCTTTTTTATATCAAAATACTAATTAAAAATGATTGAAACTCCTGATATAACTACTCCGAGTTCAGACGTTATGTTTGAACACGATGGTAATAAATTTACTTTAGCTCAAGTACAAGAAGCTGCTGATAAAACAGGGGTATCTCTTGAAGAATATGTTAGTAAATATAATATTAATAAGGTAAAAGCTACAGAAAATATTCCTGTTAAACCGGTGGAAAATAAAGAAGAAAAACCACCTAAAAATAAAAAACAAACAGGTGACAGATATATATCATGGAGCCCAATGACCGCTATGGGTATGGGTGTTGATAGTAGAAGTTATAAGTTAGAAGAAAAACAAAGAGCAGAAGATAAAATTGAAGCACAAAATACTTATGATGAAATACAAAAAGAATTAAAAACTTTAAACCCTGAGTATATAAATTCTACTTTTGGTAATAATTATTTTGATCTTGCTAATATACCTAGTGAATGGGTTCCAAGTAATTCACCAGGGACTCAATCTTATGGATATTCAAGACGTATGCCAATTGAAGAATATTTAAGTCCTGAAAAATATAAACAATACCAACAATACTTAAATGGAGGGGTTGAAGCCATTGAACCTATTGATGAAGAAAATGAAAAATACATACAAGATCTTTTAAGTGAATCTACCAAGCAAGTTCGTAACCAAAAAGCTCAAGATTTAGTAAATGACGTTCCTGATCATATTAGAAGAATAATGCCTAATAGTGCCGGAGAGTTTAAAGATGTAAATGAAGCAGACGAATCTTTAAAATTAATAGCGAATGGTATAACTTTTCAAAAAGAAGAATATACAAAAAATCTAATTAAATATGAAGAACAAGAAAAAAAATGGGTTGATAGTGTTGAAAAAGTAGGAAAACAAATTGATGATTTAACAAATGAGTATGGAAAAATAGATCCTAATTCACCCCCAGAGGTTATTGAAAAATACAATAATTTAGTAACATCTTATGACCAACAAATTCAACAATATGAAGCGCTTGGTTTAAATAAATTATATAATGATTTAATTTTAGAAAGTGAAAATATTAATAGTTCTATAGATGATTTAACAAATAAACTTAAATCAGATGAGTACGATTTAGGAAATAGAAAAGTTTTAGAAGATGCTTTAAAACTAGACTATACCTGGAGCACAAGGGTTGGCATGGCTATGGAAGATTTTATTGCTGGAGGTCTTGTTAATACAGCTTTATTAACAGCTCAAGCAACTGTAGCAGCAGCTAGAGATTTAAGAAAATTAACACCAGTACCTAAACGCACACTATTAAACTTACCACCATCTACTATTAATGCTTATGATGATACAGTTTATAATAATACTATAGGTTATCTTCAGGATTAGCTCAAGATTATAATAAAAAATTAGCTGATAAAAGAGAAAAAACAATGCCAGAGGCATATACTTTAGATGACTTAGATAGAAAAGAAGTTGATTTTTGGGATTGGTTTCATAATTCTACTGCAGATAATACACCATCTATACTTACAACACTTGCTACAGGTGGAACTACTATGGCAGGTAGAGCTGGTTTGGCTGGGTTAAAAGGCGTTGCAAGAAAAGCAGCATTAAAAAGAGCTAAAAAAATTCAAGTATTGAGTTTAAGAACAGCTGCAACAACTTTTTTTACAGCAGAAACGGGAGGTAAATATGGAGATATAGAATTAAATGAATTGAAAGCTAAAAGTAGAATTATTGCGCTTGAAAAAATGTTGGAAAAAACTACAGATCCAGAAGAAATAGCTGACATTAATCAAGACATTGAAAATCTTAAAGTTAAAACAAAATACAGTTTAATTCAAAAAGCTTTTACATCTTATGGTTATGGTGGTTGGGCTAGTTTTGCAGAAACATTTGGATCTTTAAAGTTTGTACAAGCAGCTCAAAAATCTGTAGGTAAGTTTGGACGTAAAGCATTTAAAAAAGGTATTTATGAAAATAAATTTAATTTTGCTGCTAATGTTACTGGTAAAACTCTTTCGGGTTTAGGTAAAATAGGTAGTCAAGCAAGTACTATAAATCTAATTGAAGAAAGTTTTACAGACGTGGGGCATAAAGCTCTTGATAGATATGTTTTAAAAGCAGACGTAAGTTTAATAGAAGGTTTAAATAAAGATTTTTTTGCTAATACTCTTATTACATCTACAGGTATGATGGCGCCAAGAGCTGCTGGTAATTTATCTAATTTATATAAAGGTGAATTTAAAATACAAAAAGAAGTAAAAGAAAACCAAGCTTTAGTAGGTGAATTAATAAAAATACAAACAACTAAAACCGCAAATAACTTAAAAGGTAAAGCATTACGAGAAGCTAATAAAAGACAAAATGAAATTATAAAAGAATTAGGATTACAAGATGCTTTAAGTTTACATAAAATAAGATACTTAACAACAGATCAAATAAGAGAAGTTGGAGATTTAAATAGAAGAATACATAAAGTTCAACAAGAGTTTGCTGATTTAGGACAAATAGGTGATCCTAAAGATGAAAAAAACAAAGCAGCTTATGATAGATTAAACAATCAGCTAAAAGGTTTAATTGGTATAAAAGAAGATATTTTAAATCAAAGAGATAGAGTTAATAGAGAAACTATAAAAAAATTCCGACAAAAATATGGTAAAGATGTTGTACAGGGTAAAGCTAATTATTGGTTAGGTGTAAATACTTGGGCTCAAGATCTTGCCATGTTAATGCAACCTAAAGATGGTGATTTTATTATTGTAAAAGATGAAAAAGATTTAGAAAAACTATTAAACAAGTATACATCTAAAGAAGCTCAAGATCAAATTAAAAAAGGATATGAGAAAGGTAACTATGCTTTTAATGTAAATAATGATATTGTTATTTTCCAAAATAATGTAGAAAAAGGCATATTAATGACAACAGCTGATTCTGGATATGCTGCAATATCTCCATTAGAAGAAGTTTTTCATATCTATAATAAACAAAAAAACATTGTAGATAAAGATGGAAATTTAAATAAACGAGGACAGTTTGCTGTTGAACAAGCTATTAATACTTTAAAAGAGAAAAAAGAAAATGGTGAGATAAAAATTAGTAATGAAGATTACAATGCTTTAATAGATAGGTTAAATGAATATGAAAATAAAAAAGGTGAAAAAGATTATGAGGAATTACTTGCTCAATTAAATAACGCTGTTACTTTAGGTGTATTAGATATAAATGATTTTAAAAGTATGCCTTCATTAAGACAATTGTTAAATGGTATATCTGATAAAATTTTTGGTGATGCTAGTTGGGTATTACAATTAAACTCAGATGAAGCTGTTTTTAAATTTATACAAAACTATCAAAAAACCATACAAAGTGAAGTTGCATTAGAAGGAAGTCCTGAAGACGAAACAATAAAATTTTCTAAAGCAGATTCAGATAGAGTAGATGCTCTTGTAGGAGAAAAGGTTGATGGTAAATATACTATGACTAAACAAGAGTGGGATGCAGGAGGTATAAACAAAGCTTATACTAATTTAATTGTTGGTGATGGTTTAGATAAATTAATTAACAAAGGTATTTTTGGTAATACAGTACAAGGTAAATCTAGAGAAGAGTTTGTACAAGATGTTAAAAATAGATTAACAGATGAGTTAATTAAGTTTAATCCTGAAATTAACAATAGTTTATCAGGGTACATAAATAGCCTTATGGGCTTTAGAAAAGGTGATACACTTAAAGCGTTTAAAAAAGAAGAAACAGCATCTTTAGATAAAATACAAGATGCTACAGGAAAAGCTATAGCAGGAAACATAGCAGATACAACTGCAGAAGTAGAGGTTGATACACCTAAACAAGTAAGCTCTAAGTTAAGAAAAATAATAGGTGTTGATACAAAAAGAGGTAAAGAGATAGCACGTAATGTACTTAAAGGTAAACTACCAGCTGTAACAGATAAAAAATTTACTACAGCTGTTAATAAACAAGCAAGAGATGAGTATTTAGATGAAATACGAGACATGATAAATGATTTTTCTGCTAAGCAAAAATTAGATATAGTAAATACTCTACCACTCAAAGATCTAGTTAAACTTGAACGTTTACAAAAAGATAAAATATTTGCTAAAGTAGTTAAAGATAATATAGGTCCTATTGAAGTTGATAAAGCTATTGCAGAAGGTAAATTGCCTAAAGGAACCAATAGATTATCTGGGCCTAAATTATATGAAAGACTACCAGTTACAGCAACACAAGTCTCAGAATTTTTTGGACCTAAAAAACGAAATGCCTTTGCAAGTGTTATAGCTGAAAACTTAGTTAAAGATGCTTTACCTGAAGTTACAACTGAACCTACCTCTATAAAACAAAGAGCAGCCGCTGAACAGTCACAAGGTAGAAAAACTACAGACGCAGATAGAGCAAATATATTAAGTGTAATAGATAGAGATCCTTCTATAAAATTTAGTAAAGCAAATATAGATAGAATTTTAGGTGGTAAAAAAGTTTTAGACTCTAACAATAAAAAAGATAGAGAGTTTTTTTATAATACTGTAGAAAATATTTTTCCTAAATTTTTACCGAGCTCAATCATAAGCTCTAGCAACATGTCTGCATATAAAAACAAAAGAGGAAAATATCAATATATTACAGGAAATCAAAGAAGAAAATTATTAGAACAATATAAAAAAAATGAAAGAGAATTTAGTGATAGAGAAATAAATATTGTAAAAATTGCCCAACAAGATTTATGGGGAAGATTTGATGCAAAAAGAAATCCTATTAAATTTGGATCTAAAGAATATTTTGATTTATTAAATGATAATTATGATGGAGTAGAATATATTTTATTTCAATTTCAAGAAATGTTAAAAACCCATCCAGAAACTGGTCCTGTTATTGCGGCCTTCTTTAGTTCATCATCTTCTTATACGAGTCATATGCTTAGGCAATTTGCTATGCCTAGAGGAGAAGATATTAATTTTAGGAAATTTGAAAAATTAAAAGAAAAAAATCCAAAAAAATATAAAACAGAAAAAGAGCACGTGTGGCAGCAGAATCAAGCAGGGGAATTGATGGCGTGGATGATTGCTACTGGTAATGTGAAAAAATGGATGCCTTTTATTAAAGATAATTATTATATGTTAGGTTTAACAGCTGTTAATAATGATAAATTAAAAGATACTAAAGGTGTTTTTGGATCAGTATTTAATTATGGTAATCAACAAACTCCAGAGTTTATAGAAAAATTAAACGAAGCATTAAAAGAAAATAATCCTGATTTAACTATTGAATCTATTATAAGATATTTTAACACTAAAGTAAACAACAATAATGATGGATTTAATTCTAATGAATTAACTTTTGATGGTAAACCTATTTCTGAAATTTATAAAGTAAAAGTAGATAAAAAATATAGAAATAAAGAAACCCAAGCATTTCAAAATCAATTAATTTTACAACAATTATTAGGAGAAGATATTAATTCTCAAGCTGAGATCAATGAGTTTTTGAATATAGCTCCTGAAAAAGTAAAAGCTTCTGAGTTTAACAATAATAAATTAGTACCTACAATTAAATTTAGTAAATCATTA
>Ga0115011_10001127_pt1 | contig 19492 bp, 17 predicted proteins | sample TroAtlMetagenome_2_FD_88705 | JGI IMG/M metagenome (GOLD analysis project Ga0115011, IMG submission 88705) | Marine eukaryotic phytoplankton communities from Atlantic Ocean - Tropical Atlantic ANT8 Metagenome | ecosystem: Environmental > Aquatic > Marine > Oceanic | place: Tropical Atlantic...
TGAAGGTTCTGCTGAAAGGAACCAAGCACGTAACCAGAAGCGTAAGTTGAACTATTACAGCAACATCTACGTTGTTAAGGATAGTGCAAACCCTGAGAATGAGGGCAAAGTATTCTTATACCGTTATGGTAAGAAAATCTTTGATAAGATCATGGAATCAATGCAACCTGCATTTGAGGATGAAACACCAGTAAACCCATTCGATCTATGGAAGGGTGCTGACTTCAAACTCAAGATCACTAAGGTCGCTGGTTTCTGGAACTACGATAAGTCTGAGTTTGATGCTTCGGCAACACTTGGAGACTATACCGATAAGGAATTAGAGGGTATTTGGCAACAAGAACATAGTCTCTCTGCATTTACTGCTGATGATCAGTTCAAATCTTATGAAGAACTCAAGGAACGTCTTGACAGAACTCTTAAGTCAACTTACCGTCCTGATCCAGAGACGGTTGATGAGGAAGCACCTGTACCAACACCTACTGCAGCACCAACTCCAGTAGCAACAGGAGATGATACCTTATCTTACTTCGCTAAATTAGCATCTGAAGACTAAATGAAAGTCTGTATTGTTGGTGGTGGGTCATCTGGATGGATGACCGCCACCACTTTTTGTCGCAAATTAGATTATGATATTACTCTCGTCGAAAGTCCAGACGTTCCGATTTCTGGTGTCGGCGAAAGTACTTTACATCAATTCCAACGTTGGATAGATTTCGTTGGGATAAGAGAGGATGAAGATGACTTCATCAGGGAGACAGGTGGCACTATCAAACATGCCATTATGTTTACCAATTTTCTGGAAAAAAATTCTGGGTCATTTTTTTACCCCTTTGGTTTATCACCAAAAGATCCATCATCATGGTGGAGTGAAGCATTACGTACTGGTCTAGATCATAATGATTATGCCACTAGTATCAACCATATTGCCACGATCGCTGCAGAAGGTAAGGTTGATCCTAATTCAGATTATGCATATCATTTTGATGCTGTTAAATATGGTCAGTTTTTAAAGAACAGATATTGTCAGAAAGTAAAACATATTAGTGCTAACGTAGTCAACTATGTTACCACAGATGAGGTTAATATTCATAGTATTGTACTTGATGATGGATCAGAGATTGAAGCAGATCTATTCATTGATTGTACTGGTTTTAAATCGTTACTACTAGGTGAGTGGTTAGAAGAGAAGTTCCACCCCTATGATTTCATACCTAATGATACTGCTATAACTGCAAGACTACCTTACTATGATAAGGAAAAAGAAATGGTAGCATACACTGAGTGTACTGCTATGGATAATGGGTGGACATGGAAGATACCTCTATGGGATTATTGGGGAACTGGATATGTATACTCTTCAAAGTATGTTAGTCATGAAGATGCAGCATTAGAATTTAAAAATCATTATGGAATAGAACCACAAAAGTTCGTTCCTATGAAGATAGGAAGATATGAAAACACATGGGTCAATAACGTAGTTGCTATTGGTCTGAGTGCAGGTTTTATTGAACCATTAGAATCAAATGGTCTCCTTAATGTGCATGATAATCTGATTAAACTTGCGAAGACACTAAGACGTGGACCTGCATCAACATTACTGAAACAGATGTATAATGCAGACGTTAGACGTGAGATGGATCAAACTGCAGATTTCATTGCAATACACTATGCCTTCTCACAAAGAAATCATACTCCCTATTGGCGAGATGCTATCAATAGAGAATATGATTTAGATCGTATTGGATACTATGGTATGCGTGCTTTTAGTAGTGAGTTATATGAACAGTCTAGATATACACACCCCGAAGGTGGATTTCATTACATTGCGTCAGGGATGAACATATGCCCATTGACAGAACCAATATGTGATTATACTAGTGACGTTGAGAAGTGGAAAGATGCAATAAAGCAACTACCTACGCCATACTTATATCTGCAGGAGAAATACCAAGCTCCACAGTCCTACCACGTGTAAGTCTTCTCTCGTAATTTTCAACAAAATCCTCAATGAATTCTGGTTTAACTAACTGAATTCGTTCTTTTTTGCTATTGACTTCTTCTTCAAATTGATAAAAGGTACGTGGATATACTGGATTAGCAGTAACGATATTAGATCCGTTAAAATATACTACTTGGAATGTTGATGGAACTACCTTACCTGCAGGTACAATAATATTATTACCCATCTTAACTTCACGAGTAATATAGTCCTTAGTTCCTGATGGATTTATATACTTAGTAGTACAATACTCTTGCAACTGCGAAGATGACTTTGGCCATTGCTCGTGGAAATTAGTAATATCATTTACCACTAATAATACCCAGTTGTAAAATGGGTTCCCATACAGATTAAAAGCAATATCCTCTGGTCTTTCACCATTCTCTACGATATACTCATCAAACATCACAACTGACGCAATGTACTCAGGTAGTAATGAAGCACGTCTCCATAAATTTTTAGTTACTAAAAACTCAGGATCAACAGCTGATGATCCAAAATTGTATAGTAAGTCGGGTAGTCCTCTTAACATTAGTATCCGATGTCTGGGTGATTGGCCATATTGGATGCTGCAACAAATCCTTTATCAACAGCATTATTAACTCTAGTTCTTGCACCTTCCATATCGTTTCTTGTAAGAGCAGTAGTCTCTTGGAATGCAAGTTCAACAGTAACAAGAGGAATAGAACCATCAAAGATAGTATTGATTGCACTCATTGGTGTGGTGTTTACAGTTAAACTTGTCAAAGCACATATCTTTGTCTTTGGCATCATGGGATGTTGTATTGGTTCATCTGCACACTCTAATTTCGTTGTTCCATCAGAATTAACTGTTTCATCTACGGGCATGAACATGGGTTCTAGTACAAATACATCTGGGAATTTAAGCATAACCGCAGAACCTTTACCATTTGATGAACTAGGATGCATACCACGTTTAAACCATTCAATAATTGTTTGTATATCTTGTGATTCTTTAGAATTACGTGCAGCAAACGAGAAAGTAAAACCGAATTCCCTCATATTCATTTTTGAGAACATCTGTATAGCATTTTCATTCGGTGCCATACCACCAAGACCTGCAATGTTTTTAAGACTTAATTCACTATTTGTTTTAAATGGGTTGGTCATCAACTGTGCACCTTTTGCCATGTTTTGAGCATACTTATCCGCACGTCCTTTCACTTTACCCAAACCAGGAACTTTACCTGCCGTTTGTTGCAAAGTCTCCATTCCCTTAGTGAACAATGCACCACCACCTGCTCCAAGTGAACCTAATGCACCAAACTTAGCAGCATTATCTGCCAAAAGTGCTAGAGTACCCATTTTAAATTCATTACCCCAGCTAGCCTTGTAACTATATTGAAATTCTTCTGGTAATGCTACGAATAGATCTGATGCTGCTAGACCTTTACGTCTTTCGTTCATTACTTCGTCTTTTTCATTCCTCAATGCGTTCCATGTGGTAGTCTCTCCATTGGGAAGGGTTATCTCTTTATCACCACCTGGTACTTCTGATTTACCTGTACCACTTAAATAACCACCAGTGATATCCCACCACTTCCTACTTTTTATCGTTCCATCCCCTTTTGGATCATCAATTTCATTCTGCATTCTATTATAATCATAGTCTGCATTAAAGCTTGCACCATTGTATATCGTTGATGCTGAATTAGTAGCAAGGTTCACCGTATTTTTCATCACAGCACTTCTCGCAAACGCACCAAGTGCATCATTTGAGTTCTTGGCAACCTTTTCAAGTGCTTCTTGATATTCGTATCTGGTTATCTTTAAAAATGATGCATAAGGGATTTGAGAGATACCTCTTGGGTATTCAAGTATCGTATCGTTACCATTAATGGAACCCCAATGATCATTTTGTGCTTTGTGTTTTTTCGTCCAGAACATTATCTATTGCGATGTAATTTTTCTACGGGAAATTGACTTAGGACAGGGACATCCAAATCATCAACTTCAAAGAATAACCCGTCTGCCTTCTTTGGAATATAGTAACGTAAAATAGATTGTGGAAATCTGTTGTTATTTATAGCACCAAGTCGAGCTTTTGCGTTCAAGTGATGTATATTCGCTCCTAAAAGGTTACCTTTATTGAATTCCATCACCTGTATTAGAGGATATTCATCCCAAACTTTCAATTGATCTTTAAATTTTGGGTCATATTCAAACAAATACCATTTACCTATTGATGGGTTATCTGTTGCATTATCATATAACGAGAGAAATATATCTTGTCTTATCTTAGTCGTTGATAGTTTTTTGCCTTTTATTGAGGCTACATACTCACTAAATTTCGAGCTCGTGTTCTGTGATGAGTTTGAATTTCCAGAGTCTGTCTCTGCAGTAGCGTTCTGCTGACTTCCACTTTGCTGTGTTTGTGGCATAGGTCATTACCTCCGATAAGTACGCTTTTTGGTTTTTGCGTTGTAAAGGTTTCTTCGGAAGTTCTGTTTGCTTCTTCGGTTTAACCTCTACGAGGTAAGATTGGGTCTTTCCGTTTGCTTCCTTTACCTTCATATAGAAGTCAGGGAAGTACCGCCTAATCTTTTTTTGTACGGGATCTTTGTACGGGATTACTATTTCTTCAGATGACCATTCGATTACATTAGGGTTCTTATCACAGTATTGCATAAACTTTCGTTCCCAAAGAGAACGATATATTACAGAGGTGGGGTCACCTTTGTACTTACGATAGTTTTTTACTCTATATTTTCCTTTGTATGACATGATAAATAAAGATGGTCACACCATATTCAGTATTTATTAATGAAGGGTTTTTCTATAGCAGAGTTTACCTCCGATGTTTTGAAACGGAGTGGAGGAATTTCTGCGTCCAATTTATACTCGTTTTCGATTGCTAGTCCAACTGATCAAGAAGGATATAATCTTAACAAGCATTTTGCTCGTAACTTGCAGGTATCTACTGGACTTGAAAAAGATAAGCTTGTTGACCGTCAATTGAATATGTTGTGCAATGAAATACAGATACCAGGTGTTACCATGTCTGCTGCCGATTATAAGATGGGCAAGAAAGGTATCATACAAAAGCTGGCATCTGCTAAAGTGTTCAATGAACTTGACGTGAGTTTTTACTGTGATGCAGACTCGCTACCCTTTAAATTCTTTAGGTGTTGGCAAGATTACATCATAGCTCCTATTGAGGCTCCAGCAGAGTTTTATAGTAAAGACCATACTATGTACAATGACCACCACCACGAAGTATATGCACAAAGATACTATGACCAATATACTTGTGATATAATTATCAATAAGTTGGAAAAGTATGGCGTACCCGAAGTACCGAAGGGTAAGGAAAAAATAGATCATAATCTAGGATTTAGGGTTAAACTTGCGAAAGCATACCCATACACAGTATCATCTATTCCATACTCAGCAGGACCAGCAAACCTTGTAAAAGTTACTGTTGGATTCTACTACGAGTATAGTCATTTCGTTGCAGAGCTCCAACCGAAGAAAACATACAATGACGTTCAAAACGACATTCGTACTGCCTAAATTAACCAATGAATAATTATGCCATTACCTGAAATTGTTACGCCAACGTATTCGTTGACGGTGCCTTCTACTAAAAAGAAGCTGAAGTACAGACCATTCCTTGTTAAAGAACAAAAGACTTTAATCCTTGCATTAGAGCAACAAGATTCTGAGCAAACGTTAGAAGCAATAAAAAATGTATTGAATAATTGCATCATCACCAAGATTAATCTTGATGATATGGCATTGTTTGACATAGAGTATATCTTCCTTCAAGTTCGTGCTAAGTCAATCAGTGAAGAGATTGAAATGAAAGTCACTTGCCCTGATGACAATGAGACTGAGGTGAATGTAACATTCTTAGTTGATGATGTTAAGGTGCATTTTCCTAAGGGACATACAAATGTATTCAAGATAAGTGATGAGATCACTGTTGAGATGAAGTATCCAGACATGGAATACTTTGCTGCTATTACATTCTCACAAGACACGGTAGATCCATATGAATTAGTGGGTAAGTGTATTAAGAGAGTGTATGTGGGTGAAGAACCAACAGGATCATTCACTCCAGAGGAAGCAAGAGAATGGATAGAAACTCTAACTAACTCTCAGTTTGGAATGATACAGGAATTCTTTAACACTATGCCTACACTTCGTCATGCACTTAAAGTCAGAAACCCTAAGACTAAGGTGGAGCATGAAGTAGTGATTGAAGGTCTAGCAGATTTTTTCGCATAGCCCTCTTCCATGAGGGCTTGATGAACTTTTATCAAACGAATTTTTCGTTAGTTCAACACCATAAATATAGCTTGACCGATATAGAAAACATGATTCCGTGGGAACGGGACGTGTATGTTAACCTCCTAGCTTCTCACTTACAGAAAGAGAGAGAAAGAATAGACGAGGAACGTAGAAGACGCTAATGGCCAACAGAACAGGAACCATAGAAGATTTAGCAGCACAGCTTACGCAAGCAAGTGATAAGTTTGTTTCGTCTTTTGAGAATACCATGGAGACTGAGGATAAACTATTCGATTTCCTCAGAGGTAGAGAGAGATGGTATGTTGGCACACAACAAAATGTTCCAAATCGTTCTCCTGCACCACCACCAGTACAACAACAAGCACCAGATCGTCAAGAACCAGAAAAACAACGGGTTAAGTGTCCCAAACCTCAACGTGTCAAATCTAAGAAGAAAGTAAAAAAGGGATTATCGACTGGCCAAAAAATGGCAATTGCTGCTGGCGTTGGTTTAATTGTAACTGGAATAGCAATTGCAATGCTAGACTCTCCTGCACCAGGTCCTGCTGATGCGGTTGGTTGGCCTATAGTAATACAAGGGGTTAATAAAATTGTAGCTACAGGAGGATTAAAAATTCTTACTGGTGGTGCAGCAAAAGGTGTTGGAAGTAAGGCAATAGCTGGTGGTGTTGGAAAGAAGATATTAACTGGTGGTGGAAGCAGTATAGCTAAAAAATTCAGTCCAAATATCGCTTCAACTGTTAATCCTGGTGCTTCAAAAGCGATACCTGCTCTTGCAGGTGGTTTAGCGAAAGGTGGATATATTACTAAACCAACTAAAGCACTCATAGGTGAAGCAGGTCCAGAAATAGTCGTTCCTATGCATAAATTCGGTGACATTATTAAGGACATATACAAGCAATCATCAGGTGCATTGTTGGCAGCAACAGCTGGATTCTTAGCTTCACAACCGAACAACCCAGCAAAAGGGAAGTTAATGGGACAGATTAATAAGTTAAAAAATTTATTTGGGTTAAGTGCACTAAAGATTAAACAAGGCAAGTTTGGACTACGAGCACCGATAGCGTGGTGGAATAAAGGTAGAAACGAACGTGTATTAGATGAGAACAATGCATCATGGGGTGAACTTCTTGAAGATGATATGGCTCAGAGAGGTCAGTCAGACGCGAGTTTTGCTGCTGGTGAGAAACCTCCTTTATTGGGTAGACCAGACCAAGCATTCAATCCATTCCGACCTGCAGAGAAGGGAGGACCAGGATCAGGTCCAACGCCTGCAGTCAGACAAGCATTTGAAAGACCTGTTAGAGGTATGATGAACATGGCCAGCAGTGTTGCTGGTGCTATAGGAAAATCAATACCTGTACCAAGTGGTCTTGGTACGGATATGTTTGGAAATGCGATACAATTAAATCCATCTGCTGCTTCTGGATGGAAAAAAGCAATTGCACACGCTGCAAGAGATGGAGTTAATTTACCTGGTGCAGTTACCTCTGCCTTTAGAAGTAATGCAGAGCAGGCTGCAATGGTAAAGAATGAAGATGATCCTAGTATTATCAATGCACTACCCGTAGGACAGTCACCACATCAAATGGGATGGTCTATTGATATATCTCCAGATTCACCAGCAAATAAGTGGATGAGGGAACATGGTAAGCAATATGGATTCAATTGGGAAGGTCCTACAGACCCAGTTCACTTTGACTTTCAGAATAATGAAGACAGAGGGAAGTTTTTAGATGGACCTCAATCCGATTGGAAAGAACCCCTTCAAAATAAAGCTACGAATATGGCTAAAAAATTCGGTGGTAATATGTTGGGTTCATCAATGAAGACGATGAGTAATCTGAAATTACCTTTTGTTGGTGACCCAGAACAAGCGAAGGCACCTGATCAGGTTAATTCACCAGGACCAAGTCCTCAACAGGAAATAATGAATGAACAACCAGTTGTTCAGTCAACTAAAAATGGTAAGGACGTTCCAATGCCTATTCCAATACTGCTTCCAATGCCAGGTCGAGTGCTAAGTGCACCAGCTGTTGGTAAATTGGATCCTGATATAAAACGTCACTATGTGGTGGATCAGTTCTCGAAGGCTACGAGAGTAGAGGTGGCATATGTCTAGAGAAGGATTACTAAAAGCGTCCTTAGGGGACTTACATGATAAGTTTGAGGGTATAACTAAGTTACTTGAAGATCGTAACTTAATTCTTAAGATGCTCATGCGTAAAGAAATGCGTGAGGATTTCTTATTGAAGGAAAGATTACAGTCATTAGATGAGGTAGGTGGATATGATGTAAAATCAATGAATCGTAATGTGGATCTTAGTCCCGTTAACGAAATGATGCCCCCGATGGACATCAGGCAACCAGGTGATATTCAGGAAGAGGAAGAAGTACCAATGGCTGCTGGTGGTGTTACTGGCCTCAACAATATCATTGACATTTCTGCAGTGAACTTAGGTTCTGAACCAATGGGTGATTCACATCAACCATTGGAAGATAGTAGTGCCATCGTACCATTAGAAAAGTCAGCAAAGGCTATAGTTAAAGACTTTGAAGTAGATAAGAAATTTAAGAAAGCATTTGAATCAGCAATGATGTTGCCATCCCAGGCAGCTGCTGCAAGTTTGATGGATACTATGTCTAAGAGTCCATCAGCAGGTGAAGGTACTACCATAATTAAGAAGAATCTATCTGTACTACAGTCAGCATTCCGACTTCCTACTCCTGAACGAACAGAAGATGAGACTAAATCATCGTCAGAAAAACTTGATCCAGATGCAATAAAGAAAAAACGTGACGACTGGGAGAAAGAAAAGGAGAAGGAGGAGGCCGACGATCAGAAGAGAAGTCCACTTGCGTTAGGTCTCAAGATATTGATGGGCAAAATCGCTGGGAGAAAAGCTAATGAAGAAGCTGGCGGTGCGATAGTTCCATCAGTTGCTACGGGTGATCCATTGATACCAGAACCATTTCCTATGATGGGATATAGTGGATCATTGGTTGGTGATGGTGAAGGAAAGAAGAAAGGAGGTTTCTGGAATAAACTCAAGAGTGGTGCTAAGAAGGCATTTAGTTACACACCAGCAGGTATTGCTATGAACCTGGCTGGTAAGGCTAAAAATAAGTTTAATGAAATGGATGGAGGTAAGAAGGTTAAAGGATTCTTAGGTGGTATTGGTAACTTTGCCAAGAAAGCATTTAAGTATACACCTCTAGGTATGGCAGTTGGTGCTGGTACTTCAATTATTAATAGAATTAGAGGTGGTGATAGGACTAACCTAAATGAACTAACAGAGGAAGTAATATCGGAGAATGAAGAGAAACAGAAAGAGATAATTCAGTTTGCTCGTAATCCAGAACCCGAAACTTTGAGTCCACCTTCACCCTCTGGGGGAATGAAACCTGAAGGAACGATGGATCAAGGAGGTCCTGAAGCTATACCTAAGGTCAAGTATAGTCCATATTTTGATGAATATACAGTCACTAGTCAGTTCTGATGCAAACATCCAAGTCAAATTTTAGTTTAAGGCATTTTGTAATCAGTTCACCTGCATTAGAAGAGCCAGTTAACCTTACCATAAACCATGTTCTGTATATGAAGTATACAGAGGACATTCGTAGTGCGTCAATAAGATTGGAAGCACAGGTAACTGATAGTGATGTTGGTATAATATCAACATTGCAGGGTATGGAACCTGTATTCATTGGATGGGAAGATACAGAAGAACCAGATCCTAACTTCTATCAAATTCATGGAGTCATATATGACATACAGGATAGGACAACTAAGGATGGTAAGTCTAAGGCTAACTTATTAATATGTACATATGATCTTATAAACAATGCTGCTACTAAATTATCCAGACGATTTGGTAAAGGTGGTGGTAAGAAGATTAGTGACATTGTACAGACAGAGATCTTAGATGAAATATTACACACAACATATGATATTAATATAGAAAAGACAGAGAATAAGTTTTCATTCATATCACCATACTGGTCACCATATACCATAATTAAATGGTTATGTGCTAAGGGTATACCAGAGAAGAAGAAAGGGACTAAAGCTGCATCTGCTGGATATTGTTTCTTCCAGAACAAGAGAGGATATAACTTCTTATCTTATGACTACTTCTCCCGTCAAGACCCCATCAAGAAATTAGTAGTAGGACATCAACCTAAAGAGGGTGAGGAAGAAGATGACAAAGATATCATACCTATTGATAAACTCGACATTACATCAAATTTTGATGTGTTGAAGGGTCTTAACGTAGGATCATTCAATAGTATGGTCATGACTTTGGATGTAAAGGACATGAATTATGTGGAACATCCTTTCAACATAACTAAATATTATCAGGATGTACCCTTAATGAACGAAAGTTTTACATCACCAGAATACTATAAGAACTTTGATAGGGACAACGCACATACTCGTATTATGTCTAAGATTATGGATACTGCTCTCTTCACAGAGGGTACAATGACTAAGGGAATGACAAAGCAACTATCCCAAGCATCCTTGAGGGAAAAATTATTTTACAATAAAGCAGCAGAAGTAGAATATATTGGTACTAATGAACTCACAGTAGGTGATGTGGTTGAGGTATTGACGTTCAAAGGTAAAGATAAAGTGTTAGATTATGAGAACAGTGGTAAATATGTTATTGGTCGAGTTGAGAAGCAATTCTTATCATCAGGAGATATGATGAGTACTAAATTAACATTATATACAGATAGTCCTGGACCTCCTCCATCTTCGGGTGATGAATCATGACGGAAGGTTCTGCTAATTTTATAGGAAAAGATGGGTTCAACTGGTTCGTAGGACAGGTTGAGAACGATGGTAGTGGTCATTTTGCAACTGACCTTGCTAAAAATCTTGCTGGTTCTGCTGCAAATCTTCTTACCAATTACACTGCACTAGGTATATTTGGTAGAACAAATATTGATTGGGACTGGACTAACAAGGTAAAGGTTAGGATCATGGGATACCATAGTCCTAACAAGGCAGAACTACCTACCGAAGAACTACCATGGGCGTTAGTTATGATGCCCGTAACTCATCCACAGAAATCAGGTATTAGTTCACTTCATCAATTACAGATCAACAGTTGGGTAATTGGTTTCTTCATGGATGGTGCTAACGCACAGGTTCCTATAATCATAGGTGCAATTGGAGATGAGAACCCACAGTCAGGTTATGGTTCTGAAGGTGGTACAGCAGTCGGATTTGATAGATTATCTGCACCTGAATATGATGAACGAGTACATGGTAGTGAAGGTAGTAGTGCTGGTGGTACTGGTAGTACAGTCGAAGATGATGAAGAGACAGGAAAAGAGCAACCACCATCAAATAATGATGGTAGACCAGAAGAGGAAGGTAAAGACGATAGTAAGAACCCTCGTGGTCCTGCTGAACCACAGACAACTCACCAAACTGGTGCACAAGAAAAGAAATGTGTTACTGTACAGGTAGGAAATGGTAAGTGTGGTAGTGAGACTGCTACTAAACTTGAAGGTCCTATGGCAGAGTTCATGAAGTTTGCTCGTGGGATAGAAAAGAATGAGATAGATGAGTTTATTGATAAGAGAACAGGTGATGTTGTTGACCTTGAAGAGAAACTTGACAAGACTACCACTAGAATTCAGAGAAAACTCAACGGGTTACTAGGTAACATTAAGGGTGTTGTCATGGAAGATGTCAACAAGATGATAAAGGAAAAACTTGATGGCAATGAGAAACCAGATCCAGAATTAGATAATAAGGTTAAGGACGAACTTAAGAATGTTAGTGATCTTGTATCATGTCTGTTTAAAGATATGCTCGATGATCTGAAGGACTTCATCAAAGGTATGCTCAGTGATCTATTAGAGAACGCACTTGATACTGCATTATGTCTTGTTCAGAAGATGATTAGTGACATCATGGGTAAGATCATGGATAAGGTAGAAGATGCACTCAATATGTTGAAAGGAGTCGTTGGTGCTATCAAGGATAAGGCTGATATGATTCAGGGAATACTCAGTAAAGTTTTAGAATTTATTGATCTATTCTGTGATGGTGAAGTATCATGTGCTATCGGTGCATCTGTATTTGAGACATGCCATGGTCCTAAAGCAAAGGGTAATGATAAGAAACAGAAAAACGTTGATCAGTATCCAGTCAAACCACCTAAGAGTGGTGAGGTAATTGGTGATGGTGTACCTAAGAATGGATTTGTACCGTTCATGAGTGCAGGTAAGAAACAAGTATTTGATACTAAGAGTGGTGCTGTTGTCGCTCTGGACAGTGATGCAGGTAAGGCAACTGGTATAACTGAGAAGGATTTTGATACACGAGGACCTCTAGAGAAGTTTGAATCATTGAATTTCTATGATAGTGAAGGTAATGTTCAGTTTGACGCACTCAACTGTAACAATAGTATCCTGAATAAGAAACCATGCTTCCCTGAAATGGTATGGGATAATTTACAGTCCAGTACTCCAGTTAAAGCACTACCTATCATTGATGACATAGGTAGTATTACTGGTGTGTTCATGCGTAATAAAGGATCAAAAGTTAACCTTGAAGCAAAAGTTCGTGCTCAGTTTACATGTAATGAACCTGAGGGTGGTGGTGCAACCTTTAAACCTAACATCATAGATGGTGGACAAGGGAAAGGAAATGTGGTAGACTCAGTTACAGTATTAACCAGTGGTATTGGATATGGATTTGATCCTGCTGATACATTCTGCCCCAAAGAACAGTATGCTGCCTTAGTTCCAAAAGCTGGTCTAATACAGCATGTGGAGGATGGGGACATATTAATGCTATCTAAAACTGCTGATGGTGTTGAATCTTCTACCAACCCTGATATATTAGAGGTGGTAGATATAGACCATGATGATGATCACATTCTCATTGCTACCATTGATCCTAAATTTAACCCACAGTTTGAGGCAGGTATTGAGTTGATGACTAAATCAAAACATAAATTCATACTTAACTTCTCAGCGAAGTTCCCTGATCTTATTGTACCAGGTAGAGCTAAGGCAGTATATGCAAATTGTGGTGACTTGATACCAGTTCTGAATGAGATTAAACCTATCAACGTGGGTACAAAATATATTAATCCTGTTATTACCATTGGTAATGGTGATAAGGAACAAGTTATCGGTACGTTTAGTGTTGATGATCAGGGTAGGTTGGTCGAACCTACTATCACTAACAGGGTTCTTGGGTTTGTTAAACCTAAGGTTAGAGATCTAGCACAACCCGCTACTGGTACTGGTGCTGAGATTGCAGTGACATATACTTACACTGGTCCTAGAAAGATCAGAGAGACAGGTATGTTAGAACTCCAGACTTACATAGATTGTGTCGGACATCCAATGTTAAAGTAAATGGCAATTAATTTATTCTCAGGTGGTTCGATTTTAAATAATCTGTTACCACAAATAAAAATTAGATATCCTAGGAACTGGGTAGAGGTCAGTTCTGCAGGTCATGTTCTAGAAAGAAATAACACTAAAGAAGGAGAGAGGTTCCGTCTTATCCATGCGAAGGGTAACTTCATTGATATGGATGAGAAAAAGAACACAAACATCGTTTCATACAACGATATGATCGTTTTAGCAGACCATAATGTTGTAATTCGGTGCGGTGAAGATCCTAAAACAGATAAATTAGTGTTACAGGTCATAGGTGACGTTAATATGTACGTCGAAGGTGACATGCATACTGAGGTTGAAGGCAACCGCTATGATATGGTGAATGGCAACTGGCAACAAGAGTGCAAAGGTGTCTATAGTGTGATTGCTGATGAGAACATGGCGATCACCAGTAAGAATCAGATGAAACTAACTTCTAATTCTTATGAAAACAAAACAACCTTCCTACTAAATGACTTGAGCGAAGGTGGCTCCATCAAGGAGAACGTTAAAGGTAATTATGAAGTTAAGATCCAGAAGGAATCAGCAACATTCTCCGTCCGTAGTGAGGGAGACATTCGTACTGAAGCACTCAAGTGCAGGTATGAAAAGACTGATGGTAATGTAATCCAACAGGTTGGAGGTAAGATAAAGACCAACATAGATGGTGGTTCTATATCTTGCATTGCTGGTGGTTGTTTCGATGGAATGGCCTCGTCTCCTTCAAGCAATAGTTATGATATCACTGTCTCTGGTGTGATGAAGACATCAACTAGTGGCAATTATGTAGTAGAAGCAGGTGGCAACATAGATTTGGATGCTTCCGCAATATACTTGAATTGATGTCGCATTTAATTAGAACACATGACAACTTTCCACATGTCAGTAACTAAGCAAGAAGCAATGTTTTTAAAGAGTATTCTTGCTGACCATTTAGACGATTACGTCGAAGAAATTGTACGAAAAGACACAGATAATACAAAATGCATCGACACGCTGCAGGCTACTCGTGCTGCAGGTCTTAGCCTTATGGAGAAGGCAGGTGAGATCAACAGACGTGCCAGTCGAGCAAGTGAACAGTCCTACTTTACAAACCTCAAGTAGTATGCTAGGATAGATATAGTATATTGCCTTTTATTATGAACTTCCCCTTCCCAGAAGAAGAATACCTTGATAAGGTAACTGTTGACATTCCTAGAAAAAGGTTTACACTACTATCATCTGAAGGAAACGTCCAGTGCGTTGATTGTGACAACGGCGATGAATTCCTAAGAGTTCTCGACTTCGTTCGAGAAACATGTACTATTAATGATGTGGTTTACCTTTAATGTCTTACAATTCAACATATTCAGAAATTAAACAGATCCTTAAGGATAGCAAGAGGATCTCTAAAGCTACCATGCTTAAAGTTGCTAAGTTAGCAATCGTTGAGACTTTGGGAGAAACTCAAGAACTTGAAGCAGAAGTTACTTGGGATAGTAAACTTGCTGATGACCTGATGCTAGACAGTTTAGCAATGGTTGAACTTGTCATGTTCTTAGAAGAGTGTTTCAACATTGAAATACCTGATGAGGAAGCAGGTGAAATTGTTACTGTCGGTGATGCCATCGAAGTAATTAAGAAATGCAAGGCAAACAAGGGCAAGAAGAGAAAAATCAATGTCTCTAAGTACAAGAGCAAGCAAACTGCTGTACCAAATCCAGAAAGTCCTTTCATGACAAAGAAACCTTTGTCTAATTTGCCATCAAATGATAAGATAGCAGAAGCATTGGATGAAGCACTAGAAGAGGAAGAGTGAAGAGAGTTTATTGGGACTATACATTGGGAGACAATCCCAATGTGCAATTCCCTGATGAAATAGTACAAGACCCGAAAAAATTTCGGGCAGGATATTCGTCCAAATACGATCATGCAAAATGTCCTGCATGGAAGAAGTGGACAGAGAACTGTTGGGTAGTAACTCAACCGTTCGATATTGGTATGAAATGTGATACCAAGAATGGAAAACTTGCTACTGACTTATCACAGAAAGCATATGATGCTTATGTTCATGTTGGAGAGAACTGGTTAGCAGGTAGATATCCAGAAATTCAATTTAGATTGAGTTACATGCTATGGACAAACGAGAAAGATGTATGGGTGGAACAGATACCACATCCTTTATTGTCTAGGTATGGATTTGAACTGATACCTGCAACGTTTCCTATTTCACACTGGCATAGACCACTGGTAGTTGGAATGAAGATCCTAGATACGGATCAGAACTTGATGTTGAAGGCAGGTACTCCACTATATTATTTCAGACTATACTCTAAGAAGAGTGATCCAGACTTTATCATAGAACGTAAAGCACCTCCAGAGGAGTGGCATAAAATGAATAGACAGAGTGCTCTATTACGTGAATATCTTCCTTTTAAGTCATGGGAAATAATAAAGCAAAGACTATCTAATGGTGGCAAGTGCCCAATCAAATGGAAATAGATACATTCGAGGAATGGTTTGAGGGTGAGTTTGATAACTGGACACAAGCATCAGCTAATCCTACGTCATGGGCACACATATATGTTAAGCATGAGAAGATAGATGAACATAAGTTCCTAACCAGTTCTAGATATAACTATCAACCAGACAAACCATATCGTGAACAGGTAGTAGAAGTTACACAACCACACGTAATTGGTGCTCACGTCTCTATTATAATAGTAAAAAATCCTGCATGTGATATGATATTCTCTTACATTGAAAGTGAGGAGATGTTCTTAGGACATTCGTGCGAAGGATGTATGTGGAAGGACAAACCACTAGAGAGTAAAGCAAGATTATATAAAGATAAGTATCATACATGGGATAAAGGGTATTGGCAAGGTAGTGAAGGTTTCTTTCACTTTGATAAGAGTTATAAATAAACTTGAACGTTTTATTGTGGAATAGGTGTGGCAACACGTAAAATATCTGATCTTACATTATTAAACGAAGGTGAGGTATCATCGAGTGATACTTTGCTTCTACTTGATAACTCAGACCCAACTGATCAAAATAAGAGATCTGCAGTAGGAAGTATATTCCGTGCGATACCTTCTGGTACATATTCAGTGCCAGGTGTTCAGTTTGAGCTAAAAACTAAGACAGGTCTCTTCTCTGAAACACAGGGACAAATTGGTCTTGCAATGGGTGACGCAAGATTGAACTTACAGAAAGTAGGTACGACATTAAACATACAGGCAAAGGATAGTGCTGACACGAACCTAGACTTTACTATATCTGCACAAGGTACTGGTAAAATACGTCTAGGTTCTATTTTAGCAATTACTGATACCTTATTCATTATACCTAACTCTTCGGACAACACGAAAGTTGCTCGATTTAGTACAGCAGATATACCAACAGGTGTACAGCATACTTATGTTTTACCTTCAAATGGTGAAGTAGCGACAGCAGATACATTAGTTACTCTGAGTGCCACACAGACGCTAACTAATAAGACACTGGCCAACGCTACATTCTCTGGTACGTTGACTGTTGATACTATTCAGATCAATGGTAGTACAACCTTAGGTGATAGTGCAAGTGATAGTGTAACAGTTAATGCTGCTAGTACATTCAGTGCTGCTGCAACATTCTCGAACACATCTGTATTTCAACAGACTGTTGATATAACCAGTACTCTTACATGTAACGACCATATTGATATGGTTGATGACAAGATCATCAAGATGGGAACTGATGATGATTTACAGATTAAATATTTGAATACAGGTGATTCATCATATATTACCAGCACAGCTTCAAATGGTTTAGTTGTCGCTAGTGACAAAATGTTTTTGATGAATGCTGCTCATAATACCAAATGGGTTTATGGAGATGCAACAAATACTATCATATATCATAACGATTCACCACGTATAACAACATCCGCAACAGGTATAAACATAGGAGGAGCAATTGATGCGGTCACATCCATCACTGGTAGCGGTGACATTACTATCGCTACAGATAAGTTCACTCTGGCTTCTGCTAGTGGTGATGCAGTATTTGGCGGTAACATCACAGCCAACGGTACAGGCGATTTTCAATTAGGTACACAGGCAAGTGTTAAATGTGGTATTGGTAGACCACCAAGCACATATAACCTCGAAGTCGAGGGAACTATATATGCTACGGGGTCAACTATTATCGCAGGTAATTCATCCGCAGGTAAGTTTATCTTACAGAAAGGTGTGACTGGTATTGGTTTACACTTTACTGACGACACAGGCACTGACCAAATGGTGCTAGATACTAATGGTAATCTAGGTATTGCCAAGACTCCAACCAAAAGGTTAGATGTATCTGGTGATTCAAACATTGACGGTGACTTAGCAATTACAACCACTAACCCTGCTAATGGTACTGGTGGTACAGTAACTGCTAGACAGGTGATACTTACTGATCCTCAAACTGGATCCACTGCTATATTAAACGCAAACACATCTGGGGGTACTTCCAGAGGTAAAATTTACTTCCATTCATTTAATTAACCATGGCAACTAAGCAAAATGGTGTACTTGGTTCCTATACACCAACAGTCACACCATACACAAACGGAACCGTAGCGGCTAACGCACAAGCACTAACGGGTCAAGAATTCGCATTTTATACCTGTCCTGGTGCGACAGTAACGAGTGCAAAGATATTAATAGCAAATAATACTGGTGGTAATGTTAACGTTGACATAGGTATAATTGAGCAGACAGATGCAATACAATTAGACACACCAGCTAACCAACCAAGTGCACCTGCGAACTATGAGTTCGCTGCATTGCCCACTGGAAATTATACATCATCAATAGTTGCTGATGTTGCTAACGTCAGTGGTACATTTCAGGCAGGTGAGCAAGTAACTTGGACAAATCCTTCTGTTACTCCTAATGCACAGAGTGCATTTGTACAGCACTGGGACTCTGCTAACAATAAATTGTGGTTCAGAGGACTACAGTATGCTACTTCACTAGAGTATACCACAGGAGATACTACTTTCACAGGTGGTACATCTGGTGCGACTTGTAACATTGGAACCTCACATGCAGGAACTGGTACAACTAGAGGTAACTCAGGTAGAATTAAGTACTTTGATGTACTGAGAGGTATTATTTACTTCGACAACCATGAGTATAGAAACAACTTAGATTACAGTCTATTAAAGTTTCGTGATTTGAACCAAGAAGTAAGAGTTCTAGACAATAACAACTTACTTAGATCTCATACTAATAAGATGAGACCTGTAGCAACTACTGTTGATAGGATTGCTGCAGTAAACTCAACACCTGCAACAGAGTTTATTGATGGTAATGGTGTTGAGTTGTTGGTATCTGGGGTATCAATGATAAAGGAACATCAATACATTGTCAAGCAAAAGCAAGTTGCTGATGCTACTACATTTGAACTGGGTGGATTGGTCTTAGGATCATATCAGTCAATTTACGTTAAATCAACTGCTGCTGTGACTGCAACCTTAATAGGGTATGAAGAAACTGCAGAAACACCTTCATAAGAGTTCTAAAAGATGGCACTTACAAGACTAAAGAACGTCTTTACATCAAAAACTGGACGTTGCCTATATGTCAACTCAGATGATTTTGATGCATCTGACGCATTCGACAATAGAGGTAACTCTCCTAACCGTCCTTTCAAGAGTATACAAAGGGCGTTACTAGAAGCTGCACGTTTCTCATATCGTAGCGGACAGTATAATGATGCATTCGAGTCATTTAGTATTGTATTATATCCTGGTGATTATTTTATTGACAACAGACCAGGTAA
>Ga0115011_10001128_pt1 | contig 19490 bp, 13 predicted proteins | sample TroAtlMetagenome_2_FD_88705 | JGI IMG/M metagenome (GOLD analysis project Ga0115011, IMG submission 88705) | Marine eukaryotic phytoplankton communities from Atlantic Ocean - Tropical Atlantic ANT8 Metagenome | ecosystem: Environmental > Aquatic > Marine > Oceanic | place: Tropical Atlantic...
ATGGAGCAACTGGCGGAACAGCCGTTGCCGGCCCCGCCACCCGAGTCGGCCCCCGAGGCCGAGGAGGCGGAGACCAGTAATTGGATTGTCCTCCCTGCGGTCTTCTTGGCCAGTGCATTGGCGGTTTATTTTGTCAGCAGTCTGGTACCCGATACTGGCGAACAGGGTGATGGCACGGCGAAAGACGTTGCAGCGGTCGCACCGACGGTGACGGCGCCTGCTAAGCCTGCGCCCGTGAGTGTGACCCCGGTGGTCAAACCGGCCAATTCTGCGATCAAACCGCCGGTGGTCGATGCCGCAGTCGTGCCGACCTCGACCCCAGCCGTCAAGGCGCCCACGCCCCCGGTCAAAGCGGCCCCGAAACCAGCGCCACCAAAAGCCAAACCCAAGCGTAGGGGGCGTAAGCCGCGTTCGACGTTGACTCGACGCTTACTTCGTGAGGCCAATGCCGCGTACAAGAACCTCGATTGCAAGACAGCCTTGCCAAAGTACGAAAAGTTGATCGGCTCATTGTCGAGGTCGGATCCCGAATATTCTCCTATCATCGATCGAATAAAGTTCTGTAAACGTCGAACAAGACGCTGATGTGAGCTAGTGTCTGTGGGCTGGACCTCAGCCAATCCAGACTAGAATACCGTTGTGAATACTCTTTTCTCCCTAAGCAGACCCCTGCTGTTCATCGCACTCCTCACCATTCCTCAAGGGGTCGGTGCGCAAGATGCCCCTGATTTGATGGCCAGGTTCAACGCTCTGGCCCAGGATGGGGACGCGGTCTACAAGCGCGATGGCGCCAATGCGGCCATCGAGCATTATGAACGCGCACTCCTCGACCCACGGTTCGAGAATTTTGGTCGCATCCACCTGCGGATGGCACAGATTCATCAAGACGAACGTCGATATCCCGAGGCTGCGTACCATTTCATGGAGTGTGAGCGGGACCGGCGGGTCGAAGAGATCGATCGTAAATTCATCTGTAAAGGGGGCTATGAGGAGGTCACGGCTCCACTGGTGATTCGTGGTCTGCCCTCGAGAAAGGCACAGATCTTCATTTTGGAACCGCAGCTGTTCTCCGGTCCTTTTACCTCTGGAGACCGTCTCCCGCTTGGTCTTGTCGAGCTTACTGTAGAGGCGGACGGGCATCGTCCCATGACCAGTAAATTGACCCTCGAAGGGCCCCGCGAATGGGAAGCTCGCTTGGGTTTACGATTTCGCGAGGGACAATTGGTCCCCGAGGGGTTCGTCGGTGGCGGCGAGGATCCCGAAGCGGTTCATCCAATGGAGCATATGGCACCGTCGGACAGTGGGGGATCGAGTCGATGGCCCGTGTATGTCACGGCGGGCGTCGGGGCGGCCCTCGTGGGTGCGGGCGTCGGGGTTGGCATCGACAATCGTAATGCCTTCGAACAGACGCGAGCGACCCAGCGAGCCGGTCAATGCGCCCCCATGACGGATACCACTGCCTGCGGAAGGTCCATTGCCGACGCACTCAATCGAGCACAGTTGGCTGATGGTTTGTGGATTTCAGGCAGTGTAGCCCTCACCAGTGCGCTGGTGTGGTGGCTGTTCTTCGACGATGCCTCCGAGAAGGTGGAGGCGCCATGAGAGGGTTATCGATCGTCTGCCTCAGTCTATTCCTCACGGCCTGCTTTATGGCCGATAACTTCGATGCGTGTACCGGTCCATCCCAATGTGGCAGACACCTTGGCAATGAGGCGACTGATGGTGACCGATTCTATATTTGCGTCGATGGACAATGTGTCGATCCCCAAGAGGGTGAAACGCTCGTCAAATGGTCGTCTGCTTCGTCAGCAGATGAAGTTGTCTACATCGATCGCACCATTAATCTCGACTCCGATGAGGTGACTCGCGGCACGCCGCTGATCATTCAACACCGCGGGATCATCATCCAACCTGGGGGTCTATTGGATCTTTCCGGGGCCGGCCATTTGGGCGGTGGCGGTGGGGGCGGTGGCAAAGGACTGGCCCAAAATGGCGCCATGTCGGTCCCGATGGCCGGCAACGGTGGAATGAGTGACCAGGTGAGCCCAGGCTCGTCGGGGAACGGGACCGCTGGCGGAGACGGGGGAGAGGGCGAAGGCGTCCGTGGTGGCTCGGCGGGTCTGGGTGATCGCGCTGACCCGTTCATTGGGAATCGCTGCAGCGATCAGAGCCTCTCCATAGATGGTGAACCCGGTGAATATGATCTCTATGTCGACACCCAAACCAGCTTTGACCCCTGTGGGCCCATTGACTTGAATCAGGCCCCACTGGGCGGTGGTGGTGGTGGCGGCGGTGGCGGCCGCGGGGGCAGCGCGAATGAGAATATGATCGGGGGCGGTGGCGGTGGTGCCGGCGGTGCTGGGGGTGGTGCCGTGCTTCTGATCGCGACTGATTTTATCGAGATTCGTGGCGAGATTCATGCCCGAGGGCTGGCAGGCGGGCGTCCACCGGCCTGTTCGAATTGTCTAGACGGCAATGGGGGTGATGGTGCCGGTCTTCTGATCGAAGACACGCTTCTATTCGACCCTGAATGTGGCGGAGGCAATGGAGGCGGTGGGAGCGGCGGCCTCGTGTATTTACAGGCACCCAAGATCATTTTCGGCCGTGATGCCAAGATCAACGTCAGTGGATTTCAGAATACTGCCAATGCAGGTGGCCACGTGATTCTTCGAGGAGAGATCGAGTCAGAGGGGGGCAAAGCGGAACCCGTCTCAGGAATGGCCAGTATCGTAGGGTCCGGATTACCTTTCCTCTGCCGCCAGTAAAACACCTTAAATTAAGGCTTATTTCTTTTTCTGCCCTGTGTTTTTTCAACGCTCGGCAGGTGTAAGTTTTCTGCCAGGTGCGATTCTTGCTAGGCACACTCGCCACTGATCCATTTTGCAACGATCTGCAGGAACGTCGATGAAACCCTCGGTCCTCTCACTTGTCCTTCTCGTCCCCTTCTTCTCGGCTTGTATCGAGGATGTCTCCCCCCAATCAGAGGCCGCGCCCGATGCGATGCCCATGGAGATGACTCCCGAACCCGATGCCAATACGGGTGACTCACCCGAGCCCGCGCCCGATGCGGCCGCCATGCCCGAGCCGCCCGTACCCATGAGTTGCGGGAACGAGGACGATTTTGCGCCGAACCAATCTATGGATGACGCAGCGCCCATCGATTCGATGTTTCGGAGTGATGCGCTCTTCATTTGTCCGGACACCCAGGACTGGTTCCGTTTGGATCTAGAGATCGGCCAGACCGTGACTTTGGACCTATTGGCCGATCCACCTGAGGCCGACTTGGACATGATCATTTTGGATGCCCAAGGAGAAGAGGTTGCTGCCAGCACGGGTGAAACCGGCGAAGAGTCGCTGACCTTTTCGGCCCCCGCGGCTGCGGCCTACTATGTCCGCGTCGAGGGCTATCGAATGCGCGCGACCTTCTACAGCCTTTCCGTCTCTGGGAAATGCCAATTGGATGCGCACTGTCCCGAAACCGATGTCTGTGACCGATATGAGGGCCGCTGTATTCCGCTCCCCGACCCGGCGTGCGGCCAGGATGAGTACGAAACCAATAATCGGGATCACACCGCGACAGCTCTCCCGGCGCCTCCGTCCAGTCTCGACGCCGTCATCTGCGGTGTCGATCGCGATTGGTACACTTTAGTGGCTGAGGAAGGAGACTCCTTTGACGTTTTGGTGGCGTTCGAAGAGGAGCGAGACATCGATCTCTTTCTCATCGAGGCGAACACTGGGCGTGTCATCGCGTCGGAAACCTCAGACTTTCGCACCAACCCCGAGCGGCTTTCCCTCTCTCATCTTCCCGCAGGCGAGTACCGACTCGGCGTGATTCTCTCTGTCAGAGCCGGAAACGAGAATCAGGATGTCGAGTATAGCCTGGAGGTAGCGGGTCGTTCGGGGGCCTGCGAAATCGACCGAGATTGTGCCACAGACGGCCTCCCTCTTTGCGTTGAGGGCACGTGCCAGCCCGCTCCCCCCGGCGCGGGTCTTGGTGAGCGCTGTGGCCGCGATACCGATTGCGGGAACGACGCGGAGTTCTGTTACACCGGCGGGGCCGGTGGGCACGACAATTTCTGCACCATCTCGTGTCGTGGTCCCAACGAGTGTGGCGCGCTGGGCGAGAACGGAGTCTGTGTCCCCGTCTCCCGTGAGCGCGCTGTGTGTTACCCGGGCTGTCGCAGCGATGATGATTGCGGCATTTTCTACGCCTGCGTCGACGGCGGATGTGACCTGCGCGGAGAGTGCCGGACCGATGAAGACTGTAGTGAGGGGGAGAATTGTCGGCCCTCACGAACCGGCGATCGCTATTGCGCCCTCCCGACGGACCCCGTGGACTGTGGGGCGGATCCTGATTTCGACCCCAATAACGTTGCGGGTGAGGCCACTCGAATCAGCTTCGGCGAGCCCTTGGAGAACCTCCAAATTTGTAACGGTGACGATGATTGGTATGCGTTGACGGTGCCCGCCGACAAGGGGGGATGGACTCTGAGTGTGGGCGTCGAGTTCCGCGAAGGCGTGGACATCGACCTCTATGTCTACGATCGCTTCGGCAATGACGTGGGGTCCTCGACGACACCAGAGCAAACCGAGGAATACGTAGAACTCCGATTCATGGAGCCAGGACGCTATGTCGTGCGCGTCGACCAGTTCTCGAGTGACCGTTTGGTAGACACCGCTTATAGCCTCTCAGCAGACCTTATCGACAACCAGGAAGCCTGTACCTTGGCTGGGGGTGAATGCGCTCGTACGGAGCCCATTCGCTCGGTGTGTAACGAGGAGACCGGTGGGTGCAGCAACATCGAGGGTGATGGGGCCGTCCCCCTCGGCGGGGTCTGTGACAGTCAAGACGACTGTGTGGAAGACGCGGAGTTCTGCTGGTCCTTCGAGGGCAATCAGTTCGCCAATATTTGTACCCGACGGTGTAATCGGGAGAGTGATTGCGACAATGTGCCCGGGACCGAATGCACTCAGATTGGACGCCGCTTCTCGGTGTGTACCTCCCCCCGCTGACGGGGGGCGTCGAGGTCCACTAACGAAGGGGTCGAATCAAGTTATTCGGGGCGCCCATCTCGGCCTTTTTCCACCCCTTCGCACGAGACAAGAACAAGCTCAGGGGATCCAAAGCCGCAGCGCTGAGGGTCAATTTCTCCCCGAATTGGTCGGTGCGCTCAGCGGGATCGTTGAGGACGTCATAGACCTTGATGGAACTCTCGCTCCGCATCACCACCTTCGCTCGACCGACCTGCAGTGCATAACTGCCAATGCCCTGACTGGCGATGATTGCTGAGGGGTAGACTCGCCCCTTCGTCCAGGCCAATGGACGAACGTCGCGCCCCTGGTTGTCCGTGGCGACCGGCTGATTGAGGAGTTTTTGGACGGTGGGCAGGAGATCGACGCCTTCTGCACCGGCGGTGACCCGCTTGCCTTTGGGGAAGGCCCCGGGCATTCGAATTACCAATGGGACGCTGACCAACTCTTGATGCAGGCTGTGCCCGTGGCCACACGATCCGTGCTCCCAGAACTCGTCCCCGTGATCCGAGCTGATGATGATCATGGTCTGCTCGTAGATGCCCAGCTTCTTGAGGTGAGCGACCAGTCGACCAAAGTGGTGGTCGTTGAACTCGATCTCATTTTCGTACAGGGCTTCTATGCGCTGCTGGTCCCGTTGGGACGGGGGCTTTCTCTTGCTCTTGAGCTGGCCCAATTCGGTCCCGGTCAGGTTCTTCATGTATCGACCTGTGTACGGGGCCCCTCGATCGTATTTGCCAATGAGTTTCTTGTGGGCGCGATAGGTGACGTGGGGGTCTGAGGTGCCGAGGTAGAGGTAGAACGGCTTCGCCTTATTTTTGTCGATCCATCTGATGGCAGCGTTGGTCACGGCCTTGGCGTTATTGGCCTTCCCCTCACGGATGAAGTTGGAGAAATTCTTCTTCTTGAAGCCTTGGGTGTAGTTCCACTTGTCGCTGATATAGCCGTTACTCACAAAACCACCGGTCACGTATCCGGCCGTGGCAAAGGCTTCAGCCAGGGTGGTGTGGGTGTCTCTGAGCTTCGCCTTGTGGTTGTAGACCTTGTGGCGCACTGGGTAGGTCCCGGTGAAAAGGCTCGCATGGCTGGCCTTAGATTCGTTGCCTTGTACCCAAAACGGTTCGAAGATGGTCGCCTCTTTGGACATCGCCGTGAGATGCGGCGTGGCCGGCTTGGGGCGACGATTTGCGTTGGGGACGTTGTAGAAGTCGAGCTTGTCGGCGCGGAGCGTGTCGATCAGCCAAAAGATAACGTACTGCGGCGCAGCCACCTTGGGGACATTGGTTTTGGCGTTGGTCACCAGCTTTGCGCCCTTGAGGATTGCGTCGCCGCTCTTGCCCCGGAGCATCAGCCGAATCGGTTGGTCGCCGAGTCCTTTGAGGGCGATTTTGAGTGTGGTTCCCTCGCCTAATTTCTTGGCCTTCTTGCCGTCTCGTCCGGCCCAGACCTCGACGGTGCCTCCGTGGGCCTGACCGACAAAGGTCATCCCCTTGGTGGGGACCAGATAGTAGTCGAGGCCGGCACCTTGTGGCAGGAAGAGTCCGCCATCTCGATTGACGGTGAGGGCACCGGCTACGGCACTCTCGTCAGTGGGGGCGGCCACGGCTGATTTTTTGGTCAATCGCACGTATCTCACAGCCGCCGCAGTCTTCTCACCGGCGTGCATCACGGTGCGGCGAAAATGGATGCGGACTTTGGCGTATCCCCGCTTGACCACTCCGGCCGGGATCTTGAGCCGATATGTTTTCCAGCCCGGCGGCAGTTCGAGGCTGCCGATCTTCTTCTTGTTGATGAACACGTCAGCCCGTTGCCCTTTACCGAAGGGTTTGAGCGCAGCTTCGAAGACCAACTCGGTCTTGGTGAGTTCGCGTTCGACGGGCAGCCATACATTGCCTTGAAGACCAGGCACGTACGCGCATGGACGACCATCCTCGTTGGCACGTGTCCAGTTTCGACGCATTGCGCGCTGATACTTCACGAAGCCAGGATTAGCCGCGTCGGCGACGACACCGTCACGGTAGACGTGGGCGAGGGGCGCGTTATGACCGAAATCGTACTCACTGGCATGAGCGAGGCTCGAAAGCGCCAAGAGTAGGCCAAAGGCGAAGAGGGAAATACGCAGCATGAGTCTCTCCTGGGACTACCTGAGTTGCGAGACCCACACATGTAGCAGTATGTACGCCTCAGGCCAACGGGGTTTCGTCAAGAAACCGGTGTTCGGGCCATCGGGTCATCGGGACCGAGTGGCAAAATCGACACCGTGGCGCCGGCTTCTTGGGCCGGTGCGCCTGGGTAGACGATGATGAGCGCGTCGGCCCCGGCGATACTACTCAGGGCGCCACTCGATTGGTTTCGAGCAGGCGTCACGTACAGGACACCTTCCTCATAACGGCGTTGGGCGCGTAAATACTCCCGACGGCGGCGTCCGGCCGGCAATGGAGTGTCACAGATGGCAGCCAAGGGTCGGCGAAGAACCCGTCGGTGGCCCATCATGGCCAGGAGGGCGGGGCGAACGAAAATCTCAAAAGTGACCAGTGCGCTGACCGGGTTGCCCGGGAGACCGAAGGCTGCGCAGGCCCCAATCAAGCCGAAGGCGAGTGGTTTTCCCGGTTTGATGGCCACCTTCCAGAAAGCGAGGGTGTCGCCGGACAATGATCGGAGGGCGGGCCCCACATGATCATGGTCACCTACACTCACGCCCCCCGTCGTGATGAGGACATCCCCGACACTCCCCGCCGCGAGCGCGGCCCGGGTTGCTTCGCGATCATCCCCGACGGCGGGCAAGATCTTTGGGATTGCCCCCCATTCACGGACCGCAGCCGCGAGGGCGGGGCAATTTCCGTTCACGATTTGTCCGCGAGCCGGCGGGCCGTCCTCGACGCCGATGAGTTCGTCACCCGAACTGATGATGTGCACCACCGGCCGTCGATACACCGACACATTGGCCTGCCCCTGGCCTGCGATCGCTGAGATATCCCCCGGCGTGATCAGGCGACCGACGGGCAAGACGACCTCATTTTCTCGGGTCTCCGTCCCTCGCCGCCGAACGTGCTGTCCGGGCCTTGGCGTCTCCAAGAAGCGGACGTGTTGCCCGGTGAGTTCACTGTCTTCCTGCAATATGACCGTGTCTGCACCCGGGGGGAGGGGGGCCCCGGTAAAAATCCTGACGGCTGTCCCGTTCTTGACGGGTCGATCTCCTCGATCGCCGGCGGCGACGGCATCTACCATGGGCAGTGTCACGGGGGTGGTGGGGACGTCTTCGGCCCGGACTGCATAGCCATCCATGGCGGCGTTGTCCCAGGCAGGAAGTGGGCGGCCCGCTCGGATTTCTTGGGCGCTGACTCGACCCACGCTCTCGGCCAGAGGGACCCATTCCGCATCGAGAGGCATGACTTGGTCGAGCACCCGCTGCAATGCCTCATCGACATCTAGCAGGCTCACGGGATGACCAGTCGTTGTCCAGGGCGGAGTCGGCTCCGTCGTCGCATGCCATTGCGGCGCTTGAGCGCTTTGACGGTCACGCCGAATTTCTTCGCGATCTTCCAGAGCGAGTCTCCGCGTCGCACTTTGTAGCTCGTACGCCCTCGCGCGCCGCGTTTGGGCGCACGTTTGGCGGCTTTCCCGCGGGGTCGAGCGCTCTTGGGTTTAGGGATGAGGAGGGTTTGGCCGGGACTCAGGCCTTTGCGACGACTCATGCCGTTGGCTGCACGGATAGCCTTGACCGTCACACCGTGACGCTTGGCGATGGTCCATAGACTCTGGCCCCGGCGGACCACGTGTTTCACGCGTTTGATTTTGCCCGTCTTACCGGCATGGACCAATACATTGGAAACGGCGTCGCTGCCCGCAGTCAGGCGCATCGTTTTCGCTGGATCGACGAGCTTGGCGGTCCGGATGTCGAAATCCTGGTCGACGAATATCCGGAGAACCATTCCCCGTCGAAGCGCCCCGTGTCGATCGAGGCCGTTCCACAGGGCGATCTGCCCCGGGCCGACACCGAAAAAACCAGCCACAGTTTCCAGGTCGTACCGGCGCCGAATGGGGAAAAACACTTCTTTGAGTCCGTCAGTCACGAACTCGAGGTTGGGTTGTTGAATGACCAGGAGCTCGCCGTCATCAGCCCCCTTGGCCTTTCCCTTCACCCGCGGAACCAAGATCATCTTCCCCTGGGGAGGTTCCCCCTCAACCTTGTTGAGCCTTCGCAGGGTTCGTAGGGAGACACCGTGGTCTCTCGCGACATCGATCAGACGCTCTCCAAAGCGCATGGAGTACTCTAAAAAGACGCGTGTTCGCATCTTCTTGGCCAAGCCTTTGTGCAGCGCCTCTGCCGATGCCGGCGGCACGCGTAGGGAATAGTCCTCACCGGGGGGGGTAAACCCTCTTCTCAACTCTGGGTTCAGCCTGTTGAGGGTCGCGAAGGACGTCCCTGCGAGTTTGGCGAGACGCTCTAGATCGGCCCCCCCGGGTACGAGTATCTCTTCGAATGACCAGGGGGCGTCCCGCTTGATTTCGGCGAACCCGAAATAGGCAGGATCGGTGCCCACGATCATGGCTGCGAGGGCTTTGGGGGCGTATTGCGTGGCCCCATAAGGCAGCGCCCCCAGGGCCGATAGACGCCAAAAATCGTTGGTGTTCGCCTTCTTGATGGCTCGAGCCACATTGCCGACGCCCGCGTTATAGGCCGCAAAGGCCAAGGGCCAGCCGCCATAGCGATTGTGAAGGTCTTTGAGATGTCGTGCCGCTGCGACGGTTGCTTTGACCGGGTCTCGGCGCTCGTCGATCCATTCGTCGAACCGGAGGTCGTATTCGCCACCCGTGCTCCGCATGAACTGCCAAGGGCCCACCGCAGCGGCTCGAGAGACCGCATCGGGATTAAACCCGCTTTCGATCATGCAGATGTAGATGATCTCGGGGGGTAAGCCGTGGGCCTCCAGAATGGGCTCCATCATCGCTTGATAGCGACCCATCTTGGCGTACCAGGGGCCGTAGATGAAACGGCCCCTGTTCTTGAAGAATTCGAGGAAGTGCCGAACTGGTCCGTTGAGGTTCGCCTCTACTTGTAGACCGGCCAATCGAGGCGGTGGGGCGGGCTGTAGCTCTCGCTCGACGGGGACCTTGGTAGTGAGCGATCGAGACGGGTGTCCCGACCATGGGGTATCCGTACTCCCCGTGGGGGCCGCCAAGATGATTAAAGCGCTTAGTACTTCCAGAACCACCAGCGGCCCTCTGACTTGACGATGATGACGTTCTTTCCGGTCAGGCGTCTGCCGTCGTGGACGAAAAGCTTCACTTGGTTGCCGGGCATGGTGTCGTTGACGCGGACTGCATGCCCGATGAGGAAATGGTCGATTCGGATGGTCGTCAACTCACTCATCATCCGGGTCTGTTCGGCATCGAAGGCATTTCTGCGCGTTGGGTGAATGAGCAGGCGAAGTTGGACGATATCGCGGGTATTGAAGGCGTCTCCCCAATCACGGAGCAATTCGCCTTGGCTGCGCGGGTTGTACAGGGGCTTGACCGGCTTTTGCGGCACGCACGCCAAGAGCGCCGCAGCCGCGAGCCCAATCAACCATCCTCGACTCATTTGGCGTCCCATCACCCTCATTTCGTTGCCGCGCTTTCGGCGGTCAAGCGGTCCAGACGCTCAACGCGCGTCTGTGCCTTCAATTGTCTGAGCAGCGCGGCAAAAATGCGATGTTTTCGACTCACCGATGCCTTCAGGTCGGGCTGCACCCCTAGCATCGGGTCGAGGCCGTCATCATTCAAGCTCATCAGATCGACAGCGTGAAACTCGACGGTCAGGTGCCGGCACGTGCGCAGTCCGACGGCCACGGCCGCCCGGGTTGCTGCCTGTCCCATCGCCGTAAAGGCGGTGCCGATGAGGGGTACACCCAAGGCCACGCTGATCGGATACTGAACCAAGCCGCCTTCATTTCGGCGGTGAGGGTTGGTGGCCATGGGGTAGGGATTTCGTGGCGCGAGTAGCACGCCGGGGCTGCCCAAAACGCTCTTACTGCGTCGCCCCCGTAGGGTCATCAGCCCCATCACACCCGCTTTGGCCAGATAGTAGGGGGCACATGGGAAAACGCTGGAATCGTAGCGATGACCACTCTCGATGACGTGGTTCACGACGTCGGCGTTGGTGTTGTAGCCAGGGGCGCGAAACCCGACCACCGGGACGCGAGCTGCATCTTCGAGTCGTCGTCGACCTTCTCCGATCTCGGTCGCCATGTCCTCGGCGGTGAGTCGGGTGAGGCTGTAGGGGTGTCGCCAAGTATGATTTCCGACCTCGTGTCCGGCCTCAGCGATGGCCCGAATGCGGTCTCGGTTGTCTTCGATATCCAGGTCTTCGGCGACACAATAGAAAGTGGCCGGAATCCCAACTTCGGCGAAGAGTGACAAGAATCGTGGCACGCCTACGGTCCAGGCGGCATTGGTGGCTTGGGCTTCGTCCAGACCGTGAATCCGGTAATAGAATCTCAGACTGTCGACGTCGACCCCGACGCTGGCGGTCGCCGCGCTCAAGAGGTCACCGGCGAGGAAGATCGCGACCGGCGCGAATGATGAGCGTCAACCGCACGATATTGCGCAGGACGTTGGGTACCCGACGAAAAAGGTGGATTGAGGGCGGGCGTTTCTCCACCAAATCGATGGGCACTTCGGTCCATCGACGTTCGCTCCGGTGGGTCCGGACTACGAACTCACTGGCAAACATGTCCTTTTCCACCACGCAGTCTTGGACGATGGACAAGAGGGCTTCTCGCCTAAACGCCTTGAGTCCGTGGGTATCGGTGCCCTTGAAGCCGACCGCTACCCGCAACATCCCGTTGAGTACGCGGGTCGCAGCACGGCGATACAAGGGCCGTCGATCCCGGGCACCCGGTGCGCGCTTGCTGCCCACGACCAAGTCGTAGCCTTCGCGCAGCTTGGGAATGGCCACCTGGTAGAAACTCACATCGCAGAGATCGATTTCGTCACAAATGACGAAGACCCCTTTGGCGCGAAGAATCCCTTCTCTGAGCGCTTTCCCGTAATTGGGTTCGCCGGCCGAGAAGGTACTCACCTGTTCGAAATCGGCAGCGAAGCCTTCGGCCAATGCCACCGTGTCGTCCTTGGAGCCATTCTCGGCGACAATGATTTCGTAAGAGAAATCAACGTCTTCGAGGCCTTCCATGAGTTCCGTCAACGAGTCGGCAAGGATGCCTTCTTCGTTGTAGACCGGGATGACGATGGATACTTCGGGGCTCGGTGAGGTCACCGCCCGCCTCCCTTCAACTCGGCCGCAGTACGGCGGCCGTCGATGAGCGCGTCTTCCATTGAGGAATAATTCCAGTCACCGTAGCGACCCACGCTCCAAATCCCTTGTTGACCGAGCCAGTCTTGAATCGTGCCTCGACCGGCATGGTAGTCAAAATCATAGATCACATAGGCGTTCTTGATCCGTCGACTTTCCATAAAACGAATCGATTTTGGATCGTCGATCAGCCCCATGGCGACCAATCCCGCCTCAATGGTGGGGCGGAGCGTCTCTAGGGGCGTATCTCTATCGGAGAGTTCGATATAGAGCGAGCTGCAGCCCTCAGGTGCCATGGCCGGGTTCGCATTCGAGAACGATCCCACGCGATACATGGGCCACTTCAACTCGGGGACGTATATCCAATGGTCCGGTTGACCCACGGGAGCGTCGATGCCGACGTTCAAATACACGACTTCGTTCGCACGCAGCGTCTTTCGAGCCGAGCGAACCGCCTCGGGGACGTCCCGCAATGCGTCGATGAAGAGGGGCAGGGCCATGGTGTTGACCAAATGCCGGTACTGAATTTGCCGGCCATCGGCCAAATGCGCCGTCCGATTTTCGTGATCGATGCTGGTCACCGTGCACTCGGTGTAAATTCGTTCTCGGCCGACGGCATCACCCATGGCATCGGCCAAGGTCTGAATGCCGCCACTCTTGGGGTACAAGAATTCGGCGTTGTACCCCATGGCCTTTTCATTACAGCCCACAGCGCCGGCCACGATGTCTTCTAGGCGTGGTCTCGGGACGAATCGTTGGCACCATCGACTGGTGATCTCCGTCGCGGGTACATCCCAGAGCTTCGCGTTGTAGGGCACCATGAAATGCTTGGCGATCCCGTCTCCGAAATAGAACCGAATCCAATCGGCAAAATTCTCGGGTTCGTCGGCCAATTCGATTTTCTCGGGCAGCGCGCGATCCGCTTCCACTGCCCCCATGATGCATTCCTTGATCACGTCCGGCGGTAAGCCGTAGGTGTTCGCCTGGAAGGGATACTTGGTGTAGGCGCCATGAGACCAAATTCGGCTCATTCGTCGAATTCGGAGGAAATGGTCTTCACCCAAGAGTTCGAATGCGAGCGCACGCATTTCCGGGTCCCTGAGATGTAGCCAATGTCCAGTGACGTCGAAGGTAAACCCTTCGATGAATTCACTCCGCGCTTTACCACCAACGTAGTTTTCACGCTCCACGATGATGGCGTCCCCATCGTGGTGGAGCGCTGTGGACAAGCCTGCGAGGCCTGCGCCGATGATCAGCGTATCTGTCGTGCCGGGAAGGTCCATTGTTGCGGTCAAATACCGGGTTCGAGAGTGGAAAGGCGGGGATATTAGCGCCCAAGCCGGACAAAGACAACGGCAGGCGTGTACCGCGTGGGTGGTGCCGGAGACGGGGTGCGGTTATGATCACCCACGGTCCAGCCTCGGACACCGACAATTTGCGGACACGGTGAGCCACCAACCACGACGATTCGGTAAGTATCTTCTCCTCGACCCCATCGGTTCCGGGGGCATGGCAGAGGTGTGGCGTGCGCGGCATTACGGCGCAGCAGGCTTCGAGCGCACCGTGGTCATCAAGAAAATGCACCCCAAGCTCACCAGCAATGACGACTTCATTCGGATGTTCATCGACGAAGCCAAGTTGGTGGTGGGGTTGCGGCACGCCAATGTGGTCCAGGTCTATGACTTGGGTGCGGTGGACGACGCCTACTTCATCGCTATGGAGTACGTCTTTGGCAAGGATCTGCTCCAATTACTCATTCGCTGCTCCGAACTCAAACTGCGCGTCCCCGAGAAATTGGCGGTCTATATCGCTGCCGAATTCTTACAAGGGCTAGAACTGGCCCACTCGGCGACCGACGAGCGGGGGCGAGGGCTCGGCGTCATCCATCGTGATGTCTCCCCGTCCAATGTGCTCATCGGCTACGACGGGGCCGTGAAGATCGGTGATTTTGGTGTCGCTCGGGCGCGAAACAAGGGTCGCAAAGGCAAGAAGTCTGCGACCGAGGGTAAGGTAGGCTATATGAGCCCCGAGCAGGTCTCGGGCGAAGTGCTGGGGCCTGCTTCTGACCTCTTTTGCGCCGGCATCATCCTCTACGAGATGTTGGCCATGAATCGCCTCTTCCGAGGCAAGACAGACCTCGAGACAGTCATGCTCTTGAGGGCCAGCGAGATCGAACCGGCGTTGGAAAAACTCCCTAAGGGCACCAGCCCGGCGCTCTTGGACATCTTGCGACGCGCCTTAGCCCGAGAGCCCGAGGACAGATATCCAAATGCCGCCGCCTTTTGCGATGCGCTACTCGACCATCTTTTCAACGAAAAGACGCGTGTGGCGGCCCAGGACATGGGTCGGTTCATGAAGTCCGTTTTTGCCAAAGAAATGGAAGAAGAGGAGACCCGGCACAACGTAATCGACCGAAAGATCGAGCGAACGCCATCTATCTTAGAGGCCATTCGCCAAGGGCCACGGCCTATGGGCATGTTGGGGGTGACCCACTCCGAACGCAGCGTCGTTTGGTCATCGAGGAGCCGTTTTCGTCTCCGCGACCGGGACGGTGATGTGGTGGGGCCCATGAGCTTGACGAGTCTGCGTCAGCGGATTCGGGACGCAGGTCTGGCGATGGCGCATCGGGTTTCCGTGGACGACTCCACCTGGCTCGACCCGCGAGATTTGCCCGGGCTCTTGGGGGGGTCCGCCGAAGGAAACGAGCCAGAGTTCAAGGGCACGTTTGGGCGATTCGACTTTCCTCGACTCCTCTATCGCTATGCCGCCTGTCACGCTGACGGTCGAATGACCCTGTCCTGTGACGAGCGACAAAAAGAGATTTATTGGCGCCATGGACGACCGGAGCACGTGACCAGTAATCTGCGTGGCGAACTCTTGGGCGAATACCTCGTAGACCGGCGCATCGTGGCCCGTGAAACGCTGCAACGCGCCTTTGAGAGTTTGGATGACTACGCGGGTCATTTGGGAGACGCATTGGTTCAAATCGGCGCCATTACGCCGCACGCGCTCTTCGATGTTCTCTCACGGCAGATCAGCACCAAACTCTTGGAGATTTTCGGCTGGCCGGGCGGCGAATACGCGTTTTACAGCGGCGAGCGCGCACGCACCCAAATCGTACCCCTCGAAACCACAGCGTATGCGCTGATCACGCAAGGGGTAGAGCGACGTCTGACATTGGATGAACTCAAGGACCACTTCATCCATCGAGAAGAGTTGATTTTTCGGCGTCTCCGCCACCGGCGTCTGACGGCTGTCGATTTGCGTTTGAGTACCAAGAAGCTTCGAATCTTCAACGCCATCAGTGACGAAGAGTCCATTTTGGACCAATTCGGCCGCCTGATTTCGATTCCGGGCGTGGACGAGGCCGATGTGTATCAGGTGCTTTTCTTGATGGAACGACTCGAGTTCGCTCGATTCGAACCCCCCACGTAGGTCGAGTGTGCGGGGGGAAAGACGCCATACGCCGTCCAGTGCACGGTCATCCCCCCATGCACACACCTGCATTCACAGGCCCGTTTCACCCTTGCTCCAGCCCAGTATCGTGCTGCTGTGGGCTCTCGTGTGTGCGCTTACGGCGTGCAAGGACGTGGAGTCGGGCAGGGCCCTGACCGGTGCCGTGGGTGCACCGTGTACTTTGGCCGCGGATTGCCAACTCATTGCCGATGAATTGGAAGACGGAGAGGCGCCCGTGTGCCTTCAAATGTCGGGCGGCTATTGCTCCGTCGAATGTGGCGACGATGCAGGGGACTGTGATGACGAGTCGCTCTGCGAGGCCGTCGGTGAGCAGGGGAACTACTGCCTGGATGGCTGCCTCACCGCCAATGGCAACCATGATTGCAGAATGGAATATCGCTGTAGCCCCCGAGCAGATGTCCGAAATGCTGACGGCAGTGAAGTCGGTGTTTGTCTGCCGCTTTGTGAGACGGATCTCGATTGTGAACCGGGGCTGCGATGTCAGCGACAGACGGGCGATTGTTTGGTCCGGGGTCCGCGGACCGTGGGCGACCCCTGCACCCTCAATGATGTCTGCAATGGCGGCCTATGTTTGGAGGGCATCCCCTTTCGTGAGGGATATTGCTCGGCCCGTTGCGGTCAGGATTTTCTTCCGTGCGCACAGGGAAGTCTCTGCGTCACCCTGAACGGAGAGGATGTGTGTCTGTCCGCCTGCACTGTCGATGATGAGTGCAGAGTGGCTGCCGGCTACCTCTGTCGTCCGGTGTCGCAAAGGCGAGACCCGGACGGCGAAATCGTTGCCCTAAAAGCGTGCGTGCCACGCTGCCAGAGCAACGCCGAGTGCACAAATGGAACGCACTGTGATCTGGAGTCGGGTGACTGTGTGCCGGGCGACGGACCGCCCAACCCCGATGGCGCCTTTTGCGCATCCGATCAGGACTGTGAAAGTGGTCATTGTCTCACCGGTCAGTCTTATCCGAACGGGTATTGTTCTCGAGCGTGCCGAGCCGACGAAGAGTGTCGAATGGGTCGCTGCTTGCAGGGGTCTTGCTTCGTTTCTTGTGCCCGCCCCCTCGACTGTCGCGGTGGGTACCTCTGCGATGGCGGCGCGTGTCTTCCTCACTGCGGCGACAACGGCGATTGTGCAGGGGACACCATTTGTAGCCTCGCTTTGGGCACCTGTATCAGCCCCCCATCGGAGGGGGCCTGGCTCGAAGAGGTCGTGCTCGCCGATGATCTCTTTGTTTCGAACTCACCGAGCGAATCCCTGACTTTGAACATGCCCTCCGACGCACTCAGTGTCGCTCTCATGGCCAACGGCAGTGGTGGAGATTTGATGGTCATCGCAGAGATGACCGATCCCTCGGGACGACAACTCTTTGATTATCGGAACACGTTTGGGAGCGTGCTCCGCTTTTTCCCTGGGCGAGGTCATATCACCCAATTGATCCCGTCGAACCCTCGCACAGCCCCCCAACCAGGGCCTTACCGGTTCAACCTCATCAAAGAAGGGGGCGATGCTCGACTCGAGGTCCGCGCGCTCCTCAAACGCGGACTCAGCGCACCCACGACCGGGCGACTGGACATCAATCTCTTCTTTGCCGACCTACATGACCTCGATGCGACCAAGGCACCTTCCGACCCCGCTCTCAAAATAGCCCTCGATACACTCCGCGCGGTCTATGCTCAGCGCGGACTTCGCATCGGGACGGTGTACTACTGTGACCTTCCTGAGTCAGACGGTGAGCGATTTGCGGTCATCGACACCATCGAGGGGCCCGCTTCGGAGCTGAGCAGGATGTTCACTCTCTCGGGTCAAGCCGAGGCGTTCGGCTGTACCGCGAAGCCTGCGCTCAATTTCTTCATGGTGCGAGAGGTCGTGGGCGGTCGAGCCGGTTTCATCCTATTGGGGCACTCCGGCGGCATCCCCGGGCCCGCCGTTCACGGCACGAGCCAAAGTGGCGTCGCCGTGACGACCATGAGTCTGCGCATTAAACCGCGACAATTGGGGCTGACCATGGCCCATGAAGGCGGTCATTATCTTGGACTCTTTCACACCAGCGAGGCCGAAGGCGTGTCTTTCGATCCGATTCCCGACACGGCCGAATGTAACCTAGATGAGGACCGGGACTTAGATGGTGTGGTGGATTACGATGAGTGCATTGAATTTGATGCGTCGAATCTCATGTTTTGGGCTGCAGGGAGTGCCGCATCGCAGGTGACCGATGACCAAGGTTTCATTCTCCTTCGCAATCCAGCCGTGAAATGAGGGCTTTGGTGGCGAGTCGATTTCTCATCTTCATGCTCGTGTGTGCGCCTCTCCCAGGCTGGGGGCAGACGCAGCCTCCAGTCGGGTCGACGCCCATCGTGAATGGGGTTCTCGACGCGTCAATAGAGACCGTACGACAACGTCTTCTACAGTGGTTTTCTGGCTATGAATTCGTACCCGAGGCCAGTGATTATGCAGGTCTAGGCTCTCATCTCGGACCAGCCCTCGAATCCATTGCTCGGGACTCGAGTCAAGACCTGGTGCGCCGCGCTCGAGCCGTTTCCGCCATGGCCTATGCCATAGATCAACCGACGCTCAGCTTTGTAGGGGCTCTATTGGCCGACGAGGGGGCGCGTCCAGTCCTGCGTCGCAAGGCAGCTTTGGTTCTCGGTCTCCGGGCCGGAGAGGGCGCCGTGGCTGCTTTGGCGAGCGCGTTTGGCAGTGCGATCGATGATGTCTTCTTGAGGGAGGCGTGTGCACGCGCTTTGCGGCAGTTGGGCCCAGCGGGGGACGAGACCCGCCAACGCTTACTCATTGCCGAGAAGGCCTCCTCGGTTCGCGCCCTCCTCGAGGCCCGAAAGCGGGTTGGAGAGATTCCATGATGACTCGAATTGTTCTCATTTTGGCCATCGTCGGACTGGTGATTTCCTGTGAGGATGCAGCCTCGCCACCGACCGATGCCGCAGATGTGTCCGCCATCCCCATGGCCGATGCTCAGGGGGAATCGACCTCCGATGGCTCGGCGCCCCCGATGGCCGATGCATCGCCCCCGCCCGTGGATTCGATGGCCTCCATCAACGACGCGGCTCTGGTGGTGGACGCCGGCTCTCCACAAGATGCCGGCTCCATCGCGGATGCGGCCCCGGCTGTCGACGCCGTTGCGACCGTTGACGTGGGTGCTGTGCCACCCGATGGCGGTGAAGACTTGGAGCCTCAGACCCTCGACGACTGCTTCCAACAACAGTTCGTCAACGACCCAGGCCTTGGGCCAGACTACGAACAATTCGAGCCCACCTACGGTCGACACTGTCTGGGCACAAATCATCAGCGAATCGAAGGTGTAGAACGGGTCGTCTTTGTCGGAGACTCGGTCAGCGTCGGCACCCCTCCCACTGACCCCTCTCAATTTTATCGAGTCCGGCTCGCACAGCAATTGTCGGCCCATTTCGACCTCACGCCCCCCGATATCCTCTGGTACCAGGTCAATTTTCTAAACAGTCGGTGTCTCACTCGGGACTCTGGAGATTTTTCCTGCTGCTCTCGATACGGGGCGCGCACAGACGATCTCATGGTGGACAACGGCTTGATGACCGAATGTGTCCCCCCCGAAGAGCGGGACAAAAAGACCCTCTTCATCATCACCATGGGGGGCAACGACATCTCCAACCTGACTCAGAACGGGATCGATGGCGCCGCCCCCGAAGATCTTTGGGTCCAAAC
>Ga0115011_10001129_pt1 | contig 19489 bp, 22 predicted proteins | sample TroAtlMetagenome_2_FD_88705 | JGI IMG/M metagenome (GOLD analysis project Ga0115011, IMG submission 88705) | Marine eukaryotic phytoplankton communities from Atlantic Ocean - Tropical Atlantic ANT8 Metagenome | ecosystem: Environmental > Aquatic > Marine > Oceanic | place: Tropical Atlantic...
GCCGTGAATAACACAAATGGACTACGGTTATATATATATAATGACGGAAGTGTTGAAAAAAAGTATATTTTTTATTAACTTTTATAAACTATTAAAATCTTAATATTATGGAAAATTTAAAAATAGACGCATCAATTAATAAAGACCTAAGAAAGGCGGGGGGATGGATTAAATTTTTAGCCATTCTTGGTTATATAGGAATGGGCTTTTGCATATTAGCCGTATTATTTTGTGGAGTTGGATTTTTAGCCATTGAATCGGAGGCGGATTTTTTACTAGTTTTTTATATACTCTATTTTGCAATAGGGGCGGCTTTATGTTACTTTCCAGCTAGTTATGGAATGCGCTTTTCTAATAGAATTAAAGACGCTTTAACAATTGATAACCAACAAAGCATGCAAGAGGCATTTCGTGCGCTAGGAAGTTATTTTAAGTTTTACGGAGTAATTTATATTATTTATTTGTGCGCTATTCCAGTGCTTTTTTTGTTGTCGTTTGCATTTTCTGCATTCTTTTTCGCAGCTTCTCCATATAGTTAATATGTTATTTAATGATTCATATAATCAAATTGAATCAATTGGAACAGGTGTATATAAAGCGCTAGGCAGTAAATTTATTGCATATCCTTTTTTAGTATACAATAAAAAAGAAGTTGATCAAAATCTTATTAAAATAAAAAAAAAAGAAAAATCAGCTAATCACTATTGCTATGCCTATGTTTTGGGAGCAGATCAGTCTATATTTAAAAGTAGCGATGACGGTGAGCCTGCGTCCACAGCGGGCAAACCAATTTTAACACAAATACAAAAAAATCAATTAACTAATATTTTAATTATAGTTGTAAGATATTTTGGTGGTAAAAAGTTAGGAATACCGGGCTTAATTAGAGCCTATAAAGGCGCAGCATTAGATTGTATTCAAAAGTCTACAATTATTAATAAAAAAATAAAAGAACAATATCAAATTAATTTTCATTATAATGAAATGAATTATGTTATGAGTATACTCAAAAAATATAATATAGAAATTATTTATAGTGATTTTAAAGATGAAAACAGTATTACAATTAATATATTGCAAAAACAATCTGAGGATTTTTTTAGTGTTTTTAAAAAAAACAAAAACATAAAAATCAAGTATAAAACAATAGTATAAATTAACTTTATTTAAAAATGGAATTTTTTAGAATGGTGGCGATATTAGAGGGTGTTTCATATTTAGCTCTGCTTCTTTTTGCAATGCCATTAAAATATATTTGGGAAATTGAAATTTATGTTCAAACAATAGGAATGGCCCACGGGCTATTATTTATTGCATATATTATACTTGCTTTATTTTTGTATCAAAAAAAAATTTGGATAAAAAAAGATTTCATAATAATACTAATTGCATCTATTCTCCCGTTTGGAACCTTTTTTGTCGACAGGAAATATTTACAAAAAAAATAATATGTTGAGTGCTGTTGAAAAAAATAAAGACTTTTTAATGATAGCGAAAACGCTACATGGATTTGAGGATGTTTTAATAAATGAGTTAAAAAAAATAGGGGCTAAAAAAATTGAAAAACAAAATAGAGCAGTAACATTTGAGGGAGATATGTCTTTATTATATAAAGCGAACCTATACTTAAGAACTGCATTAAAAATTTTAAAACCGATTACCACATTTTCTGCTAAAAATGAAAATGAATTATACAAAAAATTACAGCGAATAAAATGGGATGACTTTATTCACTTAAATGACACATTTTTAGTTGACACGACAATTAGTCAATCTAAATTTTTTAATCACAGTAAGTATGTTTCACAAAAAACAAAAGACGCAATTGTTGATCAGTTTAGATCGAAGTATGGAAGAAGGCCATCTGTTAATAGAAACACGCCAAAAATCAGAGTAAATATTCATATTAATCATTTTAATGTTACTGTATCTATGGATAGTTCGGGAGATTCTTTGCATAAAAGGGGTTATAGAATACAAAGGGTTGAGGCGCCTATAAATGAAGTTTTGGCTGCGGGGATAGTACTATTGAGTAATTGGGATAAAAAAACAATATTAACCGACCCAATGTGTGGGTCAGGAACTATATTAATAGAATCCATGATGATTGCAAAAAACCAGGGTCCAAATATAAATAGGAAGAACTTTAGTTTTTTTTTCTGGAAAGATTTTGATCAAGAACTATTCCAAAAAACAAAAAATAAATTAATAAGTGAGGAAATAAATAATCCTATTAAGCTTGAGGGGTTTGATTATCATTTTCAATCTATTTCGGCATCTAGAAGAAATATTAGTTGTATGAATTTTTCAGAAAACGTGATCTTAAAAAGATTTAATTTCTTTGATAAGAAAAAGAAAAATGAAAAAAGGCATGTTATATTTAATCCACCATATGGACAACGGTTAGAAATATTAGATTCAGATTTTTATAAAAAAATGGGTAATATTTTAAAGCAATTTTACTCTGGCTCTAAAGTTTCAATAATTACTTCGGATATTGAAAATATTAAGTTGTTAGGACTAAAGCCTTATAAAAGAATAAAGTTGTTTAACGGAGCCCTTGAGTCCCATCTTTTACAATATAATTTATATGATGGCTCGCAAAAAACAGAAACAATCAGCTTTTAATCTACATAAAGTTTGCAATAAAATTAAATTCTAAATAAATTAATGCATTAATATTCTTTATAGTGAAATATATATTCTTATTAGTTTTAATTCCTTTTTTTGTTTTTAGTCAAAAAAACCTGTCTCCAAATATAAATGAATATAAATATGAGCCAATTGTTGAATTGGGCACAGGACTTCCTTGGGTAGTTAATATGGGCCTTGGAATTAAGGATCAAAAAAAAATAATGACAATTAATTTTAAAAGCATGTTAGCCTATAACGAAGCATCTTTTTTTTATGGCTATTTTATTCATAAAAAAATTAACCTTGGTGGTAGTATAGGGCTTATAAAGAAGACTAATTTATTTAAAAATAATAGGCCCAACCCTAATTTCTTTATAGGCGCCAATATTTCTTATAAAACACCACAGATTATCAAAGGGAACAAGGACTTTTTGAGTAACACAGAGTTAAGGCTAGGTGTTCAGTTGACTAGAAATTCTAAATTTGGAATCCCTAATGGAACGGGTGTACTGTATTTTATGCCCACAATTTCTATTAACATCCCTATATCATTAAGGCGAAAAAAAGAAAATCAAAAAAAAGAAATTACAACTTTCAATAACACGATTGTTGAACAAGAAAATGTAATTGATTTAGAAAAAAGCTTATCAAGTAATAAGACTCAATTTGAAGAATCAATAAAAGACAATAAAGACCTTTCAAGTTTGTATAGGGATTTTGAATATGAGGGGGTCGAATCAGACTTTTTTATTTCACAATCACAGATGAATGCTGTTATTCAAAATGTTAAAACATATATAGGCGTGCCATATAGCTATGGGGGAACAAGTAAATCAGGCATCGACTGCTCAGGTTTACTATATAATGCATTTAACAGTCAGGGTATAAATATTCCTAGGGTTGCGCAAGAAATAGCAAGGATGGGTATACTAATATATGATAGCACTAAGCTCATTAAAGGGGATTTGGTTTTTTTTACAAATACTACTTCGGCATATAAATTAATTACACATATGGGCCTTTATTTAGGTGATGGAGAATTTATACACAGCAGCTCATCTAAGGGGGTTATAATAACAAAAATTAATGACCCTTATTATTGGTTCGATAAGTTTCTATTTGGAAAGAGAATATTAAAATAAAATAGATGCTGGTAATTAAATTTAATACACTTTTACGACAAATCAATTGCTCAGGCTCGTGTAAGCAGGCATTAATAATATTATTAATAATTACTCTTGGGTGCGAAAAAAATGAAGATTTTGGAGACTCTACACAAGAAATAGTAGATGATTCTGACTTAACGTCTTTACAAATAGATATTTTTGATTTTTCCAATTTAGATGGCAATTTAGCTATAGCAATTTTTAATAACGAGAGCGACTTTGATTCTGGGTTAGATTCTTTTTTAGATTCTATTATTCCGGTTGCAGATTTTAATATGACTATTTTGATACCACATGTAGATCCAGGCACTTATGCGGTGAGTGTTTTTCACGATGCTGATGAAAGTGGGGACATAACCTTTGGTGGGTTTTTGAGCCTAATACCTCAGGAAGGATTTGGATTTTCAAATAACCCAAACATAGGCATGTCTCAGCCTAGTTTTAATGACTGCTCATTTCAAATTGAAGAGTCTCAAACAATACAGGTGCCTATTAATTTAATATACCTATAATTTGATATACAAAAATAGCCCCATATGAAGGCTTGGAGAAATTCCAAAAAAACATTTCTGATATAGTTGCATTAATTCGGTAATTCTGCAATTTTCTTTTGAAAACCAGACCCGCCCTAGCTAACGACAAACGTTCATATCAATTTATATAAGTGTTAATTTCTCAAGCGTTACCTTTATATGAGGCTATTTTGACCTTTTTTAAAGATAATCATATATTTTAACTTTTTTAAAATATAGTTGAAAAAAATAAAATTATAGATTTGGGGGGGTTTTTTTAAAAAAATAAAAAAATTGTATTACTATTTTAGTAAAAAAAAATTATTTAATTGTTTTTTGATTAAATAATGTTAATTAGTTAATTTTTTATGCATAAAATGAATAATATGAGTAAAAAAATAGATATTTTTTATCAAAAGGTTCTTTTTTTTGTGTTTATTTCATTTTTATGAAATATTGAGAATATTGAAATTTATTTTATTATTTCATTTTTTTTGTAATTTTTTGTAAAAAGTAATTAAAAAATGGACTTTTTGTTGTAAATAATTAATCTTTTTAATTGAAAAATATGTTTTTGCCCCATATTTATTTATTTTTTTTAGTTTTTTGATAAAATAAATGCTTTAATTATATTTTTTCTTGTTATTATATAAACATTGCAAATTTTGTATATTTATCTTTAAGCTTAAATATATGACACGTTTATTTCTATTTTTTTCCTTTTGTTTTTCATCTTTTAGCCAGGTTGATCAAACCTTTTCTGCTGGCTGTTTTGATGATAATTATACGATTCAGGTAGGGATGAGTTTATATGACTCTACTGTAACAGACTGTATTGAGGCTATTGTATATTTAAATAATTTTGGCCTTGGATGTGACACATATTTATCTGAAATAAATAATCCATTTTGGGGCTCCAATCCAAATGAGACAATAGCAAATATTTGTGGATGCACATGCGCAGAGGTGGTTATAGATATTTTAGGATGTGTAAATACAGATGCTTGTAATTATAATTCAAGCGCAACAGTTGATGATGGCTCATGTGAGTACCCAGAATTAGGCTACGATTGTGAAGGGAATTGTTTGTCTGATTTAGATGGTGATGGCATATGTGACTTTGAAGATGATTGTCCCTTAGACCCCAATAATATTGTTGACTGTAATGGTGAATGTGGAGGTGATGCTGTTGTTGACTGTAATGGTGTGTGTGAAGGTAATGCAATTGTTGATGAATGTGGAATTTGTGAGGGTTCTGGTCCTGAAACTGGATATGATTGTGAGGGGAATTGTTTGTCTGATTTAGATAACGATGGCATATGTGACTTTGAGGACGATTGTCCTTTTGACCCAGAAAATGATATAGATGGTGATGGCATTTGTTCGGATTGTGACACAATAGATTACATTATAGAAGATTGTGAATGTGAATTTTTAGACCCTGCAACATACACGGTATTTTATATTGATGTAGATGAAGAAAATTGTATTACAACAGAAGCTTGTTATTGTGAATGCTATAATGATATAGATAATGATGGTATTTGTGATGAAAATGAACAAGTAGGGTGCACAGATTATAATGCCTGTAATTATGATTCAAATATTAATCCAGATTCATTTGATGACGGAAGCTGTATTTTTCCAGGAGATGAGTGTATTGCAGAAATTCTTGAGGGAGGTGAGTTAATTTATGGTATTTTTAATGAAGACTGTATTTGTCTAGAAAACAATTCTTTTATAGAAGAATCCTGTATGCCTAAAAAAATTATTAAAGTTGTTGATCTATTGGGAAGAGATGTTATACAAAATGGATTTATTATAAAAATTTATAATAACGGTACGGTAGAAAGGCTTTATACTAATTAGATATTAATTAAAATTTTTTAAAATGATGAAAAAAATTTATATATCACTATTTTCTTTACTGCCCTTAATTTTAGTGGCACAAGACCCTTGTAATATTTATGGGAAAATTAAAATTGTTGATTCTTTTGAAGATTATTCGGTCAAGGTAGTTGATTCTTTTGAGGATGTTAGAATAAAAGAAGTTGATAGTTTTTCTAATGAGCAGGGAAGATGGGAAATAGTTGATTCTTTTGAAGACTATAGAATTAAAATAGTTGATTCTTTTGAAGACTTCACAATTAGATTTGTTGATTCTTTTGAGGGTTGTGATTAATAACCTTTATGGGGAGGATTAGGCATGAAAAACCTATATATAATATTATTGTGCTTGTCATTGACTGGATTTGGACAAGAAAAAATTGGAAAACTAAATATATATGTTGATGGCGGAACTTTTGGTATTATCAATTCAGTTTTTTTGAATGTTGAAACACATCTTACTAGTTCAAAGTCTAATCAATTACATTTATATTTTAGAGGATCTTATGGTGATGTTATACTGTTTTCAGGCGGATCGGGCACCTCTTCTTTTCACAGGGAAACACAGACTTTAGTTGGTTCTCTTACAATTTTAACAGGAAAGGGTAGTCATCATTTTGATTCGAGTGCCGGCTTTTTTTTAAGAGACGATTCTGTTTTACCATTTTTTGACTTGGGTTATAGATTTCAGGAATTAGGCGGGGGCATTATACTTCGTGGAAAAATAGGTTTTTTGGGGGTCGGTGTTGGACTAGGATATTCATTTTAATAAATCTAGTGGCAGAATAGTTGTTAACCCGGAATTTCTTACTCCACATCAATTAACAACATTTCCCTTCGCAAAAAAACATATTCTAAAAAATGATTATATTGAAATCATATTAAAAATTCATAAACATGAAAAAAATATTATTAACATTATTTATTATTCCACTTTTTTTTTCTTGTGATTTTTCGGCTGAATCAGAGCCAGAAATCCTTACATGTATGATGGAGTCTTATTGTAAATACAAAAAAACATTTGAAAGAGGTGAGGGCTTCACAAGGGATAGTTGGGGTTATTGTTACAAAACACGTTCTAGTAATGCGTTCTGCTCAATAAAATGTGCCGGATGTCATAAAGAGGCGTATAAGTAAATATAGGTTTACTCCACAGTCAGTGATTTACCAGGAAGGGATTAATTGGAATCTCCAAATGAAGTTATTGTCTCTCATATACATATTGTTCATTAGAGTGCCCTAAAATTAATTCATCACCGGAAACACTATAAGGTAAAGACTCGATACTACCATCATTATATTCAAAAAGGATGTAATCATCTTCAATCCAATAATCACTTATCCAATATTCAGAAATATCTATATGTTCACATTCCACATCACCCTCCCAATAGTTTAAATACAAAAAACTACATTTTCCATCATCGTAAAAAATTCGTCTATAATAATCACAAATGGTAATATCAGACCTCCATTCGCCATATAATTCACTATCCAAAATTATATCTTGTGTTGTGTCTTTATCACACCCAACAGAAAAAAAAAATAATTGCACGATTAATAAAAAAAAATATTTAGTCATTAGACTAATTTAGGAAAAAAATAATGGTCGAAAACTACTCCACCGTGACGGACTGTAATCGTAATGACGTTTTGGTTCTTAAAAGAATCTATCAAACTAAACCCAACGAAATAATTTTTTCATTTACATTATCAATTAATAACATTATTCTTCGTAAAAAAAGAGATCCTAAAAAATGATTATATTTAGATACTAAATAATAAACTATGAAATCTGTATTAATATCATTAACATTATTTCTTCCTATTTTTCTTTTAGGTCAAGATTCATACAATAACAATCAAACAACTTGTGGTGACAAAAAAGGTATAACACCAATGTTTCAATTAACAGAAAGACAGTCTTCAGAAGATTTCCTTTCAGGTAAAAAACCTATAGTTATTCAATCATTTTGTGTATATAAAAAACATAAAAACACAAATGAAAAAGTTACAGGAACTGTCTATGAAAAATACCCTAATGGAAATTTAAAATATGAGATATTTTATAAAAATGGTAGAGTAAAAGGTTGGGGAAACTATTATAACCCTGATGGTTCTTTATTGTGTAAAATAAAATATAAAAGTCAGTGGATTTTTGGATCAGTGACAAAATTTGAATATTACTAAAAAAACATTACGTCAATTTCACTCAACAGTCACAGACTTTGCTAAGTTTCGAGGCTGATCTACATTACAACCTCTGTATGAGGCAATATAATAGGAAAAAAGTTGCAATGGTATTGTGTTAATTAATGGACTTAAGTAGTAATTTGTTTCAGGCACCCGAATGACATGATCAGCGATTTTACTAATTTGTGAGTCTTTTTCTGAAACAATTGCAATTATTTTTCCATTTCTTGCTTTTACTTCTTGAGCGTTTGCAAAAATTTTTTCGTAATTTTTTTTATTTGTGGCAATGATAATTGTTGGCATATTTTGATCAATAAGAGCTATAGGACCGTGTTTCATTTCTGCCCCAGGATAGCCCTCAGCATGTATATAAGAAATTTCTTTTAATTTTAAGGCCCCCTCTAATGCCACAGGAAAGCTTAAGCCTCTTCCTAAATACAGTGCATTTTTTGCATCTTTATATTTTTTTGCAATTTTTTTAATTTTTTTATCACAATCTACTAAAGTAGTTTCCATTTTTTCATGAATACTATTCAACTCTTTAGATAATGAACTAAAATCTTTTTTAGAGATGGTTTTTTTTAATTTTGCTATACCTAGACCTAATAAAATAGATACTACTATTTGGGTCGTAAAAGCTTTAGTAGAGGCCACCCCTATTTCAGGCCCTGCGTGAGTAAATGTTCCAACATTGACTAATCTAGAGATAGAAGATCCTACAACATTACATACTCCATATAGCACGGCGCCTCTTTCCTTTGCAAGCTTTAAAGCTGATAATGTATCGGCGGTTTCACCAGATTGAGAAAATGCAATAACAATATCATCTTTATAAATTATTGGATCCCTATAACGAAATTCAGAAGCATACTCTACTTCTACGGGAATTCTAGCTAGCCCTTCAATTATATATTCAGCAACTAGTCCCGCGTGCCATGAGGTTCCGCATCCTAAAATAAGAATCCTTTTTACTTGTTTAAACTTTTCTAAACATTCGTTTAGTCCCCTAAGTTTTATTTCATTTTTTTGTAATATAATACGCCCTCTTAGCGTGTCCATAATAGCCTTAGGTTGTTCAAATATTTCTTTTAACATAAATGTATCGTATCCCCCTTTTTCAATCTCTTCTAATTCTATGTTAAGTTTTTTTATATGTGGTGTTTTTATTTGATTTTCACTAGTAATGACAGATAATTTATTATTACTTATTTCTGCGACTTCACCATCATCAAGATAGACTACTTTTTTTGTGAAACTTAAAAAAGGAGAAGCGTCGGATGCTATAAAATATTCATCTTTTCCTATACCTATTAATAAAGGGCTTCCTTTTTTTGCGACCAGTATTTTTTTTGGATTATCGGAATCTATAAGAACAATTGAATATGCCCCCACAATATGTGTTAATGTTTGGGTAACGGCATTAGTTAAGGAACATTTCTGTTCTTTTTGAATATATTCAATAAGATTAACCAATATTTCTGTATCAGTTTCAGATTTAAATTTATATCCATGTTGGGATAATTGCGCTTTAATAGAGTCGTAATTTTCAATTACCCCATTATGCACAATAGCCAATTTGCCATTCATTGAAATATGAGGGTGCGCATTAATATTATTTGGCTTTCCATGAGTAGCCCACCTGGTGTGCCCAATTACAATATTTTCAGAGTATTTTTTTTTAACTAATTTTTCAAGCTCAGAAACCTTGCCTTTTTTTTTAATAACTCTAATTCGATTATTTTTTACATAGCTTAATCCAGCAGAGTCATATCCTCTATATTCAAGTCTTTTCAACCCTTTAAGAACAATATCTATACCATTTTTTTGTCCTACATAGCCCACAATTCCGCACATAAATATTTTTGTATTATTTAATGATTACTAATTCTAGATTAATATGCGAGCTCGCTCTATTATCTATTAACAATCTTTCTGCATTTGAATTTTTTCCACCCACATATAACCTCATAATTGGATTGTGATTTTCTGAAATTATTTTTTGGACATGGTCTGTAAGAACAAAGGTGTATTTTTGGTCTGTATCATTATAAATTCCACCTATAACACCTTCAATGGCTAAATCTACATATTCGGTTGTGTCATAATCTGTTAACACTAAGTATCCAGGAGGATAAAATAGATCATTAAGTTCATCAGGATACACAGGCAGGCTCAATACAGCATTACTAACTACATATGACGAGTCTTTAAATTCTTTTAAAAAATCTAAATTAATTTCTGAACAAACTCCACCCATAGACTGTATGAAAACCATGGAATCTAACAAATTGCCAGTGTCTAAATAATCATTAACAGCACTATTAGTATAATCATGAGTAAAGTTATTTAACTTGCTAGCAGAAGTGCCTACAGGAAACTCTATAACTTGGGGCTCATTATTATTATTTATATACGAAACTCTTAGAAAACAATTTGCACTATTAGTGTTAAAAGAAGTAATACAGCCTGTGTTAATGAGGTCATTACTTTTTAAATAAAAACCATTAAAATCATTAACAAAAGACTCACTAGAGGATAAATCTGAGTTAGAAATAATTTCACCCAAATTACTTTCACTTAAATCAATGATTAATCTAGGAGAAACGGTTTCACCATTCCAGTCTACAGAATCCTTGATATCATTTGCGCTAAATAATCTAGACCCTAAAGGCGATGGGTCATAATCAAATGTTTGAGTGCTTAGGACATTGGAAATTGTGTCAACAGAATTGATGTTTTCAGTTAATTTAAAAACAGAAATTTCTATATTTTCTAAAGTGTCTCCGTAAGAATCAAAATAAGGCAAACTGAGCTCTATTGTAAACTCAGTATCTTCGGCCACATTGAGTTCCAAATTATTACTAGGTAATAATAATTGCATATAAAATGAGGCGGCCGATTCTCCAAAATAAGGATCATTTATATGTCCCAGTAGACTATAGTTCCCTGTCGCAGAAATACTGTCTTCTTTTAATGAGTACATAGGTATGTTATAATTTTCATTTGGAAATGAAGTTAAAGTAACATCATAAAGATTAGAATCAATTATATCATGACCTATAATATCGTCTTCGTCTGTGCAACCAATAATAAGGGCACAAAGACTTATACATATTGCTATTGCATGATTTTTTTTCATCAGTATTATGCGGTTTCTAGAAGAGTGTAATTTTTATAAAAATCTTCGTACTCTTCATTATTAGGATCGTCCTTCCCGTCTCCTAAAACAATTGTGTCTTTACTGATTGAATTAAGAATATCTTTTGTTTTAGAAAAACTTTTTCCAAGAACAATTCCATTAGAAAAAGATGCGGCGTGTTTATATAAATTAAGGGCATTGGGTTTTTCTAAAAAATTAAAACTTTCTTCTATTTGATCATCATCTCGTATTTTTTTAGAAATATCTTTATTTAGCATGCCAGGAAAAGATTGCTTGTATAATGATGTGATTATTTGGACGGAATCAAATAGGTTCTCTTGTTTATATTTAGTTTTTAAATACATAGGCAACATACTTGTGAACCAACCATGACAGTGTACAATATCAGGCTTCCAGCCTAACATCAATAATGTCTCTAACACTCCTTTGCAAAAAAACAACATTCGCTCATCATTATCTCTAAACATTTTTCCGCTTTTGTCTTTAAATATTTCTTTTCTTTTAAAATATTCGTCATTGTCTATAAAATAAACTTGCAGCTTTTGCTTAGAAACAGATCCGACCTTTATTATTAATGGTTGATCAATATCATTTATCACTAAATTTACCCCCGATAGCCTAATTACCTCATGCAATTGATGCTTTCGTTGATTAATACACCCAAACCTAGGGATAAATATTCTAACATCTGTGTCAGCTTTTGACTGCATCAATGCGGCAAGGTCTAAAATTTTTTCACCCAATTCTCCAAATGTGTATGGAGACAATTCTTGCGCAACAAATAGTATCTTTTTTTTCATAACTGCTTGTTTACCCTATTTTATTAAATAAAACAAAATTGTGTTTGCAAATTTACTAAATTTTATGAATTTTATCAATAATTATAACTCTAATAATTTCTTGAATATTGTGTTATATATAAAAATATTATGGAAAAGTTTGAACGACCATCTGTATTACAATCTTTTTTAGAAAGAAAAGAAAAACAAAAAAAAAGCATAGGCTTTGTGCCTACCATGGGCTCGCTTCATGATGGCCACCTTTCTTTAATTAAACAGTCAAAATTAGAAAATGATATAACAATTGTTAGTATTTATGTAAACCCTTCTCAATTTAATGATGAAAAGGATTTTTTAAATTATCCAGTAAATCTGGAAAAAGACATATGTTTATTACAACAAATAAATTGTGATGTTCTTTTTTTGCCAAATACTAAGGATATGTATAAAGATGGTTTTGAGTTGATAAATATTGAACTAGGTAATTTAGAAACTACTTTAGAGGCAAAAGAAAGACCAGGGCATTTCAAGGGTGTTTTGTTTATAGTTAATAAATTATTTAAGATAATTTGTCCGCACAGGACATATTTTGGAGAAAAGGATTTTCAACAATTATTAATTATTAAGGAATTAGGCAGGCGATATTTTAAAGATATTTCGATTATAACATGCTCTACTATTAGAGATAATGACGGGTTAGCAATGAGCTCTAGAAATAAAAAATTAACAAAAAATCAATTAAATATTGCAAAAAAAGTTTTTAATTTATTGAAATGTACAGCGCAAGTAATCAAAAAAGATGGTATACAAAAAGCAAAAATGGGTGTGAATGATTTTTTTTATCAAAAGGAACAAATAAATTTAGATTATTTTGAAATAATTGATGAGAAAACTTTTTCGGCAGTTAACATTTTAAACAAAACAAAAACACATAGACTCATGATTGCATTTAAGATAGGTAATGTTAGATTAATTGATAATTTAAAATTAAAACTATGATGATAGAGGTATTTAAATCAAAAATTCATAGAGCTACTGTTACGGGGGCTAATGTGGAGTATATGGGTAGCGTTACAATTGATCCTAATTTAATTGAGGCGGCCAATATGATTGTAGGAGAAAAGGTGCAAGTTTTGAGCATGAATAATGGAGCCAGATTAGAAACATATATAATATCTGGAGAAAGAGGCTCGGGAGAAGTTGTAATTAATGGACCAGCTGCATTGAAAATAAATAAAGGTCACCAAGTGATAATTATAAGTTATATTTTTTTAAATAAAGAAGAATGGAAAAACATAAAGCCAACAATTATTTTTCCTGAAGAAAAAACTAATAAAATAAAATGTTAAAAAATAAGGCAACACAATTCTTAAATATTATTCTTCCGGCTATCATTGGGATGGAATTAGTGATTTTAGTTATTGTAATGAGCCCATATTCTTTACCAGAAATATGGTTAAAGATTAAAGCCGTTGTTATAGCTCCAAATAATTGGATATGGATTTTGTTATCTATGGTTCTTGGGTATTTAGGAGAAGTATTAAGAGGGGTTAGATGGGTTTTGTTAATTAAACCCTTAGGTTATAATGTTAAGCAATTAGATTGTATTAACTCAGTTGCTTCTGGATATATGTTTAATGCGGGCGTACCCAGGTCAGGAGAAATAGCCAGATGCACATTGTTAAATAAAGTCACAAAAACACCTATTTCATATCTTTTTGGGCACGTTTTAATGGAGAGGTTGATAGATTTTATTATTCTGGGTATATGTATATTATCTTGCGTGTTATATAAAAAAGAAGTATTTGGTAATTTTTTATACTCATTAGTTTCTATTAAAGTAATCGTTATTTTAATTGGATTAATTTTTTCTTTTTTTTTCCTTTACAAGCTAGGATATAGGGCGCTTTCAGTAAAAATGTTGAATTTTTTACAGGATCTTTTTAAAAAAGTAAAAGTAGGTTTTTACTCTATTAAAAAAGTGCAACAAAAGAAACTTTTCTTTTTTTATACTATTTTGATTTGGTTTTGTTACTTCTCTATGACATATGTGTGTTTTTTTTGTTTTGACACAATGTCAGATTTTACTATTATGGATGGTATTTTTGTTATGACATTGGGGGGAATAGGAATGGTTATTCCGACACCTAGCGGAATGGGCTCTTATCATATGACAGCAATGATTGCGCTAGGCATGCTGAGTGCAGATTTTTCCATAGACCTTGTTAATGCCCATTCAGATCAATTATCTTTTGCATTTTTAGTTCATTCCGCCCAAACTATCATGATTTTAGCCATGGGCTTTATAGGCCTTTTATTATTAAATACTAAAAAATCATATAATTCTAAGATTAAATAAAAATTGAAAAAAATAAAGCAAAAAACATATAGTCTAAGTAGTGCTAAAACAATGGTTGCAAAATGGAAAGGGCTTAATCAAAATATAGTATTTACAAATGGTTGTTTTGATATTTTTCATTATGGCCACCTCCACTTATTATACAATTCTAAAAAATTGGGAGATAAGTTAGTAATAGGTTTAAATGACGATGATTCAATAAAAAAAATTAAAGGAAAAAACAGACCAGTACATAATCAGAAACAAAGATTATTTATGTTATCTTCAATTCGCTTTGTTGATTTAGTTATATTATTTTCAGAAAGAACGCCAATAAAGATAATACAAACACTTAGGCCTGATGTTTTAACAAAAGGCGCAGACTATTCCCTTAATCAGGTTGTTGGAGGACGTGAAGTTATTGAATCAGGGGGGGAGGTAGTTTTAATACCATTAATTAATAACCTTTCATCTTCTAGCTTAATTACAAAAATTTAATTATGGGAGTTAAATCAATTTTTGTGTGTCAAAATTGCAGCTATGAGTCTATTCAGTGGCTGGGGAAATGCCCATCTTGTAAGGAGTTTACAACATTTTCAGAGGAGATTGTACAAGAGAAACAGAAAAATATATTTTCAAAATCTTTAAATTCAAACACAGTGCCTAATTTAATTAGCAATATTAAAATTCCTAATTATCAAAAAATACCCACTCATGATATTGAATTCAATCGAGTTTTAGATCAAGGAATTGTTCCAGGATCAATTATACTTTTGGCGGGAGATCCGGGTATAGGTAAATCAACATTGTTATTACAACTTGCGATACAAGGATCAATTAAAACATTATATATTTCTGGAGAAGAATCGGAAAATCAGATTAAATTAAGAGCTGACAGAATAGGGATTCACAATCAAAACTGTTTTATTTTAAATGAAACCTTATTAGAAAATATTTTTTCATATTTAACAGTCAAAAAATATAATCATCAAATTATTATTATTGACTCTATTCAAACCTTATATAGCAATCAATTATCAGCGCCTATTGGCTCTATTTCGCAAATACGAGAATGTTGTTCACGGTTATTGCAATTTGCAAAGGAAACAAACATTTCTATTATTTGTATTGGGCACATCACTAAAGACGGTCAAATAGCTGGGCCTAAAATATTGGAGCATATGGTAGATGTGGTATTGCACTTTGAAGGAGAAAAAAACTTTCAATACCGAGTTTTGCGCTCTAAAAAAAATCGTTTTGGGTCTATTTCAGAAATAGGTTTATATGAAATGCAATCAAAGGGTTTATTTGCAGTAAAGACGTCCTCCAAAATATTACTTACAGAAAATTATAAAAATTTAGACGGTAGTTCTATTTCTTGCGTAATGGATGGGGACAGGATTTTTTTAGTAGAGGTTCAAGCTTTAGTTAGTACCGCCGTTTACGCAACGCCACAAAGAACCGCTAATGGCTTTAACTTGAAAAAGTTAAATATGTTATTAGCTGTTCTAGAAAAAAAATGTGGTTTTAAGTTGGCAAAAAAGGATGTTTTCTTAAATATTATTGGCGGAATAAAAGTAACAGACCCGGCCCTAGATTTATCAGTGGTTGCCTCTATATTATCTTCTAGCGTTGATCTACCAATTGTAAAAAACTCTTGTTTTATAGGGGAGATAGGCTTAAATGGAGAAGTTAGACCAGAGCCAACTATTGAACAACGTGTTTCAGAAGCAGATAAAATGGGCTTTAAGAATGTGTTTATTTCATCAATAAATAAGTTAACTAAAACATATAAATCTATAAAGATTATAAAGATTTCACACGTTAATGATTTGAAAAAAAAATTATTTGAGTTATAATCATATTTGTTTTAACTCTTAATTGATTCAATTTTCGTATATTTGTAGGCCATAATTTAATTATTTATAATAAGTTTTAACGTATTGAAATTTAAATCATGAAAAATCACATACTTTTATTTTTATTTACTATTATATTTTCAGGAGCTTTATTTGCCCAAAAAACTTGTGGAGCAGATGAGGTCTTAAAAAAGAATTTAACTGAAAATCCTGAAAAAGTTATAATTAGAAATCAATTAAATGAATTTACCAAGGAATTTGAGCAACTGTATTCTAATACTGCAAAAATGGATGAAAATTATACTATTCCTGTAGTAATACATGTTATTCATGAGTATGGTGAAGAAAATATTAGTGACATACAAATAGCTAATGGTATGCAATTAATTAATGAAGATTTTAACGCTCAAAACAGTGATATTGTGGACGCTATTGATGAATTTTCAGATTTAGTGGCAGACTTTGGTTTGGAATTTAGATTAGCTACAATTGACCCTGATGGTAATTGTACTCATGGAATTACTCGTACAGCTTCTCCTTTAACAGATGGGCAAGATGGGGCTGTAAAAAGTTTAATTTCTTGGCCGCAGGAAAATTATGTTAATATTTACGTTATAAAAAACATGTCCCCAGGATCATCAGCTGCAGCGTATGCTAATTATCCGGGAGCCGGAGACCCCATTGATGGAATAGTGTGCTTACATAACTATTTTGGATCAGGAGAAGGAACAGCAGGTAGTGGAAATTGGACTAGACATACTTTGCCACATGAAATGGGTCATTTTTTTAATTTAGCCCATCCTTGGGGGAGCACTAATGAACCAGGTGTTACAGAAAACTGTGGAACAGATGATGAAGTAGACGATACGCCTAATACTATTGGTAGTTCATCGACTTGTAATTTATATCAAGAATCTTGTGGTAGTTTAGATAATGTTCAAAATATTATGGACTATTCTACTTGTGCTAAAATGTTTACTCAAGGGCAAAAAGCAAGGGTTCATGCAGCATTAAATTCTATGGCTGGAGATAGAGAAAATTTATGGCAAGAAGAAAATTTAATTTTAACTGGAACAGATGATGTTCATTTTAATTCTGAATCTACATATTTAAGCTGTATTCCTGTTCCAGATTTTAATACTACTACTAATACAGGTTGTCAGGGTAGTCAAATACAATTTGAATCATATACTTATAATTCAGATAACACTTATTATTATTGGAATTTTGGTGAGGGAGCAATGCCAGCCATTTCAACACTAGAGAACCCTACAGTAACGTATAATGATTATGGACCACACAATGTTACCTTAAAGGTTTGTAATGGCCCTGAATCAGATGAGCAATGTAGGGAATTAACGCGTGATAATTACATTTATATATTAGATGATGTTGAGGTGGGGAATGATGGTATTAATCAAAATTTTAATGCTGATAATTTTCCAGAAGATGATGGTTGGTATATTGTAAATCAAGAAACAGAGGACACATGGGCAACGACTAATATAGCATCTTGGAATGATGAAACTTCAATTAGAATAAGAAGTAGATACTTCGGATATGAATTAAACAATCATACATTTACTACTCCAGAATTAGATTTATCAGGATTAAGTACCGCTCAAATGTATTTTAATTTGGCTTATGCATTAAAGAGTAACCAAACAGACTTTGAGGGTAATTTATATATTCAAGATAAATTAATTGTTTATACTTCTGATGATTGTGGAGAAACTTGGATGGAAAGAAAAACTTACAATACAGAAGATTTAATTACAGTTGTAGACGCCGCAGGCAATCCGTTACCTGTTTTTAATAATTTTGTTCCACAAGGAGATAATATTAACCCTGGAAACTGGGAGGAAAGAAGTTTTAGTTTGAATAATGTTGCAGGAGATTCAGGCGTTATCATTAAATTTGAGTTTACGGGAATAGGTCTTGATGAGGATGGTGTAAACAAAGGAGGCAATTGGCTATATCTAGATAATTTAAGAATAGGAAATAATTTTACAGACTTAAATGAAAATACAGATTTTAATGTTAAGTTATTTCCAAATCCATCAAATGGTATTGCTAATATAGGCTTTGATTTATTTAAAAATGAAAAAGTGGTAATAGAATTATTAAATGTTTTAGGATCATCTTTTGGAACAAAAACCATGGATTTAAATAAAGGCTCACATGAATTAAGTTTAAGCGCTATTTATGGCAATATTCCAACAGGTTCATATTTAATGTCTATTACTATTGGCGCAAAAAAGCACCTTAAAAAATTAACAGTAATTCGTTAATTGTTAAAATGGGTTTTAGAGTAATTTTATTTTTTTTAATTAGTGTTATATTATTTGCTCAAAATCAAATTTGCGGAACCACTTTTTATGTTAATCAATCATTAGAAAAATTTCCAGAAAAAAAAAAGATTCTCAAAGATTTAAATGATTTTACAAAAGACTTTATAGAGTCTAGTCAATATTGTAGAAACTCAGATACTAATTATATTATTCCCGTTGTTGTTCATGTAATACATAATTATGGCTCAGAAAGAATCTCTATATCTCAAGTTGATTCAGCTATTGAAACTATGAATAATGATTTTAATGCCCTTAATGATGATATTACAGGAGTTATTAATGAATTCACAGATTTAATATCAGATATTGGTATAGAATTTAGGTTAGCTCAGTTAGATGAAAACGGTAACTGTACAAATGGGATAACATATCATCAGTCTGTTTTAACATATGCTGGGGGTGAAAATGTTAAAGATGACACATATTGGAATAATGATATGTATATGAATATTTGGGTCGTCGCTGATTTAGCTAGTGAAGGTACTGCTGCATATGCATATTATCCGGGATCTGCTCCAGATAACCATGAAGGGATTATTTGTGATGATGATTATTTTGGGACAATAGGTACAGCAAGTAGTAGTAACTGGTCTAGACATACTATGCCACA
>Ga0115011_10001130_pt1 | contig 19488 bp, 18 predicted proteins | sample TroAtlMetagenome_2_FD_88705 | JGI IMG/M metagenome (GOLD analysis project Ga0115011, IMG submission 88705) | Marine eukaryotic phytoplankton communities from Atlantic Ocean - Tropical Atlantic ANT8 Metagenome | ecosystem: Environmental > Aquatic > Marine > Oceanic | place: Tropical Atlantic...
CAGAATAAAAAGAGTTTTATCATATCTTGGATTTGCCATGATATTTGTTATCATAGTTTTAATTTTCAATCATCATTCTGAGAACTACCTATCAATAAATTCATAAAGCTTAATGAATAGGTTGTCTGCATTATATCTTACTTTAGCTGGGGCAACTTGCATGAGTTTTGTTGGCCTACTTATTAGGCTTATTAATGAGGCAGATGGTTTTCAAATATTGTATTATCGCTCGTTTGGCATGAGTGCTATTATTTTATTAGTTATCAGTCTCAAACGCAAAATTAACCCTTTAATAGTTTTCAAATCTCTTGATAAGAATGATTTGTTAATGGGTGCCTTTTTTAGTTTAGCCTTTTTAACGTATGTATTTTCTATGTTGAATACATCAATTGCTTCAACACTTTTTTTACTTTCAATGTCTCCAATTTTTGCTGGTTTAATAGGTTGGATTTGGATAGGGGAGAAACCAAAAAAAATAGTTTGGCTTTCAATGGTTATTGCTTTGATTGGTGTTTTTATCATGATTGGAGATGGTCTAAAGTTTAGTAAAACATTTGGAAATCTATTGGCTATTTTATCTGCTATTTTTTTTGCGCTTGGATTAGTCCAAGCAAGAAAAAGTAAAAAGGAAGATGTTTTAGGCGGAACACTTATAGGTGCTTTATTTTCTTGCATGTTAGGATTTGTAATTACTCTGATGCTTAATAATGGTTTAATTATAGAAATAAATGATATTTTAATATCATTGTTTATGGGTTTTTTTACAATTGGGTTAGGCATAGCCTTAGTAACCTGGGCAACTCCATATCTACCTGCAGCTGAAATCAGTTTACTTGTTCTTTTGGAGAGTATTCTAGGTCCAATATGGGTTTGGTATTTTTTAAATGAAATAATAACTGTACCAGAAATAGTTGGAGGTTTTACAGTTTTATGTGCTGTAATACTTATGATTTATATTAATAAGTCAGAGGTAAATTAAAAGTCGTCTTTCCAAGTTGAAAAAACGACTTTTAAGGGGAGGATATTATAATGTTATTTGCATTTCGCGTGCCACAATTTTTAAAATAGTATATAAATAAAAAAATTAAATTTTATAAATAACAAATTGTACTAATCTTTTATTGAAAAATTTTAAAAATGATCAAATGAAACAAAAAGAACTAATAATTATTAAAGATAAAGTTAACGGCATTTGCACATTAACTCTCAATAGGCCAAAAGCTCATAATGCACTTTCATACCAATTATTATGCGATATGAATGATGCATTAACAGAAATTAATAATAAAAAAAACATAAGAGTATTAATTATTGATGCCAATGGTCCCTCTTTTTGTTCAGGTCATGATTTAAAAGAAATTAATTCCAATAATGATAAAGAAACATATAAAAAACTATTTAACTTATGTAGCAAAGTAATGCTCTCAATAATAAGATTAAATATTCCTGTGATAGCATCAGTTCACTCAACAGCAACAGCTGCTGGATGTCAATTAGTTGCATCATGCGACCTAGCCATAGCCTCTGAAAATGCTCGCTTTGCTACTCCTGGCGTAAATATCGGACTTTTTTGTTCCACTCCAATGGTAGCACTGTCAAGAAATATTTCTAAAAAACACTCTATGGAAATGTTGCTAACTGGCGATCTTATTGATGCTCATAAAGCTAAAGAGTTCGGACTCATCAACAGAGTAGTATCGGAAAAAAAATTGGAACAAACTGTGACAGAAATTGCAGAAAAAATTCTCGAAAAATCATCAAAAACAATCGCAACTGGAAAAAAGGCTTTTTATGAACAACTAGAATTAGGAGTTTCTGAAGCATATGAATTAACTAGTATGATCATGGCAAACAACATGACTGAATATAATGCCCAAGAAGGAGTTGATGCTTTTCTTAAAAAAAGGCGCCCTGTTTGGGAAGACTAACCTATTTTTAATTTTTTGCTTTGGTAACTTTTTCTCATAGAGTTAATTTCATTAGAGCAAACTATATTTTTATTTTTGAAAAATTCTTCGTGATTTTCTTCAATTTTATCCAAGTCATATTTATAGTTTACCATTAGTCCTGCTGCACTATTAATTGCTTTGTTAGAAGTGTCTCCTAAAAAGTTTATTTTATCTAAGATTGCCCCATTACCCAAATGAAATCTTGCAACACTATCATTAGGCATATTATCATCTCTTTTTGAATTGAAAAAATAATCTATGGCATTATTAAGAATATCATCTTTAAATTCATCTTGCTTGCTTATCAAAGAAATATCGTTCAATTGATTAAAAAAATCATTATTATTTAATTGAAGCCATGTCATAAAGCCAGGCACAGGTGATAAAGTTACAAATTCTTTAATATTAGGGTATTCGGTACGAATTGCGTTTGCTACTTGCTTAATTAAAAAATTTCCAAAAGATATTCCTTTTAATCCATTTTGGCAGTTTGAAATTGAATAAAATACAGCTTTTGTCTCACCACCCTTTGAAAGTCTATCTCGATCCTGAGAAAGCACATCATCAATGCTTTCTGGTTTCTTATCCATAAGAGCTACAACAACAAAAATTAGAGGTTCATCTTGCATTGAAGGATGGAAAAAAGAAAAACAAAGTCTGTCTTCAGGTTCAAGTCTATCCCTTAAATCATTCCAAGAATTAATTTCGTGAACAGCTTCGTATTCTATTACCTTTTCTAGAATAGAGGCTGGAGTTGACCAATTAATTTTCCTTAAAACTAAAAAACCTGTATTAAACCAATTTTTAAAAAGTTTTAAAAAATCATTGTCTACTCTTTTTAAGTTAGGCTGATCTTTTAAATAGTCTAGAAGTTTCTCTCTTAGTTTAACAAGTCTATTTGTCCCTCTGTCAGTAGAATTTAGCCTGCTGAATAATTTTATTCTTTTAGGCTCTGAGCCTTCAATAACAGACTTTAAATTGTCAGGAGAGTTATCCTGATTGAAATTTCTAACTTCAACTAAAAGTTTTTCACCATTAATGTCTAGGTTTTGTGCAATAAAATTAAAGAAACCTATAAGTTCAACTTCATTAAAACCTTCAATTTTCTCAAACAGTTGTTCTGAAAAAATATTTGCTGAGGCCTCATCTTTGGCATTTAAAATATTATCAACTAAGTTTTCGACACTAAAATTATCATTTGCATCTTTCCCTCGGTAAAAATTACCAAAGATATTTTTTCTACTTAATAAGTTATTTAATATATCATTTAAAAATGAAGATTTAGGCATTTAAAATTATCTTCCTTTCCAAACTGGATCTCTTTTTTCAGCAAAAGCTTTTGCGCCCTCTATTTGATCTTCACTACCATATAAATTATTTATTGTATAAAATTCTTTTCTATTCATTTTATTAAGGGTTTCTTGGAAAGAGTGGTTTTCAGCGTACCTTGCAATTTCCTTAATTGCAGCAAAAACTAGAGGTGGGCCTGATGCAAGATGATCAGCCATTTCCCTTGCGCGAATCATCAATTTATCCTTTTCAACAATCTCGTTTACCAAACCCCATTTATGGGCTTCTTCTGCGTCAATCCACCTTCCAGTAAACAAAAGTTCCATTGCAATATGATACGGAATTCTTTTAGGAAGTTTAATAGTTGCAGCATCAGCAATAATTCCAGATTTTATTTCAGGAAGGGCAAAACTTGCATGATCTGCTGCAATTATAATGTCACATGAAAGCGCCCATTCTAGACCTCCTCCACAACAAATACCATTTACAGCTGCAATGACTGGCTTATTTAAATTTGGTAATTCTTGAATTCCAGCCCATCCACCCTCACCATAATCAGTTGTGGGTTCTTCACCTTCTGCTGCAGCTTTTAAATCCCATCCTGCACAAAAAAACTTTTCACCTGCAGCAGTAACAATCGCTACTTTGAAATCTGGATTGTCTCTAAACTCTATAAACGCCTCACCCATTTTTCTGCTAGTTGCACCATCGATTGCATTTGCTTTGGGTCTATCCAATATAAGCTCAAAAACTGGGCCATTTCTATTTATCGTAATTGGATTATCCGTCATTATTATCTCCTATGTTATGATCCTAAAGGTCTAAGTAAATCCCTTGATATTATGTGTCTTTGAATTTCACTGGTTCCATCATATATTCTCTCAACCCTAGCATCCCTCCAAAACCTCTCTAGAGGAAGGTCGTCCATAAGTCCCATTCCGCCGTAAATTTGTATTGTTTGATCAGTTACTTCAGCAAGCATTTCAGAAGCATACATCTTTGCTTGAGCAACCTCTCTATTAGATGATAAATTTTGATCTAATCTCCAAGCAGAATTTAAAGTCATTAAATCAGCTGCATCGATTTTTGTAATCATATCTGCAAGTTTAAAAGAAACACCTTGAAATTTTCCAATTTTTTGACCGAATTGCTCTCTTTCAGCTGACCAATCGAGTGCATATTTAAAAACTCTTCGTGCTCTTCCAACACACATAGCAGCAACAGTAATTCTGGTTGCGTAAAGCCAATCATTAGCAACTTCAAAGCCTTTATGTAGTTCTCCCAATATTTTACTTTTAGGCAACCTACAATTATCAAAAGTTAAAATACAGTTTTGATATCCTCGATGAGATACTGAATTGTACCCATCTTTTATTTCGAAACCAGGAGTTCCTCTATCTACTAAGAAACAAGTTATTAGTTTCTTTTTGCCCTTGGCTGTATCTTCCTCACCTGTCGCAATAAATACAATAACAAAATCAGCAATATTTGCATGCGATATGAAATGTTTTGTACCATTTATAATAAAGTCGTCACCATCTTTTTTAGCAAAGCATTTCATCCCTCTCACGTCAGATCCTGCTGAAGGTTCCGTCATTGCTAAAGCATCAAACTTGTCTCCTTCAATTGCTGGGAATAAATACTCCTCTCTTTGCTCTTGGTTACATGCCATTAAAATATTTGAGGGTCTTCCCCAAAAAATAGTCAGGCCTTGGCTACCTCTTCCCAATTCTCTCTCTAGCAATGCAAATGTGAGATTGTCCAGTCCTCCACCTCCAACCTCTTCAGGCATATTTGGAGCAAAAAAACCTAATTGTTTAACTTTATTTTTAATTTCTTGACCAATTTCATTTGAAACAATACCTTTTTTTTCTACCTCATTTTCAAGAGGATAAATTTCTTTTTCAACAAATGTTCTAACTGTCTCAACAACCATTTCTTGCTCATCACTCAGACCAAAATCCATTTTTATTCCCATCTATTATAGATTAAAAAATTTATTTTAATTAATATCATAATTATAGTAATAAATTTAAATAATTTATCAAAAATAATTATGTTCACATTTATTTTTTTTGATTCCAAATTTACTTTATCGTAAGTCAAAATGAACTGATTAAAAGGAATGGTTTCAATGAACTCTTTTTATAACTATCCACTTCTTATAAAACAGTTACTAATTACCCCTTTATCTTCCAATCCTGGTCAAAAGATCACTAATGAAAAAAGTATCTCTTATAATTACAAAACTTTTCATGAAAGAATTCATATCCTGGGAAATTCATTAACTCATATTGGAGTGAAAAAAGGAGATACTATTGGTGTCATGGATTGGGACACAACTAGATATTTAGAGTGTTTTTTTGCGATACCTATGATGGGAGCAATATTACACACAATTAATATACGCCTCTCAGAACAGCAAATTTTATATACGATTAATCATGCAGATGACGATTTTCTTTTAATAAATGAAGAATTTTTTCCAATCTTAAAAAAAATTAAAGGTGATTTTAAACGGCCTATTAAAATAATTATTATGGGCAATAATAAAAGTGATTTTAATTATTCCAAATGTAAATCAAACTATCTTTATTACGAGAATTTTTTTGAAACATATGATGCTAATTATATCTTTGAGGATTTTGACGAAAATACAATTGCCACAAAATTTTATACTACAGGCACTACTGGTAATCCAAAAGGAGTTTCCTATAGTCATCGTCAATTAGTTATTCATACACTTGGTTTTATAGCTGGATCATCTGTATCTAATTATAGTCACAGATTCCATAATGAAGACGTTTACATGCCTTTGACTCCAATGTTTCATGTGCATGGTTGGGGGTTTCCTTATATGGCTACATTACTTGGTGTTAAACAAGTCTATCCAAGCAAATATGAACCCAGAAAGTTATTAGAATTGATAAAAAATGAAAATGTAACTTTCTCTCATTGCGTTCCTACAATTTTGCAAATGCTTTTAAATGAGAATAAAAATTTAAATTTTGATTTATCAAATTTGAAATTGATTATTGGAGGTTCAGCTATGCCAAAAAGTTTAGCAATTGAGGCTTCCCAGCAGGGAATTAACGTTGTTAGCGCTTATGGAATGTCTGAAACATGCCCTTTCCTAACTGTTGCAGAAATACCTTCTCAAACCTATGAAAGTAATGATAGCAGTTTAATTGATTTAAAATGTAAAACTGGCAAACCTGGGCCTCTAGTTGACCTTCGCATTATTGACGAAAACTTCAATGATATTGTCAGAGATAATAAATCAACTGGGGAAGTTGTTGTCAGAGCTCCATGGTTAACCAATGAATATATTAAAGACAGAGAAGCTTCAAAAAAATTATGGGAAGGAGGTTATTTACATACAGGAGATGTTGGTTACCTAGATGATACTGGTTCATTAATCATAACAGATAGAATGAAAGATGTAATTAAATCAGGTGGTGAGTGGATATCTTCATTGCAAATAGAAGAAATAGTTTCAAAGTGTAAGGGTGTTGTTGAAGTTGCTGCAATAGGAATTACAGATAAAAAATGGGGTGAAAGGCCAATAATAATAGTTTCTGTAAAAAATGAAATTAACAAGATAAATCTATCTAAGATTATAAAGAATAGTATCCAACTTCAGATTGAGAAAGGTTATCTTTCGAAATGGGCTATGCCAGATAAAATTGAATTTGTTAGCGCGATAGAAAAAACTAGTGTAGGAAAAATTAATAAAAAATTTTTAAGAAAAAAACATAACCTATAAAAAGCTATTTCTTACAAACTAAATCTGAAAAAGAAACTTTAAATTTATGACTAATAATAAACAGGTTAAGGGATTAATTCTCACTTCCATTGGCGTTTTAGCAATTGTGCCAGATAGCATTCTTATAAGATTAATACAAGCAGACATATTAACCATTACATTTTGGAGAGCCCTTATACCAGGAATAATAATTTCTATAGGCGTTATGATGTTCTATAGAAAGCCAACAATTTCTTTCATTAAAGAGCCAAAAATAAGTGGGCTAATATTCATAGTTTCACATTCACTAGGGACGATGCTTTTTGTTGTTGCTATTGAGTTGACATCAATTGCAAGTGCTCTTTTTATAATAAGCACATCACCAATTTTTGCTGCGATTGTTAGTAGAATTTTTCTTAATGAGAAAATCACATATAGAATGATACTTACTATCTTTGGCGCGCTAATTGGAATTGGAATTATTTCATTAGGATCTTCAAATACTGAAAATATTCTATCTCTAGGTGATATTGCTGCATTGGGAACAGCAATTTGTCTAGCTATCAGTTTAACTGCCGCAAGAAGCGCTTCCAATTTCTCAATGATACCTGCAGTTGGAATTTCATCACTTCTCACTCCTTTATGCATTTTATATTTTATAGATCCGTTTAATCTACTTTATTCTGACTGGGTTTTCATATTAATATTGGGTGTAATTTTTGCTCCAATAGCTACCTGTTTAATTGCAACCGGACCAAGATATATAACTTCAGCTGAAGTTTCTTTATTATTATTATTGGAAGCTACTTTAGCTCCAATTTTAGCATGGTTTATATTATCTGAATTTCCAGGATATGAAACAATCTTAGGTGGTGTAATTGTTATTTCAGTATTAGTGTTTTCAAATATAATAGCCTTACGCCAATCTAGAAAAAATATTAAATGAAAGAATGTAAAAGGAGTTAAAATGAATTGGAATGTTTATTTATCTGGTGAAATACATACTGATTGGAGAAATGAAATAAAAGAATCTATCAAAGGAAAAAATTTAAATATTACTTTCACAGAACCCGTAACGAATCACGAGTACTCCGATAACTGTGGTGCAATTTTAACAGGCGCTGAAGAAAAAAAGTTCTGGCATGATCATAAAGGCGCAAACATTAATGCTATCAGGACAAGAACATATATAGAAAAAGCAGATATTGTAATTGTAAGATTTGGAGATAAATATAAACAATGGAATGCTGCATTTGATGCTGGTTATGCCGCAGCGTTAAATAAACCAATCATCATAATTCATAATGATGAACATCAGCACGCTCTTAAAGAAGTGGATTCAGCAGCATTAGCAGTTGTTCATAAGCCCTCTCAAATAGCCAGTATTCTCAAATATATCATTAAGAGTGAATTACAATAACTAATTTATTTAAGTTTATACCTGCTTCAGCGCTTGATCTAAATCAGCAATGATATCATCAACATCTTCAATCCCAACAGACAATCTAATAGCGTCAGAACTAGCTCCTGCGCCTTCTCTTTGCTCTTCTGTTAACTGTCTGTGAGTAGTCGATGCTGGATGAAGAATTAAACTTCTAGTATCACCGATATTTGCTAAATTTGAATGGAGGTCTACACAATCAATTAATTTTACTCCAGCATCATATCCTCCCTTAACACCAAATGTAAAAACAGCGCCCTTACCTCTTGGAAGGTACTTTTGTGCTAGATCATAAAATTTATTTGATTTAAGACCAGGATAAGAAACCCATGAAACTTTTGGATGTTTTTCTAACCATTCAGCTACTGTTTGGGCATTTGAGCAGTGCCTTTCCATTCGTAAAGGAAGTGTTTCTACGCCCTGAAGTAAATTCCAAGCCGATTGTGGACTCAAAGTTGAACCATAATCTCTTAGACCAACCATCCTTGCTTTCATAGTAAAACCAAAGTCACCAAATGTTTCTGCAAAAGTAAGTCCGTGGTAGGCTTGATCTGGTTTTGACATCCCAGGGTATTTATCATTTTTATGCCAATCAATTTTACCTGATTCAATTAAAATTCCACCCATTGTGTTCCCATGGCCGCCAATGAATTTAGTTGTTGAATGCACTATTAAATCAGCACCCCAATCAAAAGGTCTCAACAAGTAAGGCGATGCAAGAGTATTATCAACTATCAACAGAACACCATACTTCTGGGCAATAGCAGCAATTTTTTCTAAATCGAGAATTATGCCTCCTGGATTTGCAACTCCTTCACAGAAAATAAATTTTACCTTATCATTCATTGCTTTTTCAAAGTTTTGGGGATCAGTTGGATCAACAAAGTTGCACTTCCAACCTAATTTAGGAAAGCTAACTCCAAATTGAGTAACAGACCCACCATAAAGATTTCTAGAAGCTATAAATTCATCACCAGCTTCCATTAGGGTTGCTGCAGCAATAAATTGAGCTGCATGGCCAGATGAAGTGGCAACTGCACCTCTCCCGCCCTCTAACTGAGCAACTCGCTCTTCAAAAACAGAAACTGTTGGATTAGTCATTCTTGAATAAACATATCCAAATGTCTGAAGATTAAATAATTCAGCTCCATGTTCTGCATCATCAAAAACAAAAGATGTTGTTTGATAAATAGGTGTCCCTCTCGCTCCAGTTACTGGATCAGGTCTTGCACCAGCGTGGACAGCTAAAGTTGAAATACCATATTCTCTGGATTTACCTTCACTACCAGGAATATTTGAAGTTACGTTATCAATATTTTTTCTGTCAGTCATGCTTTTGGTGACTTCAAAGTTTTTGCAGTAATAATACCAGAGTTAATCCCCAACCATGATAATTCCCCAGATAGTCTTCCAAATTCTATTTTTGGGCATCTATCCATTATTACTTCCAACCCTGCCTCTTCTGCTAATTCAGCAGCAAAATCATTTCTAACTGTTAATTGCATCCATAAATATTTGATACCACGAGCATCTTTGTTTTTAATTACATCCTTGGTAATATCCAAAGCTTCTTCAGAAGTTCTAAAAATATCAACCATATCTAATTGATGCGGAACATCAGCTAGAGAACCGTATACTTTTTCTCCCAGAACTGTTTCACCAACTCTTGCAGGATTAATAGGAATTATTTTAAAGCCCTTATGCTGTAAATAAGTCATAGCGTAATAACTTGGTCTCCTCCAAACCGTACTTGCTCCAACTAAAGCAAATGTTTTAACATCTCTTAATATTCTTCTTAGTTTTGGGTCTGTGTAACTATTATGATGTTCTAAAAACCGATAACTACTTTTATCGTGTTCTTTTTGGTTTGGTTCAAGCATATAATTATTCCTAGGTTAAAAATTTTGGATGGCTAACTCTATAATAAAAATATGATGCTTGTAAACTTAGTTTTAATAAATAATGGAACTTAATTATCTTATTAATTTTTCAGCTATAAATTATATATAAAAATGCTCTTATCTTATTTTTTAGAAACATTTAATAAATAGATTTTAAAATCTAACAATCCAATGTGAAGTCTCTTTCCCATTGAGTTAAGCTTCTAGAGTAATCATTCCATTCTATATTTTTGATTTTCAAATAAGCATTATAGAACTCGTCACCCAAATAAGATTTTAATACCTTATTTTTTTGAAACTCTCTAATAGAATCAATTAAGTATAAAGGAAGTTTTTTTACATTTTTAGCCTTTTCACTTTCATTATACATATCAATATCTAATCTTTTACCAGGATCGATTTTATTCTCAATTCCATCTAAGCCTGAGGCAAGAATAGCGGCAGCCATCAAATATGGATTTGCAGCTCCATCAGCTAATCGAAATTCTATTCTGCCTGGTCCTGGTATTCTTATCATATGCGTTCTATTATTTCCTCCATAGGTAACAGTATTAGGAGACCATGTAGCACCTGAATTTGTTACTGGAGCATTTAATCTTTTATAGCTGTTTACTGTTGGATTAGTAATTGCAGACATGCCGATAGCATTCTGAATTAAACCTCCTAAAAAATTATACCCTAATGAAGACACCCCCAGTTCACCTTTATCATCATGAAATAGATTTTTCGATTTATTACTATTCCATAAAGAAATATGCATATGGCACCCATTTCCTGTTAAATGACTAAAAGGTTTAGGCATAAAAGTAGCTCTTAATTCATGCTTTTCTGCAATGGACTTAACCATAAATTTAAAAAAAGCATGCCTGTCTGCTGTAGTCATAAGATCTGAATAATCCCAATTCATTTCAAATTGACCATTTGCATCCTCATGATCATTTTGATAAGTTCCCCAACCTAAATTAATCATACTATCGCAAATTTCAGATATAACGTCATAACGTCTCATTAAAGCTTGTTGGTCATAGCAAGGTTTACCAGCTATATCCTTACTATCTGATATGCTCTGACCATCTTTTGAAATTAACATGAATTCAGGTTCAACCCCACCCATCATTACGTATCCAAAAGATTTTGCTTTATCTATTAATTTACTAAGTATTACCCTTGGAGCTTGATCTACAAGTTTTTCATTCATACTTAAATTTCCTGGAACCCATGCCACTTCAGGCTTCCAAGGCAATTGAATAACTGCATCAGGATCAGGGAGGCAAAACATATCAGGATACGAAGGTGTCATATCAAGAAAAGTTGCAAATCCAGCAAATCCAGCTCCCTCTTTTTCCATTTCTGCAATGGCTGGAGCAGGAACTAGTTTGGATCTTTGAACTCCATTAAGATCTAAAAAATTGATTAAAAAATATTTAATTTTATTTTTTTTTGCAAAAACTTCAAGTCTACTTCCCATTTTTATCTCCATTTATAAATCTATTTGCCAGGTATCCAATCTGTGCCTGCTAAGGGCACTCTTGCCATTGCTGACGCCTCAAGAGTTAGCGCATTTAAATCTTCAGGTTCTAAATTTCTAATATGACTTTTTCCACAAGCTCTTGCAAGCGTTTGTGCTTCTAAAGTTAAAACTTTTAAATAATTTGCTAACTTTTCACCACCAATTTCTGGATCTAATCTTGATGCAAGTTTTTCATCTTGAGTAGTAATCCCCGCTGGATCATTACCAGCTTGCCACTCATCATAAAAACCCGGTTTAGTTCCTATTTTTTTATATTCTTCTTCTAAGTCAGGGCTATTATCACCTAAAGCTATTAAGGCTGCTGTCCCTATTGACACAGCATCTGCTCCTAGTGCAATTGCTTTCGCCACATCAGCACCAGATCTTATCCCTCCTGAAACAATTAATTGAACACCTTCTCTGTGCATTCCAAGTTCTTTAAGTGCATCAGCAGCCATCCTTACTGCGGGAAGAGTAGGAATACCTACATGCTCTATGAAACATTCTTGTGTTGCCCCTGTTCCACCTTGCATACCATCAACAACAATCACATCTGCACCAGATTTTACAGCCAACAGAGTATCGTAATAAGTTCTTGTGGCGCCTACTTTTACATAAATTGGCACCTTCCAACCAGTAATTTCTCTCAGTTCTCTTATTTTGATTTCAAGATCGTCAGGCCCTGTCCAATCTGGATGCCTACAGGCACTTCTCTGATCTATATCTTTTGGCAAAGTTCTCATTTCAGCCACCCTATCAGATATTTTCTGTCCAAGAAGCATTCCCCCTCCTCCTGGTTTGGCACCCTGACCAATAACGACTTCTATGGCATCTGCTTTCCTTAAATCATTAGGGTTCATTCCGTATCTTGATGGAAGGTATTGATAAACAAGTTTAGTGGAGTGACCTCTCTCTTCTTGTGTCATACCACCATCACCAGTAGTTGTGCTTGTTCCTACAGATGAGGCGCCTCGACCAAGAGCCTCCTTAGCGTTGGCAGAAAGAGATCCAAAACTCATACCAGCAATAGTTATTGGAATATCAATGCAGAGAGGTTTTTCTGAAAATCTAGTGCCTAATTCAACATTTGTGCCGCAAGTCTCTCTGTATCCCTCCAAAGGGTAACGTGATACACTTGCACCAAGAAAAACCAGGTCATCGAAATGAGGAAGTTTCCTTTTAGCTCCAAAACCTCTTATTTTATAAATTCCATCTCTAGCAGCTCTCTGAATGTCAGAAATAGTTGCTCTATCAAATAAATAAGATTCTCTCCCATCTTTTGAACTATTTGCCATAAAGTAAATCCTTATACTTAATAATTATCTGAATTCTTAACATCAAAATTATATAGTTTTCTTGCAGATCCTAATCTTTTAAAATTTTTAGGATCATCCTTAATATTTGCTCTCTTAAGCAGTTTCTCAAGTCTTTCGAAATGTTCTGTTTTCATTTCCTTCTCTACACAGTCTGCACCAAGGTTGCCTAATTCACCTTTAATGAAAATTGAAGTTTCATAAATTGAGTCACCAAGGCCATCCTCTGCGTTGCCACATATTACCAAATTACCCGATTGAGCCATAAATGCTGAATTATGTCCTACAGAACCTTTAACAACAATATCAATACCTTTCATTGATATACCACATCTTGCTGAGGCATTGCCCTCAATCACCAATAGTCCCCCATGTCCAGTTGCACCTGCGGATTGGCTTGCGTCACCCTTTACTATTACTTTTCCACTCATCATATTTTCTGCAACGCCAACACCTGCATTACCGTATATTGTAATTTCAGAATTTTGATTCATGCCCCCACAATAATAACCAACGTGACCGTCAATTTTGACTTCAACTTCACCATCTAAGCCAGTAGCAACTGCGTGTGCACCCATAGGATTAATTACTTTAAAATGATTAAAGTTATTACCATCTCTTTTTTGAAGAGTTTTATTTAGTTCTTTGACCTCAATATTATTTAAGTCTAATTCTTTAAAATTATCCATTATCCTCCCCAGCTATAAATTGTTCCTGGACTTGGTTCCCAAACATCCGCTTTGGAAATGCCTGGTAATCTTGATAAAGCCCTAAACTCTGAAGCCATTCCAACCCAATCTTCTGTCTCGGCTATAACTGCTGGCTTGCATGCTATTCTATCTCTAAGAACAGCAAAACCATTTTTAGTTCCTACAGCAAATGTATAAAACCCATCTAAATCATCTAAAGCATCTTCAAGTGCTTTTTTTAAACTGTGACCGTCATCCATCTTATAAGAGAGATATCCTGCGGCAACTTCAGTATCATTTTCTGTTTGAAAGACTATCCCTTTTTCTTTGCTAAGCCACTTCCTTAATTCATTATGGTTAGATAATGAACCATTATGAACCAAACATAAATCAACACCTGTGTTAAATGGATGGGCTCCTTGAGTAGTCACAGCACTTTCAGTTGCCATTCTGGTGTGACCAATCATATGACTACCAGTCATTTCACTGACTTTAAACTGAGTTAAAACATCATCAGGCATTCCAACCTCTTTAAAAATTTCTAAGCTTTGGCCTATACTCGTAATATTAATTTCTTTGAAATTAATATTCAAAAAATTTCTTAATTTTTGAGGTTTTAAAACTGTCTCAAAAGTTGCATGCGAGGAAATGCGAGTAACTTTAATCTTTATTTTAAAATTTTCTAAAATTGACTTTTCAAGACCCGACCAATCAAAATTTTCTATTGATGAGTGTAGAGTAACTTTATAGCTTTTATCTGAAGCATTTCGATAAATTGCAAACCCAGAACTATCAGGTCCTCTGTCGCCCATTTCCCTTAACATTGGAGAAAAAATTGATCCAAGTTTATTATAAAGTTTTTTATTTTTAAGGTATATGCCTACAATTCCACACATACAAATCTCCAGATAGAATTTTTTATATTGAGAATTATATTAGCATATCTAAAATTACAATTATTTATTATATTTATTTAAAATTTCAACTTTGCGATTAGATTGCTTTTTTACTAATGTCACAATAATGCCTGCAACTATTATTAAGATAATTCCAAAGAATTCATTTAAAGAAATTGATTGACCAAGAATAATCCAACCAGAAAAACCTGCGAAAATAAAAAATGAATACTCAAAAATGTTTAAATAACTGGTATCGGCCATTTGATACGCTCTAGTTAATAATCCAATACCTATTAAACTTCCTACTGATTGTAATAAAATTAAACTCCAAAGAGTTTCTGATCCACTGGTCCACTCAGAAATAAAAAAATCAGGAACAGGTAAATTTAAACTTTTCACGTCATAAATTTCAATTGCAACCGATCCTAAAAGGCCAAATAATCCAATACAAGTGAAAAACATAATAATTAAAGTTAAAGGATTTTCCTTTGAACATAACCGCCATGTGGCCATATTTCCCATTGCAAGAAAAGCTCCTCCAAGAACAGGAAGTAGATTTAAAAGTGAAAAATTCTTGTCAAATAGATCAAGTATAAACCAAACTCCAACTGAACCAATAATAACAGCTGAAATTCTTCTTAACCCAATGAATTCGTTATATATTAAGAATGAAATCAGCAGAACAAATATAGGCGATGTAAACATGCCTGCTCCAACAACAGCAATTGGTAAAAAAGAGAGGGAACCAAAATAGATTATCATAGACGTTGTATACAAAAGGCTTCTTATGACAACAGCTTTCCAACTTAAAATCTTTATTTTTTTTCTGCCCATGATTATTATTATTGAAATGATAGTCAGGACTATAAGACTCCTGCAAAAGTGGAATTGCCATAAACTACTTTCTTTAGAAATTATTGGAACCAGAATGTCGTTTGGCCCTATAATAACAAAAGCTAGAATGATTAATAATCCCCCTTGTATTTCTGGAGGCAATTTTTGAAAAACCTTTTTCACTGGTTGAAAATTTTGCTGTAGCTAGATCTTAGACTTTGCTTTTGAACTTTGCCCATCGTATTCCTGGGTAATTCTGGAACAAAAATAATTTTTTTTGGATGTTTGAATTTAGCAAGTTTTGTTTGAACAGTACTCATGATAGTTTTTTCTGAAACTTTCCCAATGTCAGCTACAATGACAGCCACAACGGCTTCACCAAAATCCATATGTGGTATTCCAATAATAGCAGTCTCTTTAACATAATTTATTTCATCAATAACCATCTCTATCTCTTTTGGATAGATATTTAATCCACCTGAAATTATTAAATCTTTATTTCTTCCAATAATAGATAGATATCCATCTGAGGAAAATTTACCTAAATCTCCAGTTATAAAATATCCATCATTAGTAAAACTTTCTCCTGTTTGTTTCTTCATTTTCCAATAACCTTGAAAAATATTATCCCCCTTGATTTCAATCATTCCAATCTTTTCGCTTCCAAGCTTCTTCTTACTTTCAGTGTCTGTAATTCTAATTTTTATATTAGGCAAAGGAAAACCAACAGTGCCAGCTCTCCTTTCACCATCATACGGGTTAGATGAATTCATATTAGTTTCAGTCATACCATATCTTTCCAATATTTTATGACCTGTAACTTTTTCAAACTTTTCATGAGTTTCAGACAGTAACGGAGCGGAGCCTGATATAAATACTCTAATATTTTTTGTTACTGAAGCGCTTAATTTTTTACTTTCTAATAATCTTGTATAGAATGTCGGCACACCCATCATTACTGTTGACTTTGGTAAATACTCGATAACTTTTTCAGTTTCAAATTTTTTAATAAAGTGAATTCTTGCTCCACTTATTAAACATATATTACATGCAACAAATAATCCGTGAATGTGGTAAATTGGCAAAGCATGCAACAAGATATCGTTGTCATCAAATCTCCAAAATTTTAGAAGTTCTTTAGTATTAGAGAATAGATTATCATGACTAAGCATTGCTCCCTTTGATCTCCCTGTGGTGCCAGAGGTATATAAAATTGAAGCAATATCATCTTTTTTTCTTTTAACTGGAACAAAGCTATTTTTTTGCATTTTAATATTTTCAATAAATGTTCCAGACATATCATCATTCAGAGAAAAAGTTTTGAGATTTTTATTTTGAATTTCTTTGAGACTTTCATCGTCTGATATAAATAGAAATGGAATTGAGTTTTCTATGAAATAATCAATTTCCGAGGGCGTATAATCAGTATTTATTGGAATAAAAATTCCTCCAGCCTTAATGCAAGCTATATAAATAGCAAAAGAATAAACAGATTTTTCAAGTTTTACTAAAATTCTATCATCTTCATTAAGACCTGATGATATTAAAAGATTTGAAATTTTATTTATAAGATTATCAAATTCTTTAAACGAGTATGTTTGACTTTCAGCATTTATAAAAGTTTTATTTGAGCTTGCATGCACTGAGAATAAATTATCATTTAAAAAATTTGGGGGCATCTAGAAAAATTTTAGTTTTATTAAATTATTAAAAAAACTAATTAATCCTTTCAGCAATTGATAACTTTCTTTGCATTTCTCTCAGAACAGGTCTTTCAATTAATTTGCCATCAATAACAAGCAATCCTTTGCCAGACTTTTCAAATTCATCTACGATTTTTCTTGCGTAGTCTATTTCAATTTTGGAGGGAGTAAATACGTCATTTAGAATTTTAATTTGTTTGGGGTGTATTGAACCTTTGCCACTAAAACCTAAATTTTTCGCTAGCATTGCCTCTTGCTTCATACCATCCATATTTTCTAGATCTAAATATGGAACATCTAAAACATCAATTCCTGCACTAGCGGCAGCATGCACAATTTTAGACCTTGCAAATAGCAAATTATCCCATGTGTTTTCACACCTTAAGTCTGCAGCCATATCAACACCACCAAAAAATAATGCTGAAATTCTTTTACTTGATAATGCTATATCGTAAATACATTCTAGAGCCTGATTGGTTTCCATTATTACATGTAATTCAGTATTTAATTGGGCATCAGTTAGAAGATCATCAATTAATTTTATTTCGTCAGGAGATTGAACCTTTGGAAGCATAATAGCTTTCAAAGCAATGCCACTGGATACAAAAGCTTCCAAATCTAATAGTCCGTGTTTTGTTCTTTGACAATTTATTCTTACAACTAATTCAATATCGTCATTTAATTTTAGTTTTTTTAGTGCATTAATAGTATTATCTCTTGCTTGATCTTTATCATGAACAGCAATTCCATCCTCTAGCTCAATACATACAATATCAGCACCAGAAGCAATCGCCTTAGGAAACATTTCAGGATTTAAACCTGGTGTAAAAATGAAGCTTCTTCTTGATCTAATTTTTGTATCTGCCATAAAACTCTCCTGTTTTTATAGATGAGGTAGTTATCTAACTCCAAAACTTATCTTTAATAATTATTTCTCTTTTATCATTTTCTAAAATTTCAATAAACAAACCAGCATTTTGCTCCCAGTATTCCCTATCTACCATTCCAATAGCAACGTTAACTTTAAAATCAGGAGACCAAGCAGCCGAAGATATTTGACCAACAACATTTCCTGAAATGTTTTTAATCTTTGAATTATATGTAATGGGCTTAATTGGGTCACCTTTTATTTCAATTGGTTTTATCATTTTCTTTGGATGAGAAGTGGATATTAATTTTTCGTAAGCAAGGCATCCATTACTAATACCACTAGACAAAAACTTTCCTAGACCTGCTTCATAGGGTGTATGACTTGAATTAATATCATTGCCATAGGATAGCAATCCACTCTCAATTCTTTCAATTAAATTTGGACATCCAGCTCTAACATCTAAATTTTTGCCAAGTTTAAATAATTCATCCCACATAGATTGCCCATAAGAAAAGTCTTCAACATATATTTCATAGCACATTTGATGGGACCACCCTGAACGAGCTATAATCATATCTTTATCTTTAAAAGATATTTTTTTATGTCTAAAGAATTTTATATCTGAAACACCTTTTCCAAACATTTTTTCAACTAGAGTTTTTGATTTTGGCCCTTGTATTGATATAATATTTACATCAGGTTCAAATATATTGACATTTAACTCTAAGCCCTCTGCCAAACCTTTAAAGTAAAAAATTACATCAGAGTCAGCAATTGATACCCAATATCTTTCATTTTCTAACTTGACTGCAACAGGATCATTTATCATAAATCCATTCTTATCAACCATGGGAATGTAATAGCATTGGTCATCTTTCATATTACTCAAATCTCTTGGGGTAGTCATTTGAAGCAACTTCGTTGCATCTGAGCCTCTTATTTCTATCTGTCTTTCCACAGATACATCCCATACTTGAACGGCTTTTTTGAGATGATGATAATCATCTTCTAATGTTTCAAAAACTGTTGCCAACAACATATGATTATAAACTGTGTAAGATTTTACTCCAGCTTCCTCAACTCTTTTTGAGTAAGGAGTTCGCCTTATTCTTGACGAACCAGAAATAGTTGGTTGAAACATAAAAAGTAACCTTAAACTAAAATTAAATAAATTTGATTTTCCGACTATATTATATTTGAAAATCTATCAACAAAATAATTAATAAACTCTTGCTACGGGTGCAATACTTTGCACTTCATTGGTTAATGTTGATAGTCTGACGTCTCTGTATCCTAGTTTAGACTTATTCTTCTCATCAAGCCACATTACTGTATGCTTCATC
>Ga0115011_10001135_pt1 | contig 19479 bp, 18 predicted proteins | sample TroAtlMetagenome_2_FD_88705 | JGI IMG/M metagenome (GOLD analysis project Ga0115011, IMG submission 88705) | Marine eukaryotic phytoplankton communities from Atlantic Ocean - Tropical Atlantic ANT8 Metagenome | ecosystem: Environmental > Aquatic > Marine > Oceanic | place: Tropical Atlantic...
CAGAAGATATCTATCAACCACTTATGGTCTGGTGGGCACTTGAATCTAAAGTTGATGCACATGCTGCTGAGATTATAAGATTGTTTGAAGATAAAGTTCTTTGGGGAAAATCGATGGCTCGGCAACATCTGCTTAATAGATTAATACGAAGATTTGCGAAATCTGGTACTCGTCAGGATTTATTGTATAGCGCGCAACTCTTTGAGCTAGCTCCAGATGCTAATGCATCAAAAATTTTAATGAATGGTTTTGAACAAGCTTACAAGGGTCGATCGATGGCGGCGCTGCCGGAGCGGCTAATGGCGGCGATGGCTCGAAATGGAGGTGGATCTGTTGCTCTGGGGTTACGAAGAGGAGAGATTAATGCGGTTGAAGAGGCATTAAGAGTGATAACTGACGTAAAAGCTGAGAAGCTAATTCGTCTTCAGTATACAGAGATTCTCGGGGAAGCTCCAAATTCAAAGGCTATTCCAGTGCTATTAAATATCTTGAAAAGCGAGCCTGGGAGCGATTTGAAAAGAGCGGCACTTGGAGCTCTTAAACCTTATAGTAAAGCGCGGATTGCAATTGAAATATTGAATGTTTACTCAAGTCTACCAATTGAGGTTAGGCAGGTAGCGGGGACATTGTTAGCAGGCAGGATAACTTTTTCTAGAGCATTACTTCAATCCGTTGAAGATGGAGTTATTTCGAGTGCCTTAGTCCCCCCAGAGGTTGTCAACTTGATGAGGTCTCATAATGATGCCGAAGTATCTCTTCTGGTAGATAAACATTTTGCAAGTCTAGAAACTGATTCAGCTAAGTTAGAGGAGGACATAAAGCAGCTCTCCATATTGATAAAAGATAAACCAGGTGACCCTTATTCTGGAAAAAAACTATTTAGTACAAGTTGTGGTTCATGTCATAGGCTTTTTGAGCAAGGAGGATATATTGGGCCGGACCTTAGCGCTTATCAGCGTGATGATATTGACACTATGTTGCTTAGTATTGTTAATCCCAGTGCGGAAATTAGAGAAGGCTACGAGAACTTCTTGTTGACCACAGAAGATGGTCGAACTGTTTTGGGTTTTCTGGTGGAGCAGGATAGTCGAACTGTGGTTTTACGTGGTTTAGACGGGCAGGATATCACGGTGCAACGAAATGAAATTAAGACGATGAAAGCTCAGGGTGTTTCGCTTATGCCTAGCGGGCTTTTATCATCATATTCGAATGATCAAATTCGTGATTTATTAGCCTATTTACGCAGTACTCAGCCTTTGAATAATTAGAGTTTTTTTTCTTTGTTTTAAAATCATGGGGGCATGTTTCGCTCAAGCGTTGGTTTGGAGTATTTGTTTCTTTTTAGTAAGCTCTACCTGTGTCACCGTTTGAGGGTTCTATAGATGGCTTTTCTGCTTTAGATGAAGTTGTTGTGCCAGATCTATGGCAGCAAGAAGCTGTACAGCATCTCCGTAATGGGAAGGATGTTGTAGTTCATGCATCAACCGGTGCGGGTAAGACCTTCATTTTCGAATTGTGGTCAAATCAGGGGCGAAACCCCGGTCAAGCCATCTATACTGTTCCGACTCGCGCGTTAGCCAATGATAAATTATCCGAGTGGCGTGCTAAGGGTTGGAATGTTGGCATTGCTACCGGTGATCTTTCAGAGAATCTCGATGCTCCTGTCATAGTAGCCACTCTTGAGACTCAAAAGAATAAATTAGTTAAAGGAGATGGTCCTCATTTATTGGTAATAGATGAATATCAGATGCTTGGAGACGCTGATAGAGGGTTGAATTATGAGTTGGCTATAGCCATGGCACCGCAGCAAACACAATTGTTAATGCTAAGTGGTAGTGTGGCCAATCCTAAGCATGTAGTTTCATGGCTTAAGCGTTTAGGCCGTGACGCTGAATGGATCTGGTTTGATGATCGACCAGTGCCGCTTGAAGAGGTTTATGCAGGGATACTCAATTACAATGTGCCTTCCGAGATACGCGGTTATTGGCCTAGGTTTTTGGCTAAATCATTAGCAGAGGGTCTTGGACCTATTTTGGTATTTGCGCCACGCCGTCGCGCAGCGGAAAAATTGGCTTTAGATATTGCCAGAAACCTTCCTAATCCCAACTCTCTTCAACTTACAGCCGAGCAAAGAGAGTTAGTCGGAGAGCGATTGGCAAATATGCTGCATTCGCGCGTTGCCTTTCATCATAGTGGCCTAAGTTATGGTGCTAGAGCTGGAGTCATTGAGCCTTTGGCTAAAGCTGGTCAATTACGTGTAGTAGTAGCGACCATGGGATTGGCGGCTGGGATTAATTTTTCATTACGAAGCGTTGTTTTAGCGGCCGATTCTTACAGGCGTGATCATCTTGAGATTCCTCTTAAGGCTGATGAAATTCATCAGATGTTTGGTAGAGCTGGTCGGCGTGGTATTGATGAGGTCGGTTATGCGTTGGTTTCTCGAAACGAGATTCGTATTCGAGATGGTTATCCTTGTTTCCTATCTCGTAATAGTATGGTCGATTGGGCATCCCTACTCGGCCTGATGTATAGTGCAGCCGAACAAAACCGAAATCCATATGTCGATGCAGTCCGCGTGCAGGAGCGCCTGTTTACTTCCAAGCCGATATTACTCGGAATGGAGTTTTCAATGGAGCACCCCGAAGCGCCCTGTGGTTTAGGTACAGATTCGGAGAGAGCCCGAAAGTCGCGAAAGCTCATTCGTGAAATGTTGAATAGCCGTGGTAATTGGGAGTCTTGGCCCGTTGCCACAAAGCAGCTACTTAAAAATGTATTTGTAGTTGAGAGTGTATACAATGGGTTAAAGGATGGCCAATCTCTTGAATTACGTCCGGCATTGATGGATGAGGGTGCCTTGCCGAAAACTGGTTCTGGAAAATTTGTTTTGTTAGCTGATAAGCAAACATTTGGGCGTGAGCAAAAAGTTGCAGATGAATTGAATAATCAACTGCTTGATTTAGCTAAGTGGGTTAGGAGGTTGACTGGTTGGAACAAAAGGGTTGTTCCAATGAAACTTTGGCGAAAGAAAATACAACCATTACTCGAGGATAAATTATCAGAACTAAACACTCCTGTAGTTCGATTTTACCGGTTTGATCACCGATTGCTAGTACAGGTTCGATTAGATTTTCAATCAATATTAGCGCATGTGGATTCACATGGTGTTGCATTACTTCGACCGCATCATCGCCAGGTTCTTAACAAGACTTGTGATGGCTGTAGCTTGCATAGTGAATGCCGGGAGCTAAAACCTGCCACAGGAGTTGCTTTACTTTGGAAGCGTCTTAAGTTGGTTGATTCATTTGGCAAGCCAACACTACGTGGTCGTGTAGTTAGCTTCTTTTCCCAAAATTATGGTTTAGGTATTGCTGCTGCTTTGGAAGATATATCTATTCCGATTAATGAGTTGGTTTATGAATTAGCCAACCTTGATGCGGGTTTTCGGTTTTCAAATGAGGATGATCGCTGGAAGGGGAGAATACCAATGGCTTGCCGCGAATGTTATGGCGATACAACTGTTACTGGTTATCTAGATGCAGGGGTGCCACCGCGTTATGGTTCAGGGGCTGAAAGTGTTGTTGCTGCGTTGCATTTGAATCCATCAGATAAAGGGAGTTGGATAACAGAATTTCTTGGATCGGGAGACATTGATCGGGCAGTTATAGAATGGCGAAGCCTAATGCGCCAGATTAAGCATGCTCCTGAGTTGGAATGGTCTAGATGGACAGAGTTACAGGAATTGGCTGGAATAATTTTAACCGAGACGAAGTCGCCTACACTAGAGGATTTGCCATCCCTAGAATATAATCAAAAAAATAGAGTAGATCATCAGCTTCGCCTTAGATCGTATTGATTAGTTGCAAGATTTTTTGTCACAGGCTCCTTTGCGTTTAAGTGTGTCGCATGATGCCGTGAGCTGGAGGTTTTGAGATTTAACAGTGAATCCTAGTTTGTCCCCAATTTGATTTTCAATTGCTTCAATTTTTTCACTATCAAATTCAACAATTTTTTCACAGTCTTCACAGATAAGATGATTGTGATTTGGGCTCTCAGAATAATTCGGGTCGTAAAATTTGTAAGGCTTACCAAAGTCCATTTCGTGGACGAGATTGCTTTCGGTTAATAGAGGTAATGTTCGATATACAGTTGCCCTTGAAACTGAGCTGTCTTTTTCGCGTGCCCATTCTAGGAGCTGTTCAGCTGTAAAATGTTCATCAGTAGAAAAGACGACATCAATGATTACTCGCCTTTGATTAGTGATGCGAAAATCTTTTTTTTCGAGAAACTCGATAAATTTACGTTTAACTTTTTCTCTGACTTCCTTTTGCACTCGGGACAATTTTTGCTTTAAAACAATCTTTATGTCAATCAGGTCTTGAAAGAATATGGCCATCATTGTTGATTGTCGCTTTAGTTTGTTTGAGGCATGTTTCTTCCGAAACTTTTGTTAATGAAACCATGTCTCAACAAATACTGCCTAATCCTATAGAAGTGTCCGTTGTCATGCCTTGTCTTAATGAGGCTGAAACGCTTAAGGCATGTATTAGTAAGGCACTTTGTTGTTTGAAAGAGAATAAAGTTGTTGGGGAGGTTATAGTTGCAGACAACGGCAGCAAGGATGGTTCTATCAATATTGCTAAGTTAGCAGGTGCCAGAGTGGTTTTAGTAGAACCAAAGGGATATGGGAATGCATTAATGGAGGGTATAAGTTCGGCACAAGGGAAGTTTGTTATCATGGGAGATGCTGATGATAGCTACGATTTTTCTTCGCTGATGCCGTTTATAGAGAAACTTAGAGATGGCAGTGATTTAGTGATGGGGAATCGCTTTCGTGGTGGTATTGCGTCTGGTGCAATGCCCCCTTTGCACCGTTACTTGGGTAACCCTGTTTTAAGTGGATTAGGGCGGTTATTTTTCCGATGTTCGGTAGGAGATTTTCATTGTGGGCTTCGAGGCTTATCCTATGAAGCTTTTAAAAGAATGAAATTGCAGACAACAGGTATGGAGTTTGCAAGCGAAATGGTCGTAAAAGCTGTAATGAGAGGTATGGAGATAAGTGAGGTCCCTACTACACTTTCTCCGGATGGGCGGACTCGGCCTCCACATTTGCGTAGTTGGCGTGATGGTTGGCGTCACTTAAGGTTTATGTTGTTGTTTAGTCCGAATTGGTTGTTTTTATATCCAGGCTTGTTACTGATGTTGATAGGCTTGGGGTTTGGTGGTTGGCTTTTGCCGGAAGCTCGCAAATTAGGTCAGGCAACCTTGGATTTAAATACACTAGCTTATTCTGCGCTTGCAGTTCTTCTTGGTTTTCAGTCAGTATTATTTTCTTTATTCACTCGAACTTTTGCCAGTACGCAAGGTTTTGGCCGAGAAAGCAAACTGCTAAATAGATTGTATCAATATATTAAGTTAGAGACAGGTTTAATCTTTGGAGGACTATTGGTGTTTTTAGGTTTGGGTGGTTCTCTCATGGTAACTTTGAGCTGGAGAGAGACAGGGTTTGGTGAATTGAATCCATCGGAAGTTTTGCGTCAAGTAATTCCATCCATTCTAGCCATTGCTCTTGGTTTTCAAATTATTTTGGGAAGTTTCTTCCTTAGTGTTTTGGGGTTGAAGCGCAAAGGAGGAGGCTGATGAAGTGGCTAGATTATGTGATTCGTGACTGGCGAATAATGAAGGCTATTCCAATCCTTAAAAAAGCTAATGTAATTCTAGATATAGGATGCGGCGATGGAGAGTTGTGCCGAGTTTTAGCTAAGCGCGGAATTATGGGTGTGGGAATTGACACTCGTGTTAATGAAATGCTTCAGCCTGCGGGTTTCAAATTTATTTCAGGGTTATTTCCTGATGCATTGCCAAATGAACAATTATTCGATGCTGTCTCCATGTTGGCTGTGTTAGAGCATATATCCGAAGGGCAAAAGTTTGCTTTCATTAAAGCTTGTTACGAGCGGCTTGTGACTGACGGTGTTGTAGTGTTGACGGTGCCTTCACCGAAAGTAGACGTGTTATTAATTGTTTTGAGGTTTTTGCGATTAGTTGATGGGATAGCTTTTGAAGAACATCATGGTTTTAATCCTTCTAAAGTTAAGCCATTGTTTGAATCAGTCGGCTTTAAATTGCTAACTCATAAAAAATTTCAATTCGGCTTAAATAATATATTCATTTTTAAAAAATAGTCTGATTTGAACTTTAAAAAAACCGAGCAAAACGTTTGGACTTCCGATTCTAAGTTGCGATTTTGGATTAGGTTAGTTTGGTTAGTTGCATACTCGCTAATGGTAGTGTCTATGCTCAATAATTTGACTCGTTTAAACACCGATGCAATTGCATATATGAGAGTTGGCGACTATTGGGCGTCAGGAAATTTAGAGTTTGCAATTAATGGTTATTGGGGACCTCTGTTGAGCTTGTTGATGGTTCCGTTTTTATGGCTAGGTATCGAGCCTTTAATTGTTGGTAAATTGACGATGCTGATTTCAAGTCTTGTGTTCTTTCATGGTAGTCAGTTTTTGGCTCGATCAGCTGGGTTTCGTTTGTTGGATGAATTAATTATCGCTGTTGTGCTAGCACTACTCTTGCCAGTTTGGATGACTCAGCAGTTGACTCCGGACTTGCTAGTTTCCGGGCTAGCAATATATGCAATTAGTTTTGGGATTTCACCGAAATGGTTGAGTTGTAGGCGTCATGCAATTGGTTCTGGCTTATTTTGGGGATTAGCTTATTTAGCCAAAGCTGTGGCATTACCTTTTGGAATTCTTACTAGTTTATTGCTGGCATTGTGTTGGCGTTTTACTGCGCTCAAATACAGGATATTAGCTTGGAAGCAGTTGGCTTTTTCTTTTGGGATCTTTGTTGCTGTGTCGCTTCCTTTGATTATTACTCTTTCTATAAAGTATGGTAGTGCAACTTTTTCAACTTCTGGAGGAATAGCACATGCTATTGTTGGGCCAGGTAATGATAATCCTGCTCCGCACCCCTTTGGGAATACCGTATATATTCCAGAATCAGGTCGTGTGACAGCTTGGGAGGATCCGAGTAAAATGGAATATCAATATTGGTCTCCATTTGAGAATAATGAAAAACTTACTCACCAGTTCACTCTAATTAGCAAAAACACAAAGACGGTTTTTAAGATTTTGTCAGCTTTTGATGGGGTTGGTTTATTTTTGAGTTGGGTTGGGATAGGCATGCTAGTATTTGGATTAGCTTTTTTCACAAGAAGTCCATGGAGTAAGAATTGGTTTAATGAAAGATGGAGATGGTTGGTTGTGCCGGTTGTCTGCCTTAGTATTATTTATCTTCCGGTTTACGTTTTATCGACTGATCAACGTTATTTTTATCTTATCGTTCCACTTCTGTTGATTATCTCACTTGGTTTATGTTCTTATTATAAAACTCGTTTTGAAATCAAGATTGCGATAGCGGTTTTATTTGTGATGCCGGTATTTTTGGAACGAAGAACTGAAGATATTGCAGGCCCTTTAGCTATGGAGTTAGCTTCTAGAATGAAAAAGGCTGGTATGGAGTCACCAATTGTTGGGTCAACATTTTTTTCGGATGAAGGCCATCGATTGGGATTATATGTAGCTTGGCATCTTGGTCAGCCTTGGTATGGTGATTTTTGGAAGCCAGTTCGGTCAAATGAACTAAGTGTGTTGGCGAAGAACAAGGCAAAGTCCGATACTTATAGAAAATCTGGAGCTAAGTATACAATTGCGAACAATAAATCGCAGTGGGCTAAACATTTGGAGTCAGATCCAGGATTCAAAAACGTGACTGATAAGATTGGTGATCAAAATTGGTTTCAAGTATTTGAGATTGTAAAGTAGCTAAATTAGCTCATTTTTCTTTCACACAATGGATAACACTTTTATGTTCTTTTTACCGTGAATGTAGCTTGTCGAAAAGTTTTTGCATTTTTTTGCATTTTTTTGATTCCTCTAGTCGGCGTCCAAGCTGAATTAAGTGATGAGCAAAAAGGGAAACTGCCGCCGGCTATCGAGCGCAAGGTTAGTTTTTCAAAGGAGATTTATCCGTTACTGGAGAAGAGTTGCACTAAGTGTCACGGTAAAGGGAAGGCAAAAGGAGGCTTTAGTCTTGAGACTCGTGAAAATTTATTAGCTGGCGGTGATTCTGGTCAATCAGTAGTTCCTGGTAAAAGTGATGAGAGTTATCTCATTGAATTAATTTCTGGAATAGATCCTGATAATGTGATGCCACAAAAAGGATCGAAGTTTACAGTCGAAGAGGTCGGGTTGGTTCGTGCATGGATCGATCAAGGCATAGTCTGGGAAAATAATGTGACGTTTGCTAAGGCTCCTGTCTTAAATCTTAAACCTCGTCGTCCGAAACTTCTAGGGCAAAACAATGGTCATCCGATCGACCGTGTCCTTGAGCCCTATTTTTCAAAACACAATGTAGATATAAGTAATTTGGTTTCGGACCGAATTTTTGCTAGGCGTGTTTATCTTGATGTAATTGGATTACTACCAACTATTGACGAGCTTGAGGAATTCATAGCTAGTAAGGTTGAAGGTAAACGCCGAACATTGGTTCGAAAGCTTTTGGCAGATCGGAAATCTTATGCTGAGCATTGGTTGGCATTTTGGAATGACCTTCTTCGTAATGACTACGCTGGTACCGGTTACATAGATGGCGGCCGTAAGCAAATTACAGGATGGCTTTACGGGTCATTATACAATAACAAACCTTATAATCGTTTTGTTTATGAGTTAGTTAATCCTACAGAGCATTCACAAGGATTTACCAAGGGAATAGTTTGGAGAGGAGTCGTGAATGCAAGCCAGAAACCACACATGCAAGCTGCCCAGCATATTTCTCAAGTGTTTATGGGAGTTAATCTAAAATGCGCATCATGTCATGATAGTTTTATAAATGACTGGTCGCTTGCAGATGCTTATGCCTTGGCAAGCGTTTATGCTGATAAACCACTCGAGATGATTGAGTGCGACAAACCAACCGGTAAAATATCAGACATTAGATTTATTCATCCTGAATTAGGAAAAATTGATCCCAATGCCGATAAGAGTACTCGAATTAAACAGTTGGCTGATGCAGTGACGAGTTCTAAAAATGGTCGACTTAGTAGGACGATTGTTAACAGAATTTGGGCGCGTTTCCTTGGGCGAGGGTTAGTTGAACCGGTTGATGAAATGGAAAATCAATCCTGGAATACAGATCTAATTGATTTGCTTGCCAGCGACTTGGCCGAGAATGATTACGACCTTAAGTTTACGATGGAGCAGATAATGACTTCACGTGCATATCAACTGCCAGCAGTGAATGGCTCTGAACAAGAGGAGAAAGATTTTGTTTTTCGCGGTCCACTAGTACGGCGAATGTCTGCTGAGCAGTTTGTTGATTCTATAGCCGCCTTGACCGGAAACTGGAAGAAATCACCTGCAAAAAAAATCAAATTTGAAGGAGCAAATCTGGAGAAGAAAAAAAAGACAGATGTTCCAGAAGCTAAATGGATATGGAGTTCGAGTAATGCAGCAAAGAGCGCCAAACCGGGCACCTCTTATTTCCGTAAAACTTTTGAGTTGAAAAGTAAGCCTAAAACCGCAGATGTGATTGTTACGGCTGATAATTCTTTTGTCTTATTAGTGAATCAGCGTAATGGAATTGCAGGTAATAATTGGGAGGAACCGAAATTCCGGAATCTATCGAATCTTTTTAAAGTAGGGGAAAATTTGATTACGGTTTTAGGGACTAATGGTGATGCAGGTAAGAACCCGGCTGGTCTTTGGTTGGGCGTCAGATTGCAATTTGAAGATGGAAGTACTCGTGATATTATTTCCGATAAATCTTGGAAAGTTAGTACCAATAATATTAAAGACTGGAGTCTGAGAGCCTTTGATGATTCCAAATGGAATAATGCTTTAGAGCTTGGTGATATTAATATGAGGCCTTGGGATTTAGCAAAGAAGTTAAAGGTCAGTGGTTCTGATCTAGCTTTTGGAGGAAGATTTCGGGAGGCGTTTCAAAACAAGACAGCGCTCACCACAGCTCTCGGGCGACCGAATCGTGAGCAGGTGAGCACTGTTCGACCCTCGGTAGCAACTACTCTACAGGCTTTGGCATTGACTAATGGCGACGTGCTTTCCAACTTAATTAAAGAGGGATCGATTGCATTGTCAAACGAAGAAACTGAAAAACAAATTTTATTTAATCGAATCTTTCAATATGCATTAGGTCGAAAGCCTAGTGATTCGGAAGTTATGATGATCCAAGAATTGGTTGAAGGTGAAAATGAGGCTGACTCAATTGAAGATGTTCTTTGGTCTCTTATTATGTTGCCAGAATTTCAGTTGATTTATTAATTATTAGTGATGGAAATACAGGTTGGAATAATTTCAGTTTCGGATCGCGCTACAAAAGGTATTTATGAGGACGCTGGTGGTCCGGCGTTGAAGGATGCTGCTGTTAATTATGGGTGGATTGTCATTGCAGAGTCAGTAGTACCAGATGAAATTCTTGATATTCAGCGTGCTTTGCGTGAGTTGGTTAACAAGGGCTGTCACATGATTCTTACCACGGGAGGTACCGGTGTGGCGGAACGTGATGTTACTCCGGAAGCAGTTCGTGAAATGGCAAAAAGGGAGTTGCCTGGTTTTGGGGAAGTGATGCGGATTGAGTCGATGAAAATTACCCCCAACGCAATCCTTTCTAGAAATATGGCGGCTGTGATAGACTCAACCTTAGTAATCTGTTTGCCAGGCAAACCAAAGGGTGCAGTTGAATGCCTAAGTTTTGTTGAAGGGGCCATACCTCACTGCGTCAAAGTGTTACGGGAAGTTCCAACTAGCTGCTGATAAATTTTATTTTGGGAAGCGAATAATTCGTCGGGCATTTTTGCTGAACACTTTGTCTTGGATTGTTCGATCGGAGATTAGGCGTCGAATAATTTGAATTGTTCTAGCCCCAATACAACTAGGTCCGCGGCCAATAAGGTCGTTGCAGTCACTACCATAGATTAGCTTGTCTTGATTCCTCTTAATAAAATCGATGGCATGCACCTCATCTCGTATGAGAGCATTTTGCCCTGAGTTTGCCGATAAATCTCCATACATATTTGGGTAGTCTTGTAGTAATCGATCACTGATGCCTGATGGCATCACTTTTCCTTTGGGATACATAACTGTTTGCTGGTGGTTTTTGTCGATATTCCCCCACCAAGTTTGAGCATGTCCGATAAAGTTTACTTTTGGAAATTTCTTTAGGATTTTATGAAACCGTTCAATGCCGGTATTGTAATTTCCATGCTCAAAATGCATCAATACTGGTACGTCATACTCTTGCGCCAGTTCAGAAATGCTCTCAATATGTTTTGAATCACAGTTAACCCGAAATTTTTGTTCACCAATTCCAATTGCTCCTTTTTTGAGATATGTTTCAATGGTTTTTATACACTCAGGGTGGTCGGAAATTTCGTTCGCAAAATGAACATAGTTATTTGGATTTTTAACGACTATTTTTCGTACAGACTTATTGCCGCCACAGATGGCTCCCAAACCGTATTTTCGACCTGCTGGCAATAGTACGGTCCATTTGACACCAAGAGCGTGTTGGTGGCGTAGTAAACGCATATCATTACGACCGCTGTAATTCGTATGCTGGTGTATATCTATGATTTCCTGTTTATTTTTTCGGCCGAGTGCTTGAATTGAAAGGGAAGAGGCTGAGATAGTTGTGCCAGTAGTTATTAAGAATTTTCTGCGATTAAAGTTATTCATAATAGTAATCTTTGATGCCTAGTGTTCCTTTAATCTTAAGGGTTACACTTGTTAAAGCACAATCTTTTCTGGTGGGTTGTGGAAAGGCTAGATGATAAGTATAATAAAGAGACGTGTTAAATGGATAAATTACTTCTAATTGATGATGAGGATGATGTTCGCTATTCATTTAAGCGGATATTTAGTTCTCCAGATTTGGTTCTGGAGACCGCTGCCAGTGGTGAAGAGGGAATTGAAGTCATAAAGACTTTTAAGCCGGATTTAGTACTTATGGATGTCCGTATGGGAGGAATTAGTGGTCTAGAAACGCTACGCCTAATTCGTGAGAATGATGCTAAATTGCCGATAATTATGATGACAGCATTTGGTACTACACAGACTGCAATCGAAGCAATGAAGCTTGGTGCCTACGACTATTTGCTGAAACCTTTCGATGTCCCAAAGCTTAAGCAGATCGTTAATGATGCGCTCAAGGCTGCGCGTGATATGAAACAAGTAGTTGCTTGTGAACCTTTGTTAGAATCTGAGGATTATGATATGGGCATAGTGGGTCGTAGCCAATCAATGCAGGAGGTGTTTAAAACGATTGGTCAGTTGGCAGGATCTGATGCTACAGCCTTAATCACTGGAGAAAGTGGCACGGGCAAGGAATTGGTGGCTCGAGCGATCTATCATAATAGCCAGCGAAACAGTAAGTCCTACCTTCCAATCAATTGTGCTGCTATTCCGGAAAACTTACTTGAAAGTGAATTATTTGGCCATGAAAAGGGCTCTTTCACTGGGGCGACCTCTCAAAGGGTTGGTAAGTTTGAACAATGTCATCAAGGCACGCTTTTTCTTGATGAAATTGGAGACATGACACTTGCGACACAGGCTAAAATATTAAGAGTTTTGCAAAATGGCACTATTGAGCGTGTCGGTGGCAATAAGTCCATTAACGTTGATGTTCGTATTATCGCTGCTACTAATAAGAGGCTTGAGGAAGCGGTTTCAGCTAATGAATTCCGAGAGGATCTTTTTTATCGACTTAATGTTGTTAGGGTAAGCTTGCCTCCGCTTAGGGAACGCAGTGAGGATATTCCATTACTAATAGATTATTTTCTTAAAGTCATAGCTGAGTCCGAAGGGAATAAAGTTAAGTCTATTCTTGAGACGGCGCAGACAGCGCTTCTAAATTACTCATGGCCAGGCAATGTTCGCGAATTAGAAAATGTAATGCGCAGGACTATCGTAATGGCCAAGGGCGATGCTATTCGTTTAGATGATTTGCCGAAAAATATTTACTCTAACCAGGGGATTGTTAGTTCGCTTGAAAATAGAACGATTAATCAAGTGGATTCGCAGGCATCACCTACAGCCTCAAATGATATCAGTTCACTTGCGGCCACTTTGTTCCAATGGGCAAAATCTCAACCTGATTTGGCAATTTTACCTGCAGTTGAACGAGAGTTAGTTGCGCATGCTCTTCGTGAAACGAATGGTAATCAGGTGCAGGCATCAAGACTTCTTGGTATAACTCGTGCCACTCTCCGAAATCGAATCGATAAATTTGGTATCAAGCAGGCTGTTTCTGTTCAGTAAATAACTGAAGAAGATTGTTAACTATTCAGAAAAAAGATTTCGTTTCTTTTGCGAGTAAGTTTGCAACTGATTTTGGTTTGAAGGATGAACCAATTTCCAAAAATGATAAGTCAACATGATGAGCATAATTAAGTTTACGGTTTGAGAGACGCCGTGCCATACGCTGAATTTGAGTTTTGCATTCTGCCTTATCTCCTTATTGTAAGACTTGGACTCAATCATTGGAGGGGATCCTTCATTTTTGATTCGGAACTGGTATTTCTGTTGATGCCAGACATTGAGATTAGGGCTAATCAATTTGCCACCAATTAATGCTAACAAGATTAGGATGCCAATGTAACTAATCGCCCGCTTAGGGAAGGTGCCTTGAGGATAATTAATGAACCATTCAAGTAAGAGGAGTGAGATAGCCAGTATCCCACAAATATAATGAAGCAGAAAAAAACGTTCTAACATTGCTTGGGCAACAAGGCCGTTGTATGGCGGGGGTGTAAACTGCGTTACTTCAGGGCTAAAAAAAACCTTTCCAGCAAGAAATGAAAAGAAAACGGATCCGCCTACCCATACTGCAATATTGAAAATACCTATAAATCGGATAAATCCCGTCACACGTCGATTTAACGAAACTAGTCGACATCTGCCAAGCGTGGTTTATTAAGATTTTAAGTAGTTGTGGGTTTTCCGTTGACCCTGAGCATTAGCAAACTTAATTTCCCCAGTGATGAAATCACGTTTCTTATTGTTTGTTTTTACAGGATTGGTGGTATGTGGTCATTTGAATTTAAATGCGCAGGAAGAGCCGTTTGAAGTTATTAAGAAGGATGGTGACAAATATCGTGTTGAGATCGATGGAAAACTATTTACTGAGTATATTACAAAGGGATACAACAAACCTGTACTTTATCCCGTTATAGGTCCACACGGTGTCAGTATGACTCGGAATTATCCTTTTAAGACAGTAAAAGGGGAGGCTACTGATCATGTTCATCATGCCTCACTTTGGTTTACTCATGGTGAGGTGAATGGGATCAGTTTTTGGCATAACGGAGAAAAGACTGGTAAAATTATTCCTACCGAAGTGGTTCAAGCTGAGGGTGGTCGTTTTGCTTCAATTGTTACAAAAAATAATTGGAATGGACCCGATGGAAATACTATATGCACCGATCGCACTGCCATCAGGTTTTTTAAGACGGCTAAAGGGACTATGATTTCCTATGGCGTGACTGTTTTTGCTTCAGAAGGAGACGTTAAATTTGGTGATACAAAGGAAGGTTCAATGGGGATTCGTACTCATCCTAATCTGCGATTAAGCAACGGCAAGGGAGTGACTACTGCTAATGGGAAAGCTTTGAACAGTGCTGGGCATAAGGATAAACAACTGTGGGGTAAAAGAGCTAAGTGGGTAGATTATTGGGGAAAGATTGACGATCATACAGTTGGTGTAGCGATTTTTGATCATCCAAATAATCCGCGTCATCCTACTTGGTGGCACGCCAGAGACTATGGCTTAATAGCTGCTAACCCGTTTGGTATACATAACTTCGAAGGTAAGAAAAAAGGGGTTGGAGATATGACAATCAAAAAGGGTGAAAAACTCTCATTTCTCTACGCTTTTCTCTTTCATGAAGGAGATGCTGAGTCTGCAGGTATTGCTGAGACTTACGATCGTTGGGTGGAGGCTGTGGCTAATATGAGGGCTCGTGCTGGAGGTAATAATTAAGCAAAAATATTTAACTCCTTTCGTTAATTTAGGTTATCTCAAAAGTGAATAACTTGGTCTGTTATTGCGTTTGAAGTTATACTATTTTTCCAACAAATGTCGGGTGCTTATAGCCAGCTTCTTGAAGCCACAATTAGTCATCTTGAAGACTTAAAACAGAAAGGGGTTCATTATATTGATGTTTCACCAGAATCGGTCAACGCTCTGATTGAGCCTGTTTTACGGAAATCGGATTCTGCAGATGGTGAAATACGGATCCCTCCTCAGTCAGTTATTCACTCGAGTCGGGAAGATGGGCCAAGTATTTATGATTCTCAGAGACATTCCTCTGCGGATAAGGTTTCAGCAATGGATCAATTACGGAATGAGATATTGTCTTCAAATAAGAGTCCTGAATTATTGGCTTCTGGGGCTAATTTGGTTTTTGGGGCAGGGTCTGTTGATGCTGACCTAATGTTTGTGGGTGAGGCTCCAGGTGAGGATGAGGATCGTGAAGGAGAGCCATTTGTTGGAAAAGCCGGTCAGCTATTAATGAAAATCATTCAAGCCACAGGTCTTGATCGCAAAAAGGTTTATATTGCCAATGTGCTAAAATATAGGCCTGACACTCCAAGTAAATCTTTTGGTAATCGCAAGCCTCGAAAAGATGAAATAGAAACTTGGTTTCCTTTTTTGATGCGACAGATTGAAATTATTCAGCCGAAAGTAATAGTTGGATTGGGTGCTACGGCTCTGGAAGGTTTGCTTGGTCATATGCCAACTGGAATAACTCGACTCCGTGGTAACTGGCAGTCCTATCGCAGTGTGCCTGTAATGCCTACATTTCATCCTTCCTACCTTTTGCGTAATCAATCCTGGGCCGTAAAACGTCAAGTTTGGGAGGACATGATGCAGGTTATGGAGCGACTGAATATACCTATTAGCGAGAAACAAAGGGGATTTTTCCTTAGAAAATAGAATATTATAAACAAACGCAGCCGGCGTCCTTATGGAGCAACCGGCTGCGAGTCAGTTCTATTTATGTTTTCCAAATCGGGCCTTCGCCCGTGCTACAAGGAGAGAGTCTCCTCGTTCACTCGATTATAAGAATCGAGCTGTGGCGCAGATGCGCCTGCCTGATCGGCATTCGATAGATCCAGAATGCTATTCAGATCTTCACGTACCGTCACTCTACCCCATCGGGTCTGAATTACGGATGTGTCACCTACCGGTTCAACGGAGATGACCGTGTCGAGGTTGAAAAGCACCTTTGAATCTTCTTCAGCATAACCGTTAGGCGATGCCTGAGTTAGTGTTATGAAGTGTGCCATTTCTGTTTATTTCGTTAAGTCAGTTGCACTTACAACCGACCACGATTTGAATAATGCACAAGGAAGGGTTTTATTACAATAATTTTTTCTGTGACAAATTTGTGACAATCACAATAGTTACGAAAATCCAAACAAAGCCGTAATCTTAAGTATTTTCACTTCGAATACTTAAGGAGTTCTCGGCTCGTTGGTATTTGTCTTGGCAATCGATTGAAGTTTAGTCTTTTTAAATATAATGATGTGTTGTCGAGGAAGCACAGAAATCGTCTCGACCCATTCAAGTGGATGAGGGGATGCTTCCTTGAGTACCTGTAATTGTGACATTTTATGTAACAATTTTATCGGCACTTTGGGGTCCTCCATACGGTATTCTACAAAAGCAACTCTTCCACCAGTCTTGAGAGCATTGCATATATTCTGCATCATTTCATATGGATGTGAGAACTCGTGGTACACATCAACCATCAAGACTAAATCGATTGTATTAGCTGGAAGATTAGGATTTGAAATTGTTCCAAGCACTCCCTCAACATTTTTTATTCCGGCATTTTTTAGGTTGCGTCCGAGCAGATCGAGCATCTCTTGCTGAATGTCGACCCCATAAACGGTTCCCTTTGGTCCTATTATTCGTGAGATTCGTCGGGCAAAATAACCTGTGCCAACTCCTATATCGGCTACTTTGTCACCTGCCTTGAGTTTGAGTGCCCTGATTAGAGTTTGTGGTCGCTCCTCAATTTCGCGGGAAGAGCGTTCAAGCCAGCCAGCACCGAGATGTCCCATAACATGTGCTATTTCGCGCCCCATGTAGAACTTGCCGATACCATCTCGGCTATGTTGTATTCTATAGGTATAACGTGAATTATCAGGATCAACCCTGATTCCTTTTGTTTGTGCTATTTGACCAAGTGCCGATGCTACTTGACCAAGCACAATAAACGTTATTGCCAAGGTAAAGAGAAATAACTTGCGGCTCATGTGTGCAAACTACTCTTGGTAGGGGATTAATACAAGAAGCAGCGCTTGGCTCGTCAAACTACTCTTGGTATCTTTCTTGTGTATGGCGCTAGTAAAAAAACTATTACACACGAGATACCGCGTTAATGATTTGGAGAAAACCATTGATTTCTATAAGAACGTTTTAGGATTGGAAGAAGTGCGTCGTCACAAATCACCGAGAGGTTCCGAGTTGGCTTTTCTGAAGGCGCCAGAAAGTGAGGAAACTGTTGAGATATGCCATTTTCCAAATAGCGGACCAGTGGAGGTTCAAGAGGATCTGACCCACTTGGCCTTTGAGGTAGAAAGTCTTGAAGAATTTGGGAAACACCTTGCCTCGCTAGGTATTGGTTATTCAGACGGGCCAACCATGAAGGAAGCAGGAGGCGGCTTTGCATTTGTTGATGCCCCAGAAGGATACGAAATTGAACTAATCGAGATTGCCAAGTAATTATGAAGTTAAATTAATAGGATGAATGCAATTAAGGTCACATTGTCGGCCTATGGTGATGCTCATAAGTTCATATGGAATAAGGGCATAATTAAATTAATCAAAATACCATTACTGCTAACATTGGCTTATTTTTCATTCATTTTTTTTGCAGCATATTTCTTGTCAGGATTCATCATTGATTTTTTCCAAGATCTACTTGGGAATTTTGCTTCTGAAGGAGGGTGGCTAGAGTCTTTTCTGAAGATTCTGGTGTTTTTTTTATTCGCTGCTTTTAGCTTCATTACATATCGAATCGTTGTTCTATTTCTTTACTCATTCTCGATCGATGAAATCACTGATCGAGTTGAGGTTTCTGTAATTGGTAAAAAGATTGAATGTCAACGGACTCCCAGAGAATTAATCAAGAGAATGATAGTTATGGCCTTAATCACCATAGTAGGAACAGTCACGTTGCTTTTGTTTGAGTTGTTCGCTAATTTCATTCCATTGATTGGGGGATTGTTGGCTCTCATATTTGTAGTCCCATGCGAGATTTATTTGACCGGAATCGGGTTTGTTGATCCTTACTTTGATCGAGTAGGCTTGAGCGGTGCGGAGAGCTTTCGTGTGATGCGAAAACATTTTTTTACCATCATGGTATTTTCATTGGTGGGAGGCCTGATTTTGCTAATTCCAATTGTTGGCTGGTTACTCGGCCCGACTTATTCCATTGTTGCAGGTATAATAATTGCCATCGGAATTCATAAAGAAAATCAAGTCGCCGAATAGATGAATGATTCTCAGGTGATTTATAATATAACTTCGCTTAACAATACTTGACTAACTTGGTCGAGATTCTAATTTCCGTGTAGTATGAAATTATCGCAGAGAGGAGAGTATGCGGTACAAGCACTTCTAGTACTGGGCATTTGTTATGGACCAGAGGTCATTCGTATCAAGGATATTGCAAAGCAGCAGAATATTCCTAGACGTTTTCTTGAACAGATTTTGAATGATTTGAAATCAGGAGGGTTCGTGCAGAGTCGTCGAGGTGTCGCTGGAGGGTATAGGCTTGAGCGTTCACCCGAACAGATTTTGTTGTCGGAGATTATTCAATATATAGAGGGTCCGATTGAGTCTATTGACTCATCGAATGTTGGTGAAAATAACCATAATCTTCATTCTGATGAGGCAGCCAAATGTGCAATAAACTTTGTCATGAAGGATGTTCGATCAGCCATAGTTGGGGTACTTGAATCAGTTACTCTTTCTGATCTATGCAAAAGATTGCATGAAATTCAGGGGTCAATGGAAAATCCACCTGACTACAGTATATAGTCTTTAGATTCTCATCATGAGTTTCACTTCTTTGATTTTTTTTAGCGAACTCTAAGTTCTGTTGAACATGAGCTACAGAAATTTGTGTTCGAATGAGGGTTTTGTTCTTGGGTGCAACAGGATCGGCTATAATCCGAAGAAATTCTCCTGAATATTTCTTGATTAGAGCTTTCATCTTTCGTCCATGATTATTCCAAATCAATTACCCGATAAATCACGGGTGAAAGCTTAAATTTTAATGTGACCTTGACTTGGTGTGATTAAATAATACCAATGGTTCAGAATTTAATCATGAAAACAACGCGTCGTCATTTTCTTGCATCAGTTTCAGTTGCATCAGTA
>Ga0115011_10001136_pt1 | contig 19475 bp, 19 predicted proteins | sample TroAtlMetagenome_2_FD_88705 | JGI IMG/M metagenome (GOLD analysis project Ga0115011, IMG submission 88705) | Marine eukaryotic phytoplankton communities from Atlantic Ocean - Tropical Atlantic ANT8 Metagenome | ecosystem: Environmental > Aquatic > Marine > Oceanic | place: Tropical Atlantic...
AGTCGCTTAGCATTCATTTGTTAAGCGACTTTTTTTATATGACATTTACTGCCAATAAGTCAGACTGACCCCTCAATCTTCCCACGTGGGAATATTTAGCGGAAAACCTCTCTAAGCCACGATTTTAAAGGCTTTCATTAGTTGTGTATTTAATAAATTAAATAAAACTAACCCCTCAATCTTCCCACGTGGGAATGATTAGCGGAAAACCTCTCTAAGCCACGATTTTAAAGGCTTTCATTAGTTTTGTATTTAATGAATTAAATAAAACTAATCCCTCAATCTTCCCACGTGGGAATTATTAGTGGAAAACCGCTCTAAGTCACGAACTTAAAGTCTTTCATAAGATATTTTTTATAATTAAAAAAAGCACATTATCTTGGATTAAAGATTCGATCCGACATCATAAAAGACTTACGCAAATCAATTTCGCTATAGAACTTGCTCTATCGTTCCAGTTCTAAGGTTTCTTAGGAAAAATGGAAAAGTGAGGCGGCATTAATTTGCGAAGTTATCCAGTTAGTCCACGTTCGACTTACTAACTCGAATAACTCGGAGTCTTTATGCAAGTTCTAACTAAGCCAACATTCCATGATTTCACCACCACACCTGTAGATTTTAATATTATCGATGATGGTGACGTTGTAATAGTGACACCTGATAAGTTAGTTCCGTTTAAACATTCAAATACTAGAAAAAGAAAGCGCAACACGCAAAGAGAAAATGAAATTTTAGAATCGATGAAGCGCGAGGGGATACGTGACCCACTGAAAGTTTGGATTGAAACATCAGTGCCTTCATTGCAAATTCTTGGCGGGTTCGGTCGGTGGGAAAAGGCGCAAAAGCTAGGTATTCCTTGTCCATGTAAAATCCATATTTGCAGTGAAGCCGATGCTAGTAGATTACATTTGGTCGATAACACTCAACGTGAAGATTTATCATTCATTGATGAAGCTGATGCCGCAAAAAGTCTTTATACGATAAAGGGAGGTGATTTTGAAGCCACCCGTATTGAACTGGCCTGGACTCCAACCAAGCTGAGAGAGCGCTTAGAAATTGCCAAATGCACAAGAGTAGTAAAAGACTTTGTTGAAGCTGGTCGTTTAGAGTTAGGACACGCCATTCTGTTAGCGCCTTATAAGCAGGCTACGCAGGACAAGCAAGCTCAAGATATTGTGAATTCAAATATCTCTGTTAAGCAGCTAAAAGAGATCCTTGGCAAAGTGCAAATTCCACTTAGCACTGCGAAATTTAATACCTCAGATTGTGCAGCCTGTGAATTCAATACAAAAGACCAATTAAACCTTTTCGATAACTTAGGTGAAGAACAGAAGTGTCGTAAAGCTGCTTGTTTTAGAGAAAAAACTAAATCCTTCCTTGAATCAGTTCGTGTTGAAGCCGAAAGCCGATATGGCAAGGTTATTTTCCTATCTCAAACTGATAGAACACAAACGACTTTATTAAAGCCCGAAGCCGTAGGTATCGAACAATTTGAATCAGGTTGTTCTAGCTGTGAAAGTAATATGACCATTATGTCCGATATAGAAGGGCATGAGGGTAAAATTTCAATTAACCAGTGCATCGATAAGGAATGCTACACAAAGCTTAACAAGGCCGCTACAGGCGCTAAAAAAGACAGTGCCGTTACAACCGCAAAATCGCCAGTAGGGCAGGGGAGCCCAACAGCAGCTAAGGCTAGTGACGCTAACCCTGTTCTGAAAGGCTTCAAACCTACCGAAAAACTAAGTGACCATAACAAAGTAACACTGCGTAGCGCAGCCGCAGATTTATTTAATAAAGATCAAGATATGTATATCAAAATGCAAACCGCATCATTGGTTCAAACATCAGGTATCAAGGTTGATGGAAATATTATTCATGGGTTTGATGATGCAGTTAAACATTGTTTATCGCTAGACCGTGAAGCCCTCGCAAAATTGTCTTCGCAAGCTTATGCACATCTGATCGCCAAAACGAGTCAGGCCAATTCACGTTCAATGATACCGATTATGATTAATGCGTTAAAACAAGCTGGTGGGGAGGGTGAGCAAGCAGCGCGTAAAGCGTGGGTAATGAATGAAGAAACACTGAAAATGTACCCCTCACGTGAACTACTTAATATTTGCGAGAAAAGCGGTATTAAAGAGAAAGTCGAAGCGACCAACAAAAAATGGAGTGATATCAGAAAGCTTAAAGTGAACGACCTAATTACATTGATGGTTAAGACGCAGCCAGCCAGTCCTTTATTTGCGCCAGATGATTACTTGTCACACGTTGCACCTATCAAAACAGGAGATAAATAATGTTAGCGCAACTAATAGATATTGTTGATAAAGAATTTACTCGGCTGAACTTAACTATTCAAAAAGTCCAAGGCGGCCGCTTTGCGGTCGTTTTGCAAGGTACGCCTAACGATGTGGCTAACAGCCAATTAGCCACCACTTTACAAAACAACCTCTGTGTTGAAGGAACAAAGCTCGATTTAGAGTTAGATTTACCAAAGCATTTAGCGCAGTACTCAGAGGCGCTTTCATTAGCCTTAACGTCTAATGCTGCGACAAGTATTAAAGCCTTAGCCACCAAAGGGGAGCAAGAGCAGTCTACAGACACCCCCACAGAAACAAACGACCAAGCAAATGTCAGCAACGATGATGGTGTGGTAACAGAGACAAAAGATATTAGTGAGTTGGCAGGAGAGTGGGAATGATTACTTCATCAACAACGTTAACGCGCGTCTATGACATACGGGGTACGAAGTTAACGTGCCCAATGCAAAATGCCAGCTTAGAAGAATCTGTCCGAGCACTTTCACAGACCAATCCCTTATTCAGACACACAAAGTTGTATGAGGAAGATGGTGTGGTTTCGGGAACTGAACTCGTATTTAAGTTGCAACTACCGCCACCAAAGTCGAAAGGCTAAATATGAAGGGTGATAAAGAGGTATTGGGGGAGTTATTAGACTCCCTCGAAAAGAAACTGGCCGTTGAAAATCAAAAGCAAGGTGAAACATGGAACAAGGTTATTTCAGGGATACCAAAAAAAGCGCGCATCTGTTTACCCAACAAGGGAACGAAACTCAGCGCAGATTTGCCGCCCCTACTTTAGTCAATCCGCTCACCTTCAAATACCGTATGGCTGGTGCGGAAGTACCAAGTTCACGCAAGATTCAAAAAATCCACAAAGTCACAGCGGTTAGAACCGTTAGCATGCATGCCTTTCATACTTTCAAAAGGGCGATTTCTACCGCGCAGCAACTTGGTGCAGACATTAATTTCTGCAAACGCCAAGTTAGAGCGTTTACGAAGGCTGTGAATGCAGACACCCGTTTTAAATTTGCTGAAATTGACGCGTTTATTCAGCGAAAGATTGAGACAGATTACGATGCCTTTATTGAAAGCTTTTATGCGCAAAATCCTTACTTCGCCACTGTAAAAAATCAAAACGCATTGTTGAGCCTAAGCGTGGAGGGCGGGATATCAAAATTGGATTCGACAGGGATAGATACAGCAATATTGAGTCTCGAAAGTCTACCGGATTGTATTGCTGGGGCGGTAATGAGCATGTTGTTGTTCATCTCACGCTCTACAAACTTGCGATTAATGGACTTTGATGTTCAGTGTGGTTGGGTGTTTGAGTTTTATGAAACGGAAGGTTTACGTGGCCATGAAGCTAATGAGTTAAGCGAATGGTTTCGAGATGAATGGACAGGCGACAACGAACACTTAACCGCTATAGAGTTAGAGATTCCAGAACACCTAAAAGACACCTATATTCTCTTTAGACAAACCTACACCGAATTTATAGACGAACTATCGGATGTCTCTCAGCTTGCAGTCATTTTAAGTGATTATGTTGATGCCAAGGCAATCTATGAAAAAGCTGACAACCAATTAGGTTTGGCGGTGAATGATCCTTATGAATTAGCCCTTTTGTTGCTGTCCCTCGATACACATGTACGTTCTGAATATAAGGAAATCATTGATTGGCTTGAAATCAGCAGCGATATGTTGATGCGAATGAATTTAGATGAATATTCTGCATCATCGTTAGATTGTGAACATGGCGCGTTATTAGGCAGTGAGATGGTTGCATTAAATTACGATACGCAAACTGAACACTTATTTGATGATATTTTTCAAGATGAAATGAATTCAGGTTCTTATGGTTGCACTATCGATTGGACTTCACTTGATAATAGAACCGCCGTGCTTTCAATGTTTCCTTACATCAGCATTTATCTGGCGTTGCCAGAACGATTAAAAAACCGATTTTAAGGATAATTCACATGCTTAGTACCGCGGTATCCAAATATGAACTAGAGACAAGATCACGAACTAACAGTATCCAATCGAAAGTTGCTTTAGTACTTCATTCGGTGGCTACGAGCAATAAAAAGCAACAGGTCATTACAATGCACGACATTGATGATAATCAACTGAGCAAAGGCAAAGTGATTAACTCTAAACAGGTTACGCGAATGGTAAGTGGTAAAGGTGACTATTTCGACCGCGCTCAAAGCGCCAAACCGTTGTGCTCAAGCCTGATTGACGAAAGAGTGATAGCCGAAAATGATAACGATGTCGTGTTTTACACCCCACCTTCTAAGCGCACTTTATGGTACTCAACGACTAAAAACACAAACTTTTCTATCTTGAGTCCAGGATTGTTCTTTCACTTTAAGAAAAGCACGAAATCAATACGGGTATTTTGCTATCTCAATAGAAAGAAACCAAAACTAGATACGATGCTTTATCTCCCCCCAATGCTAAACATTGATCGTAAAGGCTCACTCTGTACAGGCACTATGCGATTACCCAAAACTTGGTCAAATGCTGGAATTGATTTAATTATTTCTAATTTCTTTGATAGCCGCTTCACCCACTCCAACATGAAGACCGCTAGTGGGATACCTACAATCTACACTGATGATGAAGCAAACATGGCCTACATGGCAGCATTAGAAGAATCTGAAAGAAAAATGAAGGCGGGTGAACTTGTCGAATTTAAAACAATAGCCGCATATTTGGAGAATGCAGATGATTAAAGCACCTATGGCACTAATGAACGATGATATTTCTATTACAGTCATAGGCGTTGGTGGCACAGGTAGCTATCTGGCCACTATGCTAGGTCAAATGGCCTTTAGCCTAAACAACCTAACAGAGGGGGCTAAAACTATCACACTTCATTTCTATGACGATGATACGGTAAGTGAGGCAAATGTCGGGCGCTCTAATTTCTATCCTTGTGATATCGGTTTACCAAAGGCAGAAGTCATTGCAGAACGGTTACGTAACGGACTTGGTGTTGATGTGTACGCCCACAACCACCGTTTAGAAAAAGCTGTAAGGACTGATATTTTAATCACTTGTGTAGACAGTGGTAAAACCCGACATAAATTCGGCAAAGACACTGACATGCAGCGCTCAGATGCACTTTGGGTTGATGTTGGTAATGGCGCTCACGATGGGCAAGTTACTATAGGTCATTTATGCAATCCTTTAAGTGGAGCAAAGTATCCGAATGTCTATGACTTGTTTGGCGATACGTTGCTGATAGCCGATGATGACGATATGCCTAGCTGTAGTCTTGAAGAATCCCTTACCCGACAAGATATGGGGGTGAACATACATGCAGCTTCACGTACCTTTAACGCTATTTGGCAATTGATCCGATACGGACAAGTCGGCTACAGCGTTGATTTCTTCAATTTCCGCGATACACAGGAAAATAAAGTCGTAGCAGAACCACAAGCATGGGCAACCTTTGGTTATCAAGCGGTACGAAACTAAAAACATATACTCAACGTGCGCTATAAACATGGCGCACTTTAAGTAATTTTACTCTCCTGTAATAATATCCTCGTTACGTTCTCTCAACGTGACATTATCAGTAGTCGGAGCACTTTTGGTTGTGCTCCACTCTTTATCCCCCCAGTGTCGCTATCGCTAGCTGAGGGGGATGATTCACAAAAGAATCAATGGAACGCTACCCCCCTTTTGTCCCACTCAAATCACGATAGACTCGCTCCACTCGCTTGAAATATTGGAATGAATGATGGGGCCAACACCGAACGTTACTCTTGAAAGCTACTCGCCGACAGAAAAGAAAATCAACATTATCGTGTCCAAATTACCTTTTACGGTAATTGATGATGGAATTGTTTTACTTGAGAACAACCAACTGCTTAACAATGCGAAAATCTATTCATCAGTGGTGGTGGGGGAGGGGGCAGATTGATGCTCCAATCTGCTATTTTGCTTACTTTACGCTACTTGGGGGAACATTAATAAGGGTTCCCCGTTCACGATAAAATTTCAGTAAAAGCGTTGTTTCAAATTCTTCGCCATTTTCTTCATACTTCACCAACGTATCATAACCGTCGGGGTAGCATTTCAATACCTCCACTGGTGGAGCGAACTTTCTATTTTGACGATATCGACCATATTTCGGATCATGGTCGATAATATATTGCCTATCAAAATGCTGGTCTTTACCCATACTGGTATATTTTCTGCCCTTGGCATCTACATACCCTTTTAAGCGCCGGTTGTCCTTATGTCGTTCAATGTCTTCATAACAAACATAAGGGCGTTCAATAGCGCCCACCACTTCTACTTCTTTCCACGTAAATACGCTCGAAGCACAGCCCGTTAATGATAACGGTAATAACCACAGTAATTTTTTCATAATAATTTCCTCCTTGTCACAACATACAACGGCCAAGGGTGTTCACAACAAAGCGACGTTTATTTGTAATTTAAAATGAGGTGGTCACTTTGCAAATACAGTTTAACAATTTAATAGGTAGCTATTGTGGCTTTCGATACATATTTACGTCAATTTGGTCTAACTCTCAAGAGCCTACATGAGTACAGCGGACAATCTAAACAAACGTTGGGGAACTGGTACAAAAAGAAGCCGGAGTTAATCCAAGCGTTGGTTAAAGCATACAAGTACGATGAATTGTTAGAGCAAGCACGGTGTTTCTGATGCGAAAGCCGTTAAGTGAACTACTGCACATTCACTATCCCAATAAAGCTAAAACAAACGAAGCCTTTTCCTTTCTCCAGGATGGGGACTTTGTTGCGGGTGGTTGTGCGCTATATGCCATAGCCTTAAAGGCTCTTGAACCTGCTCTTGAGATTGTCATATTAAAAAGTGTATCTGGCCCCGAACATTGCATTTTAAAGTTTGGGGAGCACTACTATGACGCTGATGGTAAACAATCTTACCGTGAGATCATTAACAAACTTATGAGTGAGTTCAATTGCACCATTGTGTCTAACGAAATAGTGGAAAGCATAAACATGGAAGCATGCGCAGAAATTGTCGATGTAGGTTGGGACGTTAGGCGCTTTACCGCGTTTATGAATATGACTATCTAAAAACTTGTCCATTTAACTAACTGTTGTTTATCGCGACAATTCTATAGTGAATCAGTATTGCTGTGTTTCGCTAAGTGTTGTCCACCGCGAAGCCTAAACTTTGATTTAGCAGTTGCATGATAAGATGAAGTGGAGCGTAACCTCTTGTCTTTAAATGATTTAAATTCTTATTAAAGGGGGGGTACTTGACGAGTAGTAACACTTCCGCGGGAGGGTTAATTCATTTAGTTCACTTTTTGCGGCTTTAAGTGTCGAGTTGCGCGGAATTTTTATCAAAATTACCGACTACAAAATAGTTCGTCTATTGCTCACAAAATAGCCAAAAATACACTATCTGGATTTGGTGAGTTTTAAAGTTTGAATTTGGGAATGATTTATGAAGTTGGAAAAGTGACGATCTACAAGGTGAGATCCCCAAAAAAAATCAGCGGAGAGCGGTACTTACCTGATTATTATTTAAACATTTTAGACGCTCAACATGACGCATTTATTAAAAAATGAACATGAAAAATAGGGCCAAATACGGCTTAAGTGACGTTTACCGCGACAAAACGGCCTGTAAGTGACGTTCACCGCGATAAAACTTCCGTTTTCAATGTATGAATACCCAGTTTTTGAATGAAATTTAAGCCAAATTAGGTGGTCATTCGTTAATTTTCAAAAAGTGCAATGTCATAAAATGACGGATATCCAGAAATGTGAAGTGTCGCGGTAAACATCACTTAATAAGCAGATGTTTCCCCCAAGCACTGCTATACATGTATTTGTACTAAATATACCGATGGTTATCGCGTTAAACGTCATTTAACGAATAAAGTGTGTATAGCTGGTGTTCAGACTGTGTACAACTGAAAGGAATATCGCTTTGTACGTCACTTAGTATCGCGGTAAACATCACTTAGATTCGCGGTAAACGTCAGTTAGAGTCGCGTTGAACTTCACTTAAAGCATCATATATCGCGGTAAACGACAGTTAGCAATAGATTAAATTATATAAAACAGTGGCTTATAGATTATAAAGGTTTTTAAAAGATTAAAATAAAAGAATTAAAGGATATAAAAAGATTTATTAAAGCGATCCAAAAAAAACTGATTTCATAAAATTTTAGGTTTGATCTTACGGAAACGTTAGATCTAAACTGACTGCATTCTTAAACTAAATACGCAGATAACTTGAACAAAAATGGCTAATGGCCCTGTCATCTTCATTCGAAACAATTTGCTTGATGCGAAATACTTCAATCTGGTTGAAGCATTAATCACTGCAAAGCAACTGAAGCCATCATTCCGGCTGTTTATTGAATCGTTCAACACTTCGATTCTCACAGCGGAATACGCGACAACAGATGGAGTATGCATTCGTTACTTCGATGCATGCGACATGCTCGTGGGTAAAACCGATCCGGATTACCAAACAAACAGGGAACTAAAGCTTAGTAAAGTTACGCGCTACAACCGTCTTAAAACCTTAATTGAACTTGGTTTTTTAGAGCCGACTTCAAAGCCAGATGTGGTTGAGCTTTATTCTTCGACGAAGGGGAAACCGATCACTCTGTATCAATTGGTTATGCCTTCAAGCATTGCCAATGCTTCACATAATCAATCTGGTGAAATGTCTTATCAACATTCCAGTGAATATAAAGCCCAACGCCGCCAAGAACATTCACACGCCACGAACATGACCTTTGGTTACATGGCAAAACGATTAGACAAGCTTGGCTCAATGGACATTCTTGCCTCTATTTTCAATGACTGTATACGTGCTACCAATTCTATTGATGTAAAAGTTATCGAAAAAGAAAAAGTGGTACCGCACCCTGAAACTAAGGTTCAGGGGAAAATATCTATTACCACGTCCACTTCAACTGCAAACGATGCCGCTATCATGGTTCCCGATGATATGGTGTTGTTGAATTATTTTTATAGTTCTATCAATGAGCATTTAATCTCTAGCATCGAAACCCTCACGTACCCTTTTCAAAACCTATTTAGATTCGATGCACGTAGCGTAGTGCTAGATTTCATGCTTGACGATAGTGGCGGAAATAGGGAATGGCTCGATGGTGCGGTTAGGCGCATAGTCACGACGAAATTTAACCTTCGAGGTGACTCAAAAGCACTATGGCTGTTTGTAAAATTAGGCATAGTGGATGAGGAAGGAAACCCCTATCAAAACACTGATATCAACTTGTTAGTGAAAGCGGGTGAAAAAGACCTAGACAGGAAGCTGGTGGATTTAGCATTCAAAGAACGTAGCGCGGCGCGGTATTTCGATTTAAAGCTCCCTTGGTTTATAGAAAATCAAATCAATGATGTTCTGAAGGCCAGAACTGAGAATCTGTTACCGAAAAGCTACCAGCCTTTTATCAAAATGTTTACTCGCTCAAAAGACTTACTTAAAGGGGAAGAAAAAGGACTTATTTGGCTTATCATCGACTTCTTTGCCGCTAAACTACCCAAGCCAGGATTTACCTATGGCCCGACTCCTATAGCGTCCTTCTTAACCACCTTCAATGCATCTATCACAACTAAAGAAAGTGCATTGACCGTGATGAAGCATTTATTCTTGGCCATGCATAATCCAAGGCGTTTGCTTTACTGCTCAGGATGGTTCACCAATAGCCGTAACCAACCGCGCTTTGAAGATTTGTTCACCCTCGTGGATAAAAAATTCTTGCTAAGGTTTGTTAACGTCACTAAAGGCTACACCAAAAATACACGTTTAAGTCGCTTGGAATATACCATTCATGTAGTGCGTCTTACGGATGATGAAATTAAGCAGTGTTTAGAACGAAGTGAGTTAATTCAGAAAGATATTCAATATGCTGAAGACAAGGTATTCATTGATTTAGGGGAAGCCATATTTGCCCGAGCGAAAGCCACAGCGAGACAATACTACCTCTAAACAACCTTTTATTGCGCAATCCGTTGCTTTGTTCACGTTGGCCTTAGATTTATACAACGTGAGCGCTCCCTATGAAATTACACTCTATCCTTAAGCAGTCTATCGCCTTTGATGATTCTCACACTGTCAGATTGACAGAAATCATCGCCCCCAAGGCTTTTACCCAACTTAATACGCTGTTCAAGCGCTTGGATGGCAAATGGGATAGTAGTGCAAATGTGTTTCGATTCTCTCGAAATGCAGAGTCGCTGGTGGCGCGTATTCTAAACTTAGGCACTAGAGCAGTTAATGCCTTTCATTTGTATCCTAGCAATGACCATGTATTTAACTTCATGAAGGAATATACAGCCCTAAGTTACGTGGGGGCGGGGCGTAAAGAACCAATTAAGGTTTTAGAGCCTTCGATAGGGTTAGCGGATCTTGCGTTAAGGTTAAGAAAGTTTGCTGACGATGAAGGCCGACAGTTCGATATTAAAGGTTATGACATTGACCCTCTTAATGTGATGCTTTGTGAAGAAAATGGCTTTGATGTGGATTGCACTGACTTTTTAGATGTTCAGCCAGAACCTATCTACGACCTAGTAATAATGAATCCACCTTTTGATAAATCCCTTTTCATTGAGCACATTCGCCATGCACATAAATTTCTAACACCCACCGGAGAGTTAATTTCGGTTATTCCAGTTAATGAGAAACGGATCACCGACAGCGACTGGCTTTATGAGCGTATACGGCATTGTTGCCCAGAACAGCTAGAGGAGGGGAATTACCTTGCGAAAGACACATTCAAACACGTATTCATTGATACCACGGTAATAACCATGCACGCTGAGCCGCTTTATCAGCGCTCACTAAAATCCCCTCGCACGCATAGTAGTCAAATAGACCTATTTAATCTGTGTGTTGATAACGATGAACAGTGGCTGAGTGAAATGTCTGCCATAGCAAATCAACACGACAGCGAGGCTCAACAAAAGGTTATATTCGAAAATTGTGTTACCGATATGCTTACCAAGCATATCGGCTTGCACCCCCACTATCGTCAGGAGTTCGTGACCGAATTAACGACTTTATATGGGACGAAATCTAAGCCTTTACCTGCTTTCAGTATTCGTTCTTTACTCTTACCAGATGAATTCCCAGTGATGCAGGCACTTTAACGTGCTAATGCAGGTGGGTGACAACAGAATGTCACGAAATCCGGAAAGTCGTTGATTGGAAAAAGGTGATCACGCATGTTCATCAACTTGGTAAATCATAAGGAAACCGAGAACGATGAATCACGAAAAACACTTTACTTCATTAGCTGAAAGAATTTTTAACTGGCTTAAGATAAGTTCGATTGAAGATGCAGCCACCTACAAAAACGACTTGACTAAGCTAGGCAAAATGGCCGGCTACTTATCTTACTTCCTCATTGCTATTGGCGTCTTGGCGATTGTTAGTAATGTTGGGTTTGTGGGATTGATAATTACCCTTCTAGGTATCTATGTGTATTTTTTCAATACGAAAGCGTTTCCGGTACTGAGCTCGTTAGTAAAGAAAAAAATGGACGATTACGAACAGCAACAAAATGAAGCTGTAGAGCCAGCACCAGAGGCCAGTGCATAACGCCGTTTTTTTGCACAAGTGCTGCAAGGTGAGACAGTCGTAGTCAGAAGATAAATTCAAAACTCAGGAGTAATTATTATGAAAGCGTTATTTGATATTGGTTACAACAATGCAGCAGAGAAAATGCGTAGACACGACTTAAATGCAGTGGCTACATCTGAGCAGGCTATCAAAACTTGCAGTGAGCTAGATAAGTTTGATGCTTTTGTTCATGGGTTTTGGATGCGCCCAGGGGTATTAATCGGAATGGGGATTATCCTAAGCGTTTTAACGATGGGCTTACTGGCTGCATTACTAGTGCCGTTACTGTTTACGCCATTACTTTCTGCTTACCTTAAAGGGGTGGCTAAAGGCAGTCGTGATGTACTCTTAGAGCGCCTTTACAAAAAAGGGCTATCTGTCCCTAAAGAGTATGAATACGCACTCAATACACCGCAAAGAATCAAATTAATGTTAGACGCGGAAACCGCATAACATTTAGTAAAGTTTCCCCGAATAACATAAGCTCAGATAATCATCTGAGCTTTTTTTTGCGTCAAATCCTCATGCCTGCACTCTTTGTTTAGACCTATCATTTGGAGTTAAACATGATCACATATGAGTACATTGAACAGGAATATAACAAAGCCCTAGAACATGCCTATGGCCTAATCCCAGCGCGTAACTGGAGCAGCTTACCTACGTCACTGGTACTTACCGATAGCCCTAGAAGGCTTGGCATAGCCGACGAAAGGACAGGTGAGGTATCCATTAACGCCCGTTATAAGAACACCACTGCCTACACTAGCTTACGCAATACCATCTTTCACGAATTAGCCCATTTCTGTGTTGGCACTCATAACAATCATAATAAAGTGTTTAAGAGTGTGCTATCACGCTTTACAGCGCATTTCGAGGTAGACAGCAGCGAACTTCAACAGCTTATCAAACAGGTTGATTTCAAGTGGTTTGTGGTTGCCCATCTTGAAAATGGCCAAATTCATGAAATAGGGGGTGTTCACCGTAAAACCAAAATCTACGCCGAATACCCACACTACAGACCAAATGCAATACACACTATTAAAGGCGTTAAAGTATTACGCTACGAATACCGCCAAAATCGATAACTTGCCCCTCACGGGGCTTTTAGCCTTACTCGCTATCGCTATAACGGCTTATCGGATCAATGGACTCAAAGCGGCCTCACTTTTTCGTCGAAAAAAGCGAAACCTACCTTGATAGCGCACTACGCCACGAGGCGTTGTGCGCGTAGTGCTAACTTCTCTTCCAATGTCATCTTACCTACTTCACGTGTTACCGCGCTCGTTGTTAGCTTATTTAGCGCCTCTGCATAGCCCTTGAGTTGGCTCAATACCGTTCTTAACTCCAAGTTGATGGTTTGTAGCTGCTGGTGTCGAACGCTAGGCTTCGGGTTCCAGAAGTCGTACATGGGTGTTTCTATCTCTAGTCCAGTCGCCTTGATGAAAACGAGGTAGTCTTCCTTTGTGATTTTGTCGTTTTGTGAAAGTAGGTTCTCCAGCAACGTGGCCGTGTTCTGCCATGTCTGGATTTGCCCGTTAACGACTCCTACAAGACCCGTAAGCTTATCTTGAACGAGATTGGCAGCTTGGGTAAGCAAGCTAGGATTATCCCTTACCGTGGTCAACATAGAGCGCGTCAGCAATCGCTTAAGTAAATCTTTGGTGGTCGTAACACCTTCAAGGTTCAGTGACAGAGCAAAGCGAGAAGTGTCAGCTTGCTGCTTGCTACCCACATCCGCAGTGTGAAAGCGTACTTTCAGTGCATCACTAAAACGGGCACCAAGTGAGGTAGTAACCTGCTTACTCAGCGCGTCACTAAATAGGCCAAGGTTGTTTTCCAGCGCTTTGAGTGACGTTAGGTTAACCCGACTGTTACTCGCTTTTCTCACGGTACGCTTGGTATTGCGGTGCTTGCGTATAACTGAAAGTACCGCAATCTTATCCTGACGATGTTGTGCCATCGTGATGGCTTTAGGGTGCTCTGCTACGGCTGCTAAATGTTGGCTTTGAAACTCGAACAAACCCATATCATTGAAGATGTGGGTACGATGTAACACCGCACGTAGTTGACCCCAGTAGCGCTTAGAAATACTGACTATTCCTTGCTGTAGCAACCATTCGGCTACATGCGTACCGCCATATGAATTTACAGTGCCACCACGCTTTAACTGAATCGTTACCCAATCATCATGCATCGTTCTAGCTGCCTTATCTGCGCCTACAGCCTTAGCCATAGACAAGTGTTTTTCTACAATTTCAATGTTCTCCAATACCGATTCACTGTCAAATAAGAGGCGGTCGGTAGTGGTGATATGCTTCTCTGTAAAAGTCTGAAAATCAGTATCAAAGAAACTGATAGCCTCTTCCCTTGCTAGGGTAGGCTTATCGTCTAAACGAAAGGTAGGGAACGCCAAGCGTGTATTACCTTTGAGGTACTTACCGCCGATCATTTTAGTTACGCGTCGAGTAAAGCGGTTTGGCACTACGACTGCACGTTCTGACTCGCTGAAACCAGCCGCAAGCGAAACAGGACGTAGGTGCTTCACGTTCAATGTCTCAGTGAACACACCGTTAAGTTGTTTCGCCAACTCTTGCGCTGATAAGTCTGTGTCCTGCACGGCTAAATCCGCGTTGTTTTGTAGTGTCTCCAAGATACTGTCGTGCAGTAATCCAGTACTGTGAGTAGTAAGGCTTTTTCCTTGCAGCTTCATGCCCCCAATTTTATGGCTGATAGTTAGCCCACCATGCTCAGTCACTTTGGCTTCTTGTATATAGGTCACAGAGAGCGGTGCTAGGTACTTTGCGCGGGTGGTAACGCTGCAATTGCTGTCGGCATCAAACAAGTCGCTGATGTCGTTTGGGCGGCTCCAGTAACTTAGCAACGGTTGATGAGATAGTGCGTGTTGCTGGGCATCTTCATGCTTGAAGATAGGCATCATAACGGCTTCTGGGAGATTGGTATCCATGGAAATAGTACCGCCTTGTGCTTCATACTCGCTGTTGAGCAAAGGGTAGGGCATACGGCTTTTTCCTGCTAGGGTATCTTGCCATATCGCCAAAGGGCGGAAAGGCGCAGCGCCGATTCCATCAATGCTCCAACGAAATGATAGTAGCCATGCATGCTTCTCAGAAAACAGGGTATTTAGGCACGTTGGATCTTGCGCACACTCCTTATACATCTCTAAGTAGGCTGCTTTGGTCTTTGGGGCGATGTTCACATCATTGAAGATGTCAGCATAGCCCACATGCTCCATTTCGCGTCCTTGTTCGACTAAATCTGCAAACTCTTTGGCCTTATGAATCGCATCAACACTAAGTTGTGAAGCGAAGCGAACGGCCCCTTCAAGGTACTGAGGGCGAAGGGTGTTGGGTTGCAATGCGACACGATGGAAGCCGATAGGATCGTGAGAACGCGCATGAAAGGCCCGAGCATCTACATCGCAACTCAAGCGGAACAACCAGTCTCTAACACGTAATACGTCTTCCACACCAAGGACTTTCCAGCGCGGATAGGCGGTAAGGGCTGTAGATGACTTATCGGTCTTTGCGACCATCGTACAACAAATATAGCCGTAATAAATATAATTTAGAATTTCATTCAAAACCAAGTATAGATTGAATTTTTTACTTTTCTAAAAACTCTTAGTTTTGTGACTTCCGTCAGCGTTTTAGTAGTGAAAATCAAAGATTAGTTCTAAATTTTTTAGGACTTCTTATTGCCATCCAACGCCTAACATCGCAACTACTCGAGCATTGAGTTATGTTCAAGTTTTGTTCTTTGTGCCGCTTAAAGACTTTTGAAGTAATGATAGCCCCTCGTGTGGGTCGGCTTCTAAAATACTACAAAGCTCGATAAACTCGACTAATTCAACCTTCCTCCTAGACTGTTCAATTTTTCCCAGTACTGAATGATGTCTACCCCATAAAGCAGAGACATCACGCAATGATAATCCTTGGGCTTCCCTATTCATCTTTAACCACTTTCTTAAAGCGTCATAGTGAGCTGTATAAACTGATGTTTTCATTGTCTCGATGTTAGAGACAAAGTACCATGTCGCGAAAAACGAGACGGTTGTTAAAAAAATATCTGATATGCCTAAAAAATATGACCACTTTGAATTGCTTCAATTTCTCGAAGAGTTGAAGCTTCCAACATTTACAGTAACTGAAATCACAAATCAGCTAATGCTTAGAAAGCATCTCAAGTTTGAACACAAGAAAAACGCTCGACAATTTGTTTACCGTCGACTTAAAGATCTATGTGTTACTGGTGAAATCAAAAGAATGTCTTCACCGAAAGATAAAGCCATTACTTACTCTCTAAATGAATCAACTCAACTAGCCAAAACAACTGATGTACATTCTTCATTATCGGTGAAAAAAACGTCAGCAGATCACTTGAGAATGCATTAATAGACAAAATCAAAGAATGTAAATCAGACATGCTTAACTGCATTGGAGAGGCTGAAGCAATGAAAGAGTGGGCTAAAATTGCGATTGATTTACCTGACGAAATGCGGAATCGATACCGTCTAGCAAGAGAAAAGTCTGCTATTTTGCTTGGAAAGCTGAGTACATTCGAGTCGTTGCTTGAACATTATCAAGGGGAAACGCACCGTGCAACTTAGAGCATGGCAGGATGAAGTAATTTCGTCTGCACTAATTAAATTTCAAAGTCCGTATTCACATTTTCTTTGCTTAGCTACTCCTGGAGCAGGTAAAACAGTGATGGCTGCATGAGCTTGCTCGCCGATTGTTAGATTCTGGTCGAGTTGACTTAGTGATTTGCCTATCTCCTTCAACTATCATAGCTCATGATTTTCGCTTGACCCTAGAGTCTATTACAAAGCGAAAATTTTGCGGTGGGCTAGGAGCAAGTGGGCAATCTATTACTTATCAAAGTATGATTCACTTAGACTCAAACTTTTGGTCGTTGTTTGAGCAATATCGGGTTTTTGCAATTTTTGATGAGATACATCATTGTGCTGGACAAGACCAAATCAATGCGAACGCGTGGGGACTTAATGTATTTAAGCATATACAAAATAAGGCCTTCTATACTCTAGCTCTTACAGGAACTCCTTGGCGCTCAGATACGATACCAATAACACTCTGTCGATATGCGATGGATAATAATACTGTTCAAGTTGAATTTAAATATGATCTTAAACGCGCGATAAAAGAGAAAGTTTGTAGAATGCCTGTGATATGTGCAATTGATAATGAACTCATTTATGTAACAAGCGAAAAAGAGACTAAAAACTATGAATCCTTCGAAGCGTTGCTTGCAGACGGTAAGTGTACTGATTCAGACTTAATCCAACATGAAAGTATTATTAAATACATTCTTACCATGGCCGCTACTCGACTAAATAATGAACGCGAAGTGTTTCCTGACGCAGGAGGTTTGATTCTTGCTTCATCAACAGCCCACGCAAAGCACATTCAAAAACTAATGATGAGTCTTGGTGAAATAAGTGTACTAGTTAGCTATCAAGAACAAGACCCTACAGAAACTATTGCTCGATTCAAAAAAATGAACCAGAAATGGATAATATCAATTGGGATGATAAGTGAAGGGACAAATATCCCACGATTGCGGATTTGTTGTTATTTGTCTCAAACAACAACTGAGCTCTATTTCAGGCAGGTGTTGGGGCGAATACTGAGGGTTCACTCTTCTGATAACGAGACTGGATTTTTTTTTATGCTTGCACATCCGTCGCTTGTCACATATGCCCTCAGAGTCGCTGAAGAAGTTCCTCATAGAGCAGTATTTAAATGTGAAAAACTTAAAACACAAAGTTGTATTCACGATGAGGGTTCTACTAGTCTAGAAATTAAGTATGAAAAACCCAGTGATGACCTATACCTAAAAAGTTCGCTTTCAATGCTCAAAAAAGCTAATTCGCTAGAGTGTGACCTGGATGATTGGTCTGTAACTAAAATTGGCTCATTCGGCAGGTTCTACCAACAAATTTATCAACTCTAAGTCTCTGCATTGCACAATTCGTGTCCAGTTAGTTGAAAGTGATAGTTCTAAAGAAATATATAAAAATATGAAAGTTAGTAGTATCAGCTGCAACGAGGTGTATAGCTTGTAGGGACCTTGCTAATTACATAGTAATCTGTAGGTTTGAATAAAAGAATGTATAAAAATCAAACTCCAACACTTGATTGTAGCTCAATAACCGCGACACTGAGTTTATTAACAGTAATAAGGGCCTGCTGCGAGTGACGGAAAAAAATTTTGAGATAAGACAGTTTCATACTTTTGAAGAGATATTAGCACTCGAAGGTTTTGTAAATAAGCAGCCAATAACTAAGGAGAAGTACAAGAAAATACTTGGACATTACGATTTTGATTTCGATGTGAAATGTTGTTTAGAAAAACCTAACAGTAGGCTTTGTAATCATGACCACCAATTTGGATTCGTAGTAAGATTGCAAGATAACAGTGTAAGCATATTGGGGAATGTTTGCGCAAAAAATCACTTTGATGCAGATACAAATATTCGTAAAGATCTTTTTGCTTACAATCGCGAGAAACGCCGCCAAGAGAAATTTGAAAGATTTTATACTCTACTGGCTGACAAGGATATTGCGTTGGAAAAACTGAAGGTCTGCCTGAATAGTATTGAAGAGCAGGAAAGTATCGTTTTAGATTTTTATTCTGAGCTTGAACCACTATTGCAAAATATCTTGATAAATCGTTCCCGTGATAGGAGCATTGCAGTTTACGTTACACTCACTAAGTACTTTAAAGGAGAGGAAAAAGGCGGATATGAATATATAGAGAAACGGAGTTCACCCACTAGGTTAGGGTCTTTAAACTCACTTAGGGTTTTTGGTAGTCATTACTTTTCCACTGCGAAGCATCAGTTGAAGAAAATCCGTCGAGCATTTGAGCGTGCTAATAATATTCAACAAGCCATTAAAACTTCAGAGCTAGAAAAACTATCTGTAGAAATAGCAGCAATCGAAAATGTTGACAAACTTGTCGACGATACGAAAATTGATGTTAGTTCTTTTTTCTCCAATGACTTAAGTCTGTTATGTTACCTGCATCCTAGCCCTAATGTGCGCTTCAAAACCGCTAGAGTTGTATTGAATCGTGCAGGTAAAGAATGTGGGAAATCAAAAGCAAAGCAATGGCTCATTGAGAAGGATTTGCAGATAAAACATAGTAATAATGCTGATAAAATAATTATAGAATAACTATTAAGTTTTCGTATTTATCACATGTGATTCGTACATAATTTGGAATGGTCATCATTTGATCTGACAGATCTGATAACAGAGTGGTATCAATTCTGACAGTCTGTTGCGCCCATTGATTGAACTCAAGACGTAAAGCGGACGTTGGCATTACGAAAAGCCAACTTCTCCAATGAGCGATCAACGGACATTCAAACGATCTGAGTCCTCTGGCCGCTATGTCGGAGGTAGCGGACGCATCTTTTATTTGACTATTGTCAGCTTCGAGCGAATCGTGGATCATCAATTTATAATTGATGACAATCGACTGTGCTAAGAAAGTAGGCAAGCG
>Ga0115011_10001137_pt1 | contig 19469 bp, 14 predicted proteins | sample TroAtlMetagenome_2_FD_88705 | JGI IMG/M metagenome (GOLD analysis project Ga0115011, IMG submission 88705) | Marine eukaryotic phytoplankton communities from Atlantic Ocean - Tropical Atlantic ANT8 Metagenome | ecosystem: Environmental > Aquatic > Marine > Oceanic | place: Tropical Atlantic...
AAGTTGACGTTATCCCTCATCACTAAGTATAGATCTGGATCTACAAGGAGCCGCTCTTGATTTCTCACCAAAAGCTCGAGCACTTGAGTGTTTCCGTTGGAAGCGATAAGGCGAACAGTCCTGTCATTGGCTACTCTAACCCCGAGTACGCGCTCATGAAGTGACATCTCATCTAGCCTCGCCTCAACAATAAACTCTAGGAGTTTGGGGTGACTTTGGGATGATATATTGGCTACGAGTTTGTCGATAGGCATTGATTTAACGGTGGAGCTAGCGTGGCTCCGGACCTGTTGCGAGTCATCTCCCTGCAAGACAAAGCATACTGCCACCATGGCTTCTGGAGGGAGTGGCAGCATACCCTTAGCTGCTATAATTCTCATCTGAAGGGGTGCTGTTGGCTCTATGGCCTTAATGTGTTGCTCTGGAATACCCAGCCTATCATAAGGGATCTCAGTCACGATTCTTCTCCCATAAGATAGCCAACCCCCTAAGGGTTAGGTGCTCATCAACCTCATCTATTTCGGTACAGCTTCCTCCGATTAGAGCCGAGAAGCCTCCCGTCGCAATGCAAGATACGCGGCGTCCAGCCCCAGACAATTCCGACTTACATACTCTTGCCAAATTATCCACCAGACCCATGTAACCAAAGAACAGCCCCGACTGTATACAGTCAACAGTGTTAGTGCCTATCGCTTTAGCTGGGCGGGTAACCTGAACATTGGGCAACTGGGAGGTTTTGGAGAATAGCGCCTCAGCTCCTATCTGCAGACCTGGAGCTATGGCACCTCCAACATAGTTCCCCTTGTGATCAACACAGTCAAATGTAGTCGCCGTCCCGAAATCCACCACTACAAAAGGGGGTTCGATCTTTTCTTTGGCCGCTACTGCGTTTACTATCCTATCAGCCCCTACCTCACGGGGATTGTCTGTTCTGATCCTTATGCCGGTGCGAATACCCGTTCCTACAACCAGAGCATCTTCATTTAGGTACCGCCTGCAGGCTTTCTTAATTGAATATAGGGTCGATGGTACTACACAACTTACTATCACCCCGTATATGTGCTCAATTCCACCGACACCCAGGAGCTGTTTCAAAAGTAGCCCGAATTCATCGGTCGTACGATGGTCCGTAGATACCCGCCACTTGTCACGTACCTCTAGACCCTCCATTACACCTAAGACTATGTTTGTGTTGCCTACATCAATTACCAAAAGCACAAGAGGCTCCTAACTTCACCAGAGAGATGAACTCTCACATGAGACTCAATAACCCAAGCGTGCATTGTATGCCTATGCACCACCTGCACCAACCCTATTGACAGTGATTATCCCCTTGATCTTCTCAAGGCGCCTTATCAGGCCAGAAAGCTCACTGACATCTGAGACTACGACCTGAAGGTCGACCTCTCCTTTGTCATCCCCAAGGCTCTTGGCGCTGACCTTTGCTATGTTGACCTTGAGATCTGTACACATTGTGGAGATGTTGGCTAGGAGTCCTGGCCTATCAACACAGATGATCTGAATGTTTCCGATATGCGTTGACCCGTCACCATCGTCTTCTGATGTCCACGCTACGGGGATTCGCCTATTTGAGTCCATGGACAATAGCTGCCTACAAGTGCGCCTGTGCACTGTGATACCTCGTCCCCTAGTCACGAAACCAGCGATAGCCTCGCCTGGAAGAGGGTTACAACAGTTAGCGTAGTTGATTAAAACACCGTCCTCGCCTGAAACCAAGACTGGAGAATTACGGTTCCGTTTACGGAGCCTCTCCATCATTCGCCCGAAGACACCATCGGCTGGCTCTTCCGATGACTTCTCGGGCTCATCCTCTGGCAATAGCTCTCGCACTGTAGCGACTAGACCTAAGTGCCCCTGCGCAATCTGAAGAAAGAGCCTGTCTACCTCTTTCATTCCGTTATCTTTCATCCAGGCTTTGAGAACGCCCTTCTTAACAAGCGCGTTTATCGACGTCCCTCGGCGCTTTAACTCACCCTCAAGCATCTCCTTACCAATTCTTCGACCAGTCTCGTGCTCCTCTCTCCTGAGGTACTGCCTAATCCTAGAGACAGCTCGCCCTGTCTTGACCATGTCTAGCCAGGCCCTTCTAGGGTGCTGGTTCTTTGACGTTAATATCTCTATCGTGTCTCCAGACTTCATCTCGTAACGTAGGGGCACCATCTGCCCACCCACTTTAGCCCCTACACAGGTGTTACCAACTTCACTGTGGATCTGGTAGGCGAAATCAAGAGCAGTTGCCCCTTTTGGGAACTCCCTAACGTCACCGTTAGGCGTGAACACGTAGACATCCTGCGAGAATAGATCAATCTTGACCACTTCCATAAATTCGTCTGGGTCCTCGATCTCCCTCGCGACTGAAAAGATCTCCTTCAACCTGGCTACCTTGGCTACCTCCTCTGGCTTAGCTAGATGGCCCTCCTTGTACTGCCAGTGAGCTGCGATGCCGTTTTCAGCGACTCGATGCATCTCATGTGTCCGTATTTGGATCTCAGCCCTTCTACCGCTGGGCCCAATAACTGTAGTGTGTAGCGATTGATAGCCATTAGCCTTAGGCATCGCGATGTAGTCCTTGATTCGCTCTGGGACTGGTCGATAAAAACTGTGGACAAAGCCCAACACTGCGTAGCACTGCGAAAGGTCATCAACGATTACCCTAAAGGCTAACAGGTCGTATAGTTGGTTAAACTCAAGCTTAGACCTCACCATCTTTCTGTATATCGACCACAGGTGCTTCATACGGCCTGATATCTGGCCTTGGACCCCAGACTCTCCAAGCCTCTCATCCAACTCTGCGACAACTGAATCTATGTACTCTTGCCGCTCGGCCTGGCTCTCGTTCAAGCAATCATTCACCTCCTGAAAGCGCTCTGGGTGGAGGTACATAAAACAGAGATTCTCAAGCTCTACCTGTAACCACCTAAGCCCAAGCCTAGCTGCTAGTGGGCAGTAAATCTCCATGGTCTCGGTTGATATTCGCCGACGTTTGTCATCCCTCATGTGCTCTAGAGTGCGCATGTTGTGAAGCCTGTCGGCCAGTTTAACGAGGATCACTCTGACATCGCGAGACATTGCAACCATCATCTTTCGGAAATTCTCTGCGGCAGCCATCTCCTTTGATCGATATTCAAGCTTCGATAGTTTAGTAACCCCCTCCACAAGCGAACATACATCCGCTCCAAACAGCCCCTCTAACTCCTCAGGTGTTGCGAGAGTATCCTCTAGCGTGTCGTGCAGGAGAGCCGTTGCTATGGTCTCAACGTCCATCTCCATCTCTGTTAGGATGCCAGCGACAGCCAACGGGTGTACAAAATAGGCCTCGCCACTCTTTCGTGTCTGACCATCATGAGCCTTCGCTGCGAAGAAGTAGGCCCTAATAACGACGTCTGTATCAGCGTCGGGGGAGTAGCTAGTGAGGGTTTCGAGGAGGTCGTCGAGTCGCATCAACATTCACTTGTGATTAGATGCACAGTCTAACATTGTTTGAGCCACTGCGGTCAATTCAGCCTATTTTGATGGCTCATTACCCTTAGACATCTGCCTCACCAGGCTGTCTCGGCGCTTCCGGCTACAAAGGGCCCCTATAAGGACACTCTGAAAGATAACGTGGGCGGTCTTCAGGTCGTCATTTACAACTAAATAGTCGAATTCACCACAAGCCGATATCTGAACCATAGCCTCGTCGACCCTGCCTTGTATTATCTCTTCAGAGTCAGTGGAGCGATTGCGCAAACGCCGCTCTATAGCTCCAAGATCGGGCGGTAGTACGAAAATCTGAACGCTATCTGGGAACCGCTCTCTAATGCTCCTCGCTCCCTGGACATCAATCTCCAAAAGAATTGACTGCCCTCTCGAGATAGCTTCTTCAATTGGTGCGCGAGGCGTTCCATAGAAGTTGCCGTACACTTCTGCCCACTCTAGGAATTCCCCTTTTCTCTTCATTATCTGGAAATCATCAACGGAAAGAAAATGATACTCGACGCCATCAGTTTCACCAGCGCGAGGTGCACGAGTAGTTGCCGATATTGAGAACTTAAGCTCTGGCAAGACACGAAATGCCTCTTTGACCAGCGTGGTCTTACCTGTGCCACTGGCGCCAGTCACCACAAACAGAGCTCCCTTATCTGGTCGCTGAAAATGAACTAACGGTTCCACAGTCACTCCACATTTGCCACTTGTTCACGGATACGCTCCAAAGCTGTCTTCATATCAACTACCAATGTAGATGCTTCTGCTTCGACAACTTTTGAACCTATTGTATTAATCTCTCTATTCATCTCCTGTGTAAGGAAATCCAGCCGCCTACCCACTGGCCCCTTCACCGCCATACTCTTCTCGAACTGATTACAGTGAGACTCAAGCCTGGAAAGCTCCTCGGCGATATCAGCTTTATCAGCCTGTATAGCGGCCTCTTGAGCAATACGACTAGGATCCACCGAGTCACCTAAGAGTCGGTTTACTCGTTCCGATAGGCGATTTTCTAACCTCAACACCACGCCTTCAGCGCACGCTGCGACCGCTATAGTCATATCTCTTATCGACTTTAGATTGGCCGATAGATCGTTGAATAGCGCCTCGCCTTCTTGCGCTCTCATATCTGCAAGGTGGCTAATAGCGCCGTCTACAGCTATTTCCAACACACTCCACTCAGCGGCCGAGTCTGCGGTTCGTTCCGACGTAGTCAAAACTCCTGGTAATTTGCCTAGGAATTCCATGGAAACGGTCTGGTCTACACCATCAATGTTTACTGCAAGTGACCTCAGTGCACTAAGAGTCTCTTTGGCGAGCTCCTCATTAACAATAATCTCGGTCTCGCCTGCCTGCGCTACACGCCTGACATGGGCGTCTATTCTGCCTCTAGAAAACTCATTCTTTATCTTCGCTATTATTCTTGGCTCGATAGCAGAGTAATCACGAGGGCACCTAACATGGACGTCTCGAAAGCGGTTATTCACAGACTTCAACTCTACAGTGACACTCACCCCTGCCCCCGTAGCCTGTGCCCTGCCAAATCCAGTCATAGAGTTCATATGATCACCTCAAAAGTGTTTCCCTGTTTCCTGTCTTGTTATGATGGCAGGCGAGTTCCAGCCACAACACTTTACGAGGTCTAAGAAGATCATGAGCGAACCCCTTTCAATCCCTGAGTCTCAATCACGTGTAAGCTGGGACAGATATTTTATGAACATAGCTAGGGTTGTTTCATCAAGAGCTACGTGCCACAGGAAATTTGTAGGCGCTGTAATCGTTAGGGACAGGACCATCTTATCGACTGGCTACAATGGGTCTATACGCGGGCTAGAACACTGTAGTGACGTAGGTCATATGATGGAGGATGGGCACTGTGTGGCCACAATCCACGCCGAGATGAACGCCATAATTCAGGCCGCTAGGAACGGAGTTCAAATAGAAGGATCAACCATATATGTGACAGCGTCCCCTTGTTGGGGTTGCTTTAAGGGGCTCGCTAACTCAGGGGTAATAAGGATCTGTTACGGCGAGTTTTATCGGGAGGAACGGAGTTTTGCGGTCGCCAAGGAGCTAGGTATTGATATGGTTCACGTCGAGCTGCCTAAGGGTGACAGCCTTACAGTACCACCAGTAAAATAGACTAGCAGTTACCAGAGCTCCCGTCATCACACTCGTAGGTACACTTACCCGCTGCGGTAACGTCCATGTCACAGACTGTACCGTCCTGTATGTCAGTCCATGTACCAGAACCGCTACCATTGTATTGATAGACCATCTGGATTCTGGCATACGGGTTCTTACCAGACTCGGCTATGGTGTAGTCTGTAGTTACTGCACCATTCACAGCCTCATCATCAGTCCCAACATAGTCTATCTGGTCGTCTGACTGCTCCCACTCGCTAAACCTCGTCCCATCTGGGAGGTAATTCGTGTTGGAAAAGAACTCGGTACGACCCTCTGACCACTCGGTCACCCATGTCTCTTCAAGGTCAGAGAAAACAGACCCCGACTGGTCCCAGCTGTAGCCAGAACCAGATGTTGAGCTGCTGAAGTCAACTCGATCCTTAGAGGCTATCGTGTAGTTAGTCGCTACATACCCATCGATGTCATTCTGTACTGAGTTCCAGTTCAGACCGTTAACCTCAGTCAGCCCCGATGTGTAAGAGCCCGTACACCCTGTCCGAGTCTCCCTGCGAGCCATCCGCCAGTTATCTCCAAGTGAGTCCTCAACATCGGTGACATAGAGGATATCAAGGTCGCCATTTGTATAGGCTGTCCCTATTCCTTGTGTTGTTGATTTATCGAGAAAATAAGCGCCAGAGTATGTCGTGTACCAGTAGAAATCGGTGTCGGCATTATTTGTTATGAACTCGCCATTGATCTTTTCAATGTAAGACTGCTTAGGCGCTATAGTAAATCCTAAGTCAGACCCAGCATCTAAGTACATTGATAAGCCAGGATACCAGTCAAATACGTCATGCTGGCACGAGGTATCATCCAAGAAACCTCCGCCACAGCCGAACAGGGAAAAAACAAAAAACATTGGAACCATCTAAATCTCCAAACTCAATAAAGGTCTATGCCTCATTGATTGTAACGATGTCAAGCTGCAACAGGTTGTTCACTTTAATTTAGCTCCGCCAGGAGAGGCGTAGACAGCTGTAAACCCACCTGTGACCTGGTCGATTTTAGGCGTTTGGCCACGACAAACACCCCAACTACAAAAACCGTCACCCCGAGCGCGACTGCACAAGCAAGCCCAAAGCCTGGCTCCAAAATACCGGCGCGAGAGGCAAAAAACGTCTGAGCTAAAGATGCCAACACAACTACCATCGCCATAATTCTATAAGAACGCCACGCAACCCCAATCTCCGTATCTAGAGAGTGCTCTAAGAACCTGTGGGCCTCCTTAGAGCGCTCAAATAATCTAGAGGCTTGAACTAAGTGACCCTGTTCGAACTTTATACGAGCCTCAAGACCGATGGCTATAGGTAAAGGAGGGTGTGACAATGCCACACTAAGGGACTCTAAGGCCTTTTTATGTTCACCTTGCTGATATTGGGCAGCGGCCAAGAGATATGAAAAGCCCTTATCTGAAGGAAAGTGATGAAGGGCTACTCTGGAAGCCACTTCGGACTCCTCTCTATTTTGTAGGATGTTATGACACGAAATCAAACCTACATGAGATGCGCTATGCCACGGGTTCAGCGATATGGCCTGCTCAAAGAGTGGCACCGCTTCGCTTACCTCCCCTAAAGACAGGTGAGCATAACCAGCAGTGAAAAGCTTCTCTGGGCGCTCTTCATTCCCGCCAACACCCGGTTGAAGCCACATTGCACTTGATGGAACCCAAGCATACTTAGCCGAGACGTCCGCCTTTGTGGTCACTACTACACCACAGTCAGCTGTTAGGTGGTAGGCTGCTAATGACTCTACCTGCGAACCTTGGCCGCACCTGACCCTAGAGAGCTGGGTAAAGAATGCCGTCCTCGTGCTCTGCCCTGCCCCTGTAAAATTATGTAGGTATATAAGAAAACCATCAGACTCATGCTCAACATACCACGCCGCTACTCCAGCACCTGACAACTCTGGGAGAGTTACTGGGGCAAGAGACACCACTGATCCGAACAGACCCTCGATGCATGCGACCACCTCCCCAGCCACATTTCCTTGGGATGAGAATTCCCCAATGGGAAAATTAGAGTTCTCGAGTTTAGACCTTCGCATCTGCTCGATTCTTAGTGTGCAGTGGCGCTCCTCTGCCCGCATTACGTCCATGTCGGTATAACGAACAACTGCAGAAGCAATACGTCTTTGATATAGGCGCACGGACTGTTCGAATGTAAACTGCCTGACAGCACCATCTCTGCCTACTATCTCAACGGGGAAGGAGACCGTTTCACTGTAGTCCTTCTTAGCGTAACGTCGCAATTTCCGGCTCTTCGACATCTACTCCCCAGCGCTAACGCTACTTTACCACTCGAACAACAGTCTCAGCAAGAACATCTGATCTCAAGACGCAGGGATAGGTCCAAGTGACTCAGATAAAAAACAGAGCCCCTATTATTGCAATTATTGCGCAGAGTGTCGTTCTCTCACTCCGAAGAGCTGCAGTTAGGCTCCATGGTGAGCTCCACGAAGTTTTTAAAACGGAGAGGTCATTACCTCTAGGGAACCACCGGCCCACAAGCTCCGAGTAGTCTCTATAACTCTCACCCATAGTGATTAAGTTGGACTCTTCGAAACGGACAATAAGGTTGTAATATGGGACAAGTAAAACCAACCATATCACTAACCACAACCAGCCTGTCACCAACCCCACCCCAGCCCATAAGACGATGTTCGCTATATACAAGGGGTTCCTGCTGAGACGGTAGGGCCCCCTCGTCTCTAGTCCAGTTACGTCGCTGCCAAGAGTTCGCGAGCGGTTACCGATGTAACCAACCGCCCAGACTCTAAACAGCTCACCAGCAACAACCAGAGCTAATCCAAACCAGACTCTAGTGTTACCACCCCACTCAACACCACCGCCAACTATGAGCTGTACCAGAAAAATAGGTATTGGCAGCCAACCCCTATTCTTAAAGAGCCACCCTCCTAAGCCTATTAGACTCAAAGGTTCGAAGTAACGAGGCTCTGTAGGAGCCCTCTAACCTTATCTGAGCCAGCTTTGGCTTTTCCTATGCTCTTCTTTAAATCAGAGTCCATAGACTTCACGGCCGCCAAGCTTTCATCACCGCCACCTTCATCGCCAGACATTCCCTCAGCCACAGCTTTAGCTAGTGCTAACCCGACGTTATCGCTATACTGATCGGCCTGATTGTCCTTTAGAATCCCTATTGCGTCTTCCCATGAGTCCATCCTTATGGCCATCTCCGTCAGTCGCAGTAGTGCATTTTCAGCTAGGCTACTTAGTCCACCATTAGCGGTAGCTTCGTTAGACTTCTTGTAGTAGTGCCAAGCTTTCTGATAGTGCTGAGCCGCCTTATCGGGGAGGTTCATGGCTACATCCAGCACGTGGCCTTTTACAACATAGGCCTTGATTACAGCGCCTGGATCACTAGCGTATCTAATCACTGTATTGTAGCTGTTAAACAGACCGTTCCAGTCCTCAGATTCAAATTGAAGCTCAGCCATACCGAGCATAGCAGGCACGCTGTTTGGCTCTAGGCCGAGGGCCTTTTTAAACCGTTTGGCAGCTTTATCTGTTTTACCCAGAGCATATTCAACCCGCCCAAGGTGTGCGTATGTGCTGGCTAGAAGCTCTTTATCTCCTGTACCTCCAGTGTGTTTCAGGAGCTGGCGATAGATCTGTTCTGCCTTCTTCCACTCTCCTGACGCTATCTGTAGAGGGCCAAGCGCTATTAATGAGGGTAAGTGACTAGGGTTTAAATCAAGAGCCTTTACCAAGCGCTCTTTCGCTAGCTCACTGTCTCCAACATTCACTAACGCCGAGGCATAGTGGTAATAAAACAGGGATATCTCTATCTGCTCATCAAAGTCATCTAAGTCCCAACTATCAGACTGGAGCTCTCGCTCCGCATATAGAGGGATCGCGCCATTAAAATCGCCCGCCTGGTACATATGCTCTGACAGATAAGCCAGTGCCTCTGCATGACTCTTGTCTATTGCCAACACCATGTGCCAGGTCTGCGCAGCGCCTTCGATATCCCCTAGAGGTGACAACTGTAAAGCTACAGCTTTTTCTAGCGCCTTCACGGCGACCTCACCTTCTGCGATAGAGCCTTGTGAATGCAGCGCTGAGACTACTTGGCCCATTTCACCTTCAATAGTGAATATCTTCTCAAGGGTTACCGCTGCCTGAAGATCCCCATCTGGCCCCTCGACAGCCATCTGAAGGTACTGAATAGCTCGTGCCTCATCCTTGATGTGATCTTTAATCGCCATCCCGACCTGACGGCACAATGAGCTTTTAGCCTCTCCGTCAACGAAGCCTATTAGAGTGCTTGAGTAATCCACAAAGCCGGTCCAGTCTCCCGCCTCTTTAGTAAGAACCGATAGGCGCTCAAGCGCAGTTATGTTCTCGCCTTCAAGCTCTAAGACTTTACGCCATGCCTCTGTAGCTACATTTGAGTCCTCTATCTTCTCTTCCCAGACCCGGGCTATCCACGAGTGGAGTTCGACCTTTTCATTCCCTTCTGAGATAGCAGCTTCGCGAGCCAACACACCCACAACGGCTCTGTGATCACCCTCTTCTTCAGCGAGCTCACGCAGGCCGCAAAGAGACTCTCTGTCCTCCTGGCTATAATCAAGAGCGCTCATCCAAGAGCTCCTAGCGCCGTCAGTGTCGCCAACGGTGCGCTGTATGATCGCTGCCTTCTTTAGGAATTCTGACTTATCAGAAGCATCTTGTGCTAGTTCAGAGAGCGCTAACATATACTGAATTGAGAGCTTAGGTTCGTTTCTAGCCCTAGCTATACCAGCTAGCGCTTCGATAACACTGACATCGTCTGGGTACTCCTCGTGTAACCTAGAATACTCCTCCCATGCCTCGTCAGTATGTGGCAGTTTCTCCGCCAATACCCACCTGATTTTGGCCTCAACTGAAGAGCGCTGTTCCTCGCTGTTCAGCTGTGTATGAAGGGTGTTTAGTACTTCGTACAGTCTTTCCCAATTCTCTGCAGCCTCAAGGGCAACAACTAGCCAAACCATCTCGTGAGTGGTGTCTGCCGCGTCTAGGGCCTCTGCTGCTAGCTTCGGCTCGCCAGCAGACATCATGTCGAGCGCTATCTCCACAGGCGAAGCATCCTTCATAAGCTCAGATAACTTGTCTATCTGTTTGCTCTCTATGTAAAGTCGCCTAAGAGCGTCCCATGCCTTTCCTCTAGATGGGCGCGACTCCCATGCTATTTTATATGCTCCTAACGCATCTGCGCTCCGTCCAGCCCCCTCCAAGAGGTGTCCTGCTAACGTGGCGTGAACCACCTTAACTGGAGAGTTGAGGCTACAATCAGCGAGAGTCCTGTGGGTCTCAGCCAGCCCCTCTCTGCTACCAGCCACTTGCTCCAACTGTAGCGATGACATTAGGGCTGCGTCTGATTCAGCGTTCTCCTTTAGTAGACCTCTAACGATCTCTAGAGCCTTTGGCTGTGAGCCAAGGTATTGATCCAAAATACGCGCTGCCTCAACCCCTGAGCCATTCAACGCCGCCAATGCTGCAGCCGGCTCACCCTGTATCTCGCAAGTCCTGGCCAGATAGTTGCAGCTAGCATCACCTTTCTTCTCGACGGCTCTATTAGCAGCTCTACTAATCGCCCCCTGGTCATCTCCGCGTAGCCTATATGACAGGAGCTGTGCAGAGATCTGCGATGCTCGCTCCCCATCATTACTAGCGAGCTGCTCTTCAAGTAGATCTGCATAAGCGGCGAAGTTTCTATCCGCTAGCGCCCTCATAGTGAGGAACCTCATCGCCCCAGGGTTTTCTGGGTCAGTAGAGCGTATGGATTCTAAGAATTGGTTAGCCTCGCCAAGACCACCAGTTACTGACAGCTCTGCTGCATCGAGAAGTAACCACTGCCTACGCTCTTGGTCTTCGGTAGAATTTGCCTCAACAACCTGTAGAGACATTAGCTCGGCATACATGCCTGCTCGAACCGACAACTCCTTGAGCATGTTGTGTGCAGGAAGAAAACCTGGTGACAGCTCTAAGCATCGCTTGAGGTGCTCAGTAGCTAGCTGCACATTACCAATTCGCTCGGCATAAACCCGCGCAGCTCTATAGTAGAGCCCAACTATTACGCTCTCGTCATTAGATGCCACTGCGGCGTTTGTCAGGACACTTGCTAAATCTTCCCAAGTCTCATTAGCCAACAAGATCCTTTTACAGGCATCAAGGCTTGGCGGGAAGTCAGGAACAAACCCCAGAGCTCTCTTGTACAAGTCTACCGCACTAACCAGATCGCCTAGTCTGTTCTCGAATATGGAGGCTGCTCGGTGAAGATGAAGCGCCTTGGCGTTATCGGTTGTAGCCAAATCAGATCGCTGTTCGTATATGGCAGCCAGGCCAGACCACTCTTCAAGCCTAGTGTAGACCCGCTCAAGAGCTTCAAGGGCAGGTCCATAGTTTGGAGCCAAGTCCAAAATTCTCTCATAATGAGATTTAGCCTCTGGGTGATCCTGTAGTTTAGACTCGCACAGTTCGCCCATTCTAAAAGCAAGAGTAACTCTAAGTTCTGGGTCACTGACTACTCTCGAACGCTTCTTCCAGAATTCTAAGAGACCCGCGTAGTTTTCTGTCCGGCGGAATATCCTAGCGGCGGACTCAGAGGCCGGCTTGTTACTGGGGTTCTGAGCTAATCCAACATAAACCTCAAGCGCACCGCTAAGGTCACCCGCCTGCTCCATTGCCCTCCCGCACCTCATATGAGACCATTTTAATTCATTCTCGCTAAGGTGTGGGAACTCGCCCTTGATTGCCTCGACTAGGTCTGCATACTCAGAGTTCCTCTCAAGGTGACTCTGAAACTCTCTGCGGACCTCTAATGGCGCTCCCAATTCTATCGCAGACTCAAATGCGAGCTTAGCGCCAACTGGATCCTTGACCCCATCGCGAAGAGTTCGAGCCTTGTGGACCATATATATCCAGCTATCGGAACCCTCTAGTCGTTCTGACTCTTCACCATAGAGGGTGGCCAATTCTTCGAATCTACCAGCTGATCCCAACAGACCCTCTAAGGCGATAAAGGTTGACACGTGACCTATTGAGGATGACCTGGCATCCTTGAACGCCAAAATACCCTCGTCCAGTCTAGCGAGCTGCTCGACCAATATGCGACCTCGTTGATAATGGAAAGCTGCAGCCCTAGCTCCAGCCACAAGCTCCCCCATCTGACTCAATGTCTTCTCCGCTAAATTCCAGTCGCTGTTCGGAACCGCATATTCAAGCATTAACTGAAGGGAGAAATAGTCTTCTTTATTTTTTGTTATCGATTTATTCAGAAGGTCTCGGACCTCCGTCCCATTGCCAATTCTCTGACGAACGAGAAGGGCGGCGTCCTGCAGTAATTCTGCCGCCGTTACATGGTCTGCTTCACCACCAGCCCGCTCAATTAGAGCGTCTCGGTAGCCCTCCCAGTCGCCAGCCATGCTGAGGGTGTCTACAAGCTGAGGAAGAACGCCTGGCGTCTCTCTTGGTAAGCTTCTCAGTAGCGACAATGACTGCTCAACATCACCAAGACGGGCCCGGCAAATTCTTGCCGCTTCTAGCGTTAGCTGGGCGGATAGTTCTCCATCGGTTGCTGACGCCTCTTGGGTGAGGGTTTGTACAGCGTCTCTCCAAGCTCCAGATTCCCCCTCAGAGGGCTGGAAAATAGGCGCTCTGGCTAGGTTATCAGCTCCAGACATGGTTGTAGGTTCTAAGCCTTTGCCTCCTAGACCTGCGCCTGTATCAGTGTACGAGTACTCGTCTGAGAGATCGTCCATCTCAAATTGGGTGGGATCCGCTTGCTCTGACGCTGCTGCTGCCAATACTGGCTCTGCTTCTTGAACCACAGTCTCAGGCTCAAACACCTCTGGCTCTGCTTTAGGTAATTCTGGCTCACTAATAGATGGTTCTGAATCCGCTACTGCTGGCTCACTAACAGCAGGTTCAGGCTCTGTAGCTTCTGCGACTGCACCAATCCCTGCATCAGTAGCTTCGGCCGCCATAAGCTCCTCGGCTGTAGGAAACAGTGACTCATCTACGTAAGGTAAAGAGGTATCGCCTGGTATTGGAGCATCATCACCTGGGATGGGGTCCTCATCACCTGGTATAGGATCATCATCACCTGGTACAAAACCGTCCAGATCACCAAAAGGGTCGTGACTAACCTGGGCATCCGCGCTAGCTGCGGCTGCCTTCTCCTCGTCAGTCCAAAAAGCGTCGCCTTCCCCTTCAGAGAAGAAATCGTCATCAATAGATCCGAAGCCCGCGTCCGTTGGAGTTTTACCCTCGTTATTCTTCTTTGACATATATGCCTCTCAAAGCGTCTAAATATTGTGAGACCAAAACCTGTACCCGCTAGGTCTCCCACCTTCAGACCTACCACCGACCAAAGCTGGGATCAACCCCTCTGGTCGAAGCTACACACTCCCTTTGCGAAAGGGTGTGTTATCTACCTGTAATTACGTGGCACTCTTAGTGAGATACCTGTGAATATCTCATACGGTATTGTGGCTGCGTGTTTTGCCAGCTCGTGTGGACGTATATTTTCACCGATTAGTTCCACCCTGTCGCCTACGGCTACGGCACCTTCAATGGCTGTTACATCTACCAAAGTAAGGTCCATACAGATATTACCTCGGACGGGGCATCTAACGCCCCTGATTAAAACATCTGCACAATTTGACAGAGCACGTTTATAGCCATCAGCGTACCCGACAGGTAGAACTGCCAAGGTCGAATCTACTGGCGCGACCCAAGTGTGACCGTAAGAGACGCCCTGTCCCGCAGGGACCTTTTTCAATTGAATGATAGCGGTCTCCATAGTTAGCACAGGCGAGAGGGAGCCAGGGTAGTGATTGCTAGAGTCTACACCGTAGAGGGCTATACCAACTCGAACCATATTAAAATGGCTATCTTCAAGCCTCATCGCACCAGAAGAATTGGCGGCGTGGACATATTCTGGAATAAAGCCAGACTCTTTCGCGACATTCAATGCGCCGATAAAGAGATCGTTTTGCTGTCGCGTATGGCTGATGTCCGACTCATCTGCGCAGGCAAAATGGGTCGCGATCCCAACAATGTCTAGATGTGTAAGCTTGCTAATATTTCGAAGGAAGTCGCTCCAATTATCTAACGATACACCTAGTCTAAACATTCCAGTGTCAACCTTTAGATGAACCCGTCTGGTTACCCCCCTAGATCTAGCAAGTTCATTCAGGGAGATGGCGTCCTCCATACGGAAGATCATCGGAGATATGTCGAAATCTAGCGCCCTAATAGCCCCACCAAAGACACCAGCTAGAGATATTATCTCTCCCTTTACGCCCGCCTCTCTCAATTCGACACCTTCATTTATGGTGGCTACACCGAAATGCTCACAGCCAGCTTCCGAGAGAGCGTGGGCGCACTCAATTGCTCCCAATCCGTATGCATTTGCCTTAACCGCCGCCAAAACTTTTACGGACGGTCCAACCCTCGCTTGAACCGCGGCAAAATTAGCCTTCAGCGCGGAGAGCTTTATAGTGATTTTTGTTGGGCGGTTGTTTGAGATCATCTACTTTTAATCGTTCTATATTTGAGGTGGGGTGAGGTAACACAGCGCACCTCTCACTAGCAACTTCCCGCCGTGACAAACAATTCGCTGGCAAATAGGCTGTTTATTGGCTATCGGTGGCCATAGAGAGGGAGGAATAATGCGTATCCTTGTAACTGGCGGAGCTGGTTTTGTTGGCTCACATCTATGTGAGAGACTGCTAAATGACGGCCACACTGTCGTGGCAATGGATAATCTGGTGACAGGAGATGAGTCAAATCTCACCAGCTTTAGGGACAACCCCCTATTTTCCTTCGTAAACGCCAACCTCATAGATGGTATTCCAGTTGAGGGAAGGTTCGACCGCATCTACAATATGGCATCCCCAGCGAGCCCTATTGACTATGTAGAGTTGCCATTTGAAACCCTATATGTAGGTTCTGACGGGACCAGGAACTGCCTTGAAAGAGCTCGAATTGACAGCGGTAGGTTCCTAATGGCCTCAACTAGCGAGGTCTATGGTGATCCAGCAGTTCACCCACAGGTCGAATCTTACTGGGGAAACGTAAACCCCATTGGACCTCGCTCAGTATATGATGAGGCCAAACGATTCTCAGAGGCGTTGACAATGGCCTACCTAAGGTACCACAAGGTGGAGACTCGCATAGTAAGGATCTTCAACACCTATGGGCCCCGCATGAGGATTAACGACGGGAGAGTAATCCCCGCCTTTTCAAGCCAAGCTCTCCAGGGTCAGCCGCTAACAGTGTTTGGTGATGGTAAACAGACACGCTCTTTCTGTTATGTCACGGATCTTGTCGACGGTCTTGTTCGGCTCATGGAGTCCGATCTAACTGAACCATGCAACATGGGAAACCCGAACGAGCGTGACATGCTGGAGTTAGCAGAGCAGATAAACCGCTTCACTGGGAATAGCGCGGGTATTGTTCACAAGCCGCTCCCAAAAGATGATCCAACTCGACGCAAGCCAGATATTACACGGGCTCGGACAATACTAGGCTGGGAGCCAGAGGTAGCATTTGAGGATGGCATCGCCAAGACTATAGAGTGGTTTAGAGGGGTTGTTTAGGAGCTTAGTGTAAGGCTTCTAGAGCCTGAACTGTAGACCGACTGTACCTCTAATCACCCAGCCATTTCTTATCAGTTCTTCAAATGGGAGCTGTGCGCTGACCCCCTCACTAGTCTCAGACCGATCAGCCTCTTCAAGCCATCGAACCCAAGGCACCTCAACGTATATTCCAAGAGTTTCGTTTGGATCGATCATCAGGCCCCCACCTAGCATCTGGCCAAACATTGTAAGGCTGCGGCGGTCTGGATAATCGACTGCATTTAAATCCTCAACAGAGTAGCCATCACTCACCCTTACAGTCACGCCCACTAAGCCATATAGCTTTATTGGACTAACAGGAAGAACGTAGAAGCGAAGGCGAGGCTCGATAAGGCCCTCAACACTCTGGACACCCTCTACCCCCTCACCGAAGATGTCACTGTCAAGAACAGATCCACTTGAGTCTTGGGTAGACCAGCCAGTAGAGAGACTTTTCGTGGCCACGCGTACACCAACCAATGCGGATAGTTCTAGCCAAGGGTTAGCGGCGTAGGTGAACCCCATCGATGCATGAAGCCCTTGACCGTCGTGGTAGATGTCGCGGGTCTGAATACCAATAGTGGGTAAGTCCTGAGATGAATCCAGCGCTACCCTAACATCGTAACTACGGCTTACATCTCCCATCAAGGTACCAGCCTGCACCTCAATAGCTCCCGAGTTCAAATGAGGTTTCCAACTCTCAAGCCACCTCTCAAGCGGTGACGAAGAACGAGAATACATGGCATATAGTGCTGGGCCTAGACCAGAATCCCGACGTGAAACGTGGACTATTTCTGGGAGCTCTGGCTCTTCTGGTTGGGCTACATCCTCAAACACGACCTCCTCTATTTCTGTGTCGCCTGATGGCTGTTGCTCTTGTTCCTGAACATCCTCAGGCACCTCTGTAGGAGTATCATCCATCAGCTCAGCCACCGTTACAGGCTCCTCTAATGTGGAAACCTCATCAACCTGCTCAATAGACTCAACAGGTACTGGCGTGACTTCATCCTCAACCTCATCGACTTCGGGTGATGGCTCGTCCTCATCATACTCTATAAGGGTTGGGACACTGAGTTCGTCCATAAGGACATCAATATCCAACGAGGAGTCATTTACTTCCTCAAACTGGGGCACTGGGTTCTCAGGGGTCTCTTCAACCAGAGGATCTCCCCCAGAGTTTTGATCGACAACCTCGATTATACGTAGGACACCTGGCCAGTCGTTATCGATTATAGGGTGATCCATTATCGCAACAGCCCTATCTTGGCTTGCGGTAAAGACCTGTGTTGCTACACCAGCATTGGCACCGTCTGGGTAGGTCTCCCCTACTACGGCCAGTCCAGCAGACCACGATGAGAAAAGAGCTGGAACACAGGCGGCGTTTAGTGCGCAATCTGTGACAATAGAGCCCGCCCTATGACGTAGAGCATCGGGGCCTATTACCGTGTGCCCAGCCTCTTCAAGGGCCTCTACAAGTATAGTGTGCGCTAGAAGTGCCGCCTCAGCATCATCAGAGGACTCTGCAGCAAATGCTGGCACTAAAACGGTGTCGGCTGATGCCGATGGAGTCAGAGACAACATTAAGAGAGATAAGAGCACGCGAAAACCACCATTTTCAGAGTATGTTCCTGAAGAAAATCTCAAGGATTGGCGGCGTATAACCCTAAGTTGTCACCTGAGCCATATTTCGGATTCGGCTGACCATAGCGACAAAACCGTTGCGGCGGTTTGGGCTTAGGTGTTCGTCTAGACCGATCTCGCTAAAGATAGACTCTATATCTACCGCGAGTACCTCTTCTGCTGTTTTGTTGTTGAATAGGGTAATCAACATAGCGATTAGCCCTTTCACAATAAAGGCGTCCGAGTCGGCCTGAAGCTGAATACGACCATCTACAAAGTCCGAGACGACCCAGACCTGAGAGATGCAGCCGATCACCTTGTTTGTGTCGTTGCGGAGTTCTTCAGGAAACGCTGGGAGCTTACGACCCATCTGAATGAGGTAACGGTAGCGCTCCTCCCAGTCGTCAAAAATCTCGAAACGGGCGATAAGTTCTGCTGGTTCCATCTGGTCTGATGCTCAGGTTTTTGGGGTGATCTCAATAATAGCGATAGCTTTATCTCGTCTGAGGGGGGTTGGGTAGAGAGTTTGGCTACATACTAATCATAGGTTTTAGGGAATAGATCGGGCGGTTGTCGTTTTTTGACTGTACACACAGAAAGAGCATCGAGATATTTTGGGGGTAGATATGATTTTATTGCCGGCCGTTTTGGGGCTATTAACAACACCAGTCATGGCCAGTGATGAGCCTCGGTGCGAATCTGGAAATGAGCATTTAGAGACAATGCTACTAATTGATCTGACCATTGTGGAGCTAGAGAGCCTAGCCGAGGCGGTGGAGAATGAGCGCCAGTGCTGCTCTGACCCTGATTATCTGGCCTACGACGACGCCTGTATCATGGCGGTCTGTGGGTCGGATGAACAAGAGACTATTAGGGCTGTGACATATATTGGCTGGAGTGGTGTCGCGCAGCTTAGCTGGCCTTTAGAGGATGTGTTTAATACCGACCTCCAAGCGCTTGAGTGCAGTAATGACTACATGTTTGGCATGGGTGAGTTGGCGGTTTCGTCGAGGTAGATGTATCGCAAAAAGCCAGTACTCGGAGATTTATGATCAGTAAGAATCTTTAGCTTGTGCTCGCTACCAGAGCACTTCTATGCTGTAGCGGTAGCTGTGACCCACAGGACATACTTACGAGTACAGCGGAACTACTGAACAGTGAGCCCGACCAGCACTATTATCGAGCCGGGAAAAAGCTCCCATTGAATCACCAATAAGTGGCAATACAGCTTGGTAGACCGCCTTTCTGTCGTCTGTTAATCCACGTATTCCACTGGTGATAACGCAAGGTGCCGTTATAATAGCTGTTAATATAAATCGCAGGGAGTATATGAGATGCATTTCAAATCTATACAGTACAGTCTAATCTGTGGTGTTCTAGGGTTTGCTGCTGTGGGGTGTGGTCAACGTGACACACCAGACAACAACACACAAACTACTACGACAACGACTGGTACGACTACGAGCACGACAGATACAAGTACCACGACCACAACTACTACGACCATAGACACCACAGCACTTTACGGAACGGCTCCTACACAGCCCATACCTGCG
>Ga0115011_10001138_pt1 | contig 19457 bp, 11 predicted proteins | sample TroAtlMetagenome_2_FD_88705 | JGI IMG/M metagenome (GOLD analysis project Ga0115011, IMG submission 88705) | Marine eukaryotic phytoplankton communities from Atlantic Ocean - Tropical Atlantic ANT8 Metagenome | ecosystem: Environmental > Aquatic > Marine > Oceanic | place: Tropical Atlantic...
AAGTGCGACCATTGCAGAGTCTCGGCCACCAGACAGGGCTAAGGCTATATTCTTTATCCCACTTTTTGCCGTGTAATCTCGAAGACCCATGGCAAGCGCTAATTCTAGTTCGATGTGAGGGATGTCGCTGTGGCTGATTGGGTTCTCTAAGAGCCCGCGCTCTTCGAGCCAGGCGAGGCTGGGGTCGGGGTTAGGGCGCTCAATGATTTCCCAGTAAGGAGCTTCGGCGGGAGCTGTCTTGTCCGTGCTGAAATCTCCCTCGACTCTAATTGTCTTAGGAATGAACCCTAATTCGCCTTGTGAGAGTTGCTGTGCTTGCTCTCGCCAAGAGCCTTCATCTCGCCTCGCTTGGCGGATAGCGGAAAGGTCCACTAGGCGGTCAACAATTTCCCATTCAGCGTCAAATATAAACCTGCGACCTATACCAGTTGTCTGACCATTCTCTGAGATTAGAACACTGCCGTCGAAAATGATCCTAGTTGCATCACAGCCAAGTAGGGATGTGTATAGATATGCGACGTGATCTTCTGCGCTAACCTGTTCAACTAGGCGCTTTCGAGAGGCGTGCTTGCAGATAACGAACCAGCTTGCCGAGGGGTTTAGTACGATCTCAGCTCCAGAAAGCGCCATAGATGAGCCTGGCCTGATACCCTTCCACCCATCCTCGCAGATCTCAATAGAGAACCTCCCGACCCCAGACGCCTCGAAGAGTATCGAGCCAATGGGGTATGTCTCGCCGTTAGGGGCGACAAACGTACTCGATACACCGTGTGGCCATGCTTGATACCACCTGTTCTCATACTCCACATCGCCAGTGGCGAGGTTCTCTTTCGCTACGAATCCGTGTATTTTCCTGTCGGCTATTACTGCAGCGGCATTGTAAAGAACACCCTTGATCGATAGTGGGAGTCCTAGGCAGACGACGATTCCGTCTGTATAAGGCATCAGATCGATTAGGCCGGACCAGCTTCTATCTAGAGTGCCTTGTCTTGGGAGACGATCTCCCAAGCTGTAACCAGGGATTACGATCTCTGGTAAAAGCAGGAGTTTGACCCCACGATTTTTTGCCTCTTTGATTACCTCGACTATTCTGCGGTGATTACCGCTCCAATCCCCAACAGTCTGATTGAGAGAGGCCGCTGCGACGTGTGTTGTGGAAGGTGTAAAGTTGTGTGGTGTATCTACCATCAGCCTCTCCGAAGCTCAAGAACTCTCTCTATTGCCTCCTGAAACCCGTATCCCCCGTTACCCTTAGTGATCAACTTCGGAGGGCTCTTTAATCTCGGTAAAAAGGTCGCTACATTGGCCACGCCGATTGATTTAGCGAAGAATTCGAACATAGGCTCATCGTTAGCCGAGTCTCCGAAATACAGGTAGTTACCCCTGTCTTCATTCAGATCCTCACCCCACAGGTCTCTCACGAGACCACGGCACCCAGCGAGCTTATCAAACTCACCAAACCACCCGTTCACATGTATCGAAGAGACCTTAGATGTGGCGCCGATCTCGTCAAAAGCTGCCACGATTTGATCGATCTCGGCTTCAGACATTAGCGGCACGTCTTCAGCAAAGTCAATGGCTAAGTCAAGCGCCCTATAGGGTTGGTCTGATGCCAGGGCACAACCTGGAACCTTCCTTACAATCTGGTCGGCGAGACCATCAAGAAGCGCCCTGTTCTTCGTACGAGTCTCTAGTGATTGTACAAAGCGCTCAATGAGCTTCCCTTGATTCATATAAAACCAGAGGCCACCGTTCTCGCCTACACATCCGTCAACAGGCCAAGAGCGAGCTATTAGGTCGACCCAGCCAGCGGGGCGACCTGTAATTGGCACAACCCTAAGGCCGTCGTTCTGAAGATCAGCCAGTGACTGAAAGGCTGCGGGTATAAGTCGACCTTCCCAGGTGAGGGTGTCGTCTATGTCGCAAAAAACTCCCTTTAGGTCGACCACGTCTTCACGAGTCAGGCTGCTAATAGGAAGTGGTGTCATTTACTCTACAGACCAGGTTTGTCCGCCGTAAATCAGGTCTTTTAGTTTACCCTTACCCTTCTTCTCTACAGACTCGTCTATTTGAGCGTGGAGGATATCGTTGTATGTCGGACGCTCTACTTGGTAGAGCACTCCCATTGGAACTGGGTAGTCTGGGTAATCCAGCTGCACTAATATGTTCGCCAGGGCCTTTGAGGTCTTGTCGTGAACTAGGCAATCAGCCTCAGAATACTCGCCACCAAGCTCGATGATCTCTACCTCTAGACCATTAAGCCTAAGACCCTTTGGTGCGTCTTTGGCTCCAAAGGTCATTGGCTGGCCGTGCTCTAAGAAAATGATCTTTTCATCGCGAACCTTGCGGTTGACTACACTGTCGAACACCTTGTCATTGAAGATTGGACAGTTCTGCAAAATTTCAACGTAAGATGTTCCTGTGTGACCTTCTGCCTCAATGAGTACTTGGCGAAGCTCTTTAGGGTATGTGTCAACTGCTCGGGCCAAGAATGTTCCCTGAGCACCTAAGACGAGCTCTAGAGGGTTAAATGGGTGATCAAGTGATCCCATTGGCGATGACTTTGTCACCTTTCCCTCTGAGGTAGTTGGTGAATACTGGCCCTTTGTAAGGCCGTATATTCTGTTATTGAACAGCAATACCTGAATGTCTACGTTTCTGCGGACTAGGTGTATGGTGTGGTTGCCACCGATAGCGAGGGCATCACCATCACCTGTGATCATCCAAAGTGATAGATCAGGGTTGGCACATTTGGCTCCAGATGAGAACGCTGGCGCTCTCCCGTGGATTGTGTGGAAGCCGTATGTTTCTAGGTAGTAAGGGAAACGGCTTGAGCACCCGATACCACTTACAACGGCGAAATCTTCTTTCGGGATACCGAGCCCAGCCATTACAGTCTGGGTCTGAGACAAGATCGAATAGTCGCCACAACCTGGACACCAGCGGAGCATCTGGTCTGACATGAAGTCTTTTTTCTTATACGACGGTGTTACAGCCTCTTCGCCTTCTGTTACATTGTCCATCTATGCCTCCTGACCGTTGTTTGATATTGCATCATTGATTGCTGATTCAATCTCTGTAACCTTAAAAGGTTGCCCTTGAATCTTTGTGTGAGAGATTGCGTCTATTAGGTACTCGCTCTTTATTACTCTAGAGAGTTGACCTAGGTTCATTTCAGGGATGAGCACTTTGTCGTACCTTTTAAAAATAGCCTCTAGGTTCTTTGGGAATGGGCTTATGTATCTCAGGTGAGCGTGCCCGACTTTCTTCCCATCATTGTTTGCCTTGATTACCGCCTGGCGAATCGCGCCGAAAGTCGATCCCCATGCCAAGACCAAGAGGCCATCATCACTGCCGAAGACATCCTGTTCCGGGATATGGTTTGCGATCCTGGCGACCTTGTCACGACGTAGCTCACACATCTTTTCGTGATTCTCTGGGTCATATGAAACGTTACCAGTCAGTTCGTCTTTTTCAAGTCCACCGATTCTGTGCATCATACCTGGAGTTCCAGGGGTAGCCCACGATCTAGCAAGAGTCTCGGGGTCTCTCTTGTACGGTAGATATTCTCCGTCTTCTCCGTTTGGCGTGCTGATAAGCCTGTTTCCTATTGGCTTTAAGCTATCGATGTCCGGTAGTCTCCAAGGCTCAGCGCCGTTTGCGAGGTAGCCGTCTGTAAGGAGCATGACGGGGGTCATGTGCTCTAGCGAGATCCTAACCGCTTCAATCCCAACTTCGAAACAATCAGCTGGAGTAGCTGCGGCGATAATGGCCATTGGGGCCTCACCGTTTCTACCGTACAGAGCCATCAGTAGGTCGGATTGCTCAGTTTTTGTCGGTAGCCCTGTTGATGGCCCGCCACGCTGAACATCAACTACTACCAGCGGAAGCTCAGTCATAACTGCCAGCCCAAGGGCCTCGCCCTTTAGAGCCAAACCAGGGCCCGATGTACCTGTTACCCCCATAGAACCAGCCCAGGATGCCCCTATTGCAGAGCAAATGCCCGCTATTTCGTCTTCTGCCTGAAAGGTGGTGACGTTGTAGTTCTTTAGTTTTGCAAGTTCGTGCAGTGTGTCGGTTGCAGGAGTGATCGGGTATGTACCGTAAAATAGGTTCTTTTCTGCTAAATTTGTCCCAGTAGTAAGTCCAATCGCAAGAGCCTGTGTTCCAGTGATGTTGCGATAGGTGCCAGGAGTTAGAGTAGCGGATTTTACCTCTACCATTCGCTCGAAGATTTCCATTGTCTCGGCATATGCGTGGCCAGCTTCAAGCGCCTTGAGGTTCGCGGTGCTGTATGGCTCCTTGAATTTCCCCTTAATCCAGTTCTTGGTGAAGGAGTGATCCCGCCCGTACATCCAGTAGGTCATACCAAGAGCGAAGAGGTTCTTGCATCGGTCAGCCTCTTTAGCGGACAGTCCGAGATCTTTTACAGCCTCTTTCGTAAGTCTAGAAAGCTCTACCTCGATCACTTCGTAACCGTCAAGTGACCCATCCTCTAGAGGGTTGCTCGTTAGGTCAGCCTTTTCTAAGTCCTTGTCGCTAAGTTTGTCTGTGTTGACAATGACAGTCCCTCGCGGCTTAAGCTTCTTGACGTTTGTGACGAGAGCTGCGACGTTCATAGCGACTAGTACGTCAGCGGCGTCTCCAGCGGTAAATATCTGATCCGATGAAAACTGAAGCTGAAATCCAGAGACTCCAGCACGTGTTCCAGCGGGTGCTCGAATCTCGGCAGGATAGTCTGGAAAAGTAGCCAGGTCGTTACCCGCTAAGGCTGAGGTGTTTGTAAACTGCGTACCAGTAAGCTGCATTCCGTCGCCTGAATCTCCAGCGAAGCAAATGGTGACTCTATCAGCGATTTCTGTCTCGGTTATCATAACCATCTCCAAAATGTTGACTCACAAATGAGCCTCAATCACTACTAACCAAGTGTCGCCTCGGATAAAAGGCGATTCAGTAAGCTTTTTGTCTCATAATTGTTTGTATCGGTTATCACTCTCTCACTAATCTGGTTTTGTAAGGCCTAGTATTTAGAATTTATTTGCGAATTCTGTAGGAGCGAAAATGAAATTTAGACTGTTGGAGTGGTTAGCCTGTCCCGCTTGCCGTTGCGAAAACCTAACGCTGGTACCTACTAAAACATCTAGTTCTTTGACATTTCGTGGCTGTTGGGAGGTCGGAGAGTCAGAACTCCCTGGTCTGAACGTTCATGATAGAGAATTGACTGAGATCGAAGAGGGCTCAATTAACTGCGACGCTTGCAATGCTAAGTATGAGATTGTTGGTGGGATACCTCGAATGATCCTTCCCGACTTAAAGTCAGCTGGTAACACTGGGCACAAGTGGACTCAATTTGATGGCCAGGCCCCTGAGTATGAGGCTAACTTTTCAGATATGACCTCACCGATGGGGGCGAGAGACTTTATAGGAAAGGTTGTAGTCGACATAGGTTGTGGCTTTGGTCGCCACTCCTTTTTTGCCGCGCAGTACGGCGCAGAGGTAGTAGCAATGGACTGCTCTGCTGATGCCGTCGAGGCAGCGGCTGTAAATTGTGAGTCCTTTTCACGAGTCCATGCAGTGCAGGGGGATTTGTACAACCCTCCTTTTAAACGGTCGGTATTTGATATCGCTTTCTGCTTCGGAGTTTTACACCACGTGAATTCACCAGAACAGGGCTTTAGGCGCTTAAAGGAGCTAATCATTCCTAATGGTAAGTTGCAGGTGTGGGTTTATGGACCAAGGCAGGGGGCCTTGGCTCACATCTCTAAGTGGCTACATGGCACAGCCTCCGACATGGACGACCGCTCACTCCATAGACTTTCAATAGGCCTTGCCTCGTCACTTAGGGCGTTCTCGCATACCCCTTACCGCCTACTTCGCCACACTCCTATTTTGAACTCAGTTGTTACTCACCTGCCTGCTCACGATCATCATAAGTGGTCTTTTGATGTCGTTGTGGCGGATGTTTATGACAGACTCAGGATACCAGTTACCGCCTGGATAACCGGTGAGGAGCTTGAGCGATGGTATGGCGATGATGGTTACGCGGATATCTCAGTGACTAGGAGAGTGCGGAACAACGAGAGTTTCCGTGGGACTGGTACCAAGCGTTAGGTTTGTTGAGGTCTTTTTAACAAAGAAAGAGGGGGCTCTCAGTATTACCTGGGAGCCCCCTCTTATTTTCTGTTCAAATCTATAGTTAGAACCTAGCTCTTAGCATTAGGTTGAACCCCAGAGCATTTCTGACGGCATCAGATTCCGCAACCCTGATAAGGTCTCCGTTTGCATCTGCCTCTACTTTAGAGAGGTTGTTGTCGATTGTGTATAGTAACTCTCCAACCGCAACCATTGAGTTTGATATGTCAAGTTGCCCACCAGCGACAGCTGCTAGGATGTTAGTTGCGGAGTCGCGGTCAGCAGGGACACCCTCTTTGTCTCTCTCAGAGTACTGAACGTAGGTTCCATCTCCAGTTGTGTAGCTAGCTGGCTGCATGAGCCCTACACCAAGACTGGGGGCGAAGTTCAACTCTGGAAGGTAGTGGCTGACCTTTGCTCTCCAGTATAATTGAGGTGTTGTTACCATCTCCTCAGGCAGTGAAACACCGCTCGTTAGCCCAGGGATGTTGAAGAGGATGTATGGTAGGTCTTTGTATACAAAGTCAATATTCACCTCTGTGTTGTTCATGAGGAATACTGTCTGAATATCACCAGCGATGGCTGTTTCTATAATAGTGGCGTTGTCAGAGTCAGCGTCTAGTAGATCGTGACCTAGGAGGTTGGCCTCTGCCTGAACCAGCATTCCGAAGCCTTCGTGGGATCCATGCGATATGTATGACTCCCTCAAGTACTCTGGAGCGTTTCGGTATACTCTTAGTTCACCTGATTGGATAAAGTCGATATCATCACTGCTTCTCCAACCAACTTGCCCAGAAAGCCCATAGGCGCTTATCATCTGACCGTACAGTGGTGAAGATGCATCAGGTACGTTTTCCAGTTGTCCCTGCTGGAAGAGCCCAGCTCCGACCTCAAACAACATGTTGCCTAATTGCATACCCGCTCCACTTAGGAATGAGTAATATGCTTGGTTTCTTGTTCCTTCCCAAGATTCGTCAATCATCGCATTTATGGCACTTTTGGCACCGATAAAGGCGTATGTTCCAGCGCGTTGCCACTGAAGGCGAGCTCCAGGCATGGCCCATACGGGGCGAGCCATCATCTCTTTTCCACCGTATGAAAGATCGTAGGAGTATCCAAGCCTAAACCTAGATGCGTCGACAGCGTATCCAGTCAGTGAGAGAGAGTGGTCTTCGCCAGGGAGGTCGCGAATTACGCGGACGTATGACCCATCATCAGTAATATCAACACCGTCGCTTGTCTGATCAGGGTTTAGGAATGGGTTGAACTGAAGCACCATCGCGGCCTCTGTTGACCATCCTTCTGCGAACCCATCGTCGTGACGGTAGAGAACCAGGTGTGACTGGCTTATGTCATCGGAGTATCTTGCTTCGTAGTTCTCAAAGAATGTGCGGTTACCCCGCATTACGAAGTTCGCAGAGGGTGAGTAGTCGCCAGGCCCAGCATTTATGTTCGTGTCTTCAAATGCAGTAGTTACCCATACGTCGAGAAATTCACCAGCCTGTGCGGTTGATGCGAGAAGTAGTGCTAATATTCCAGTCATTTATAGTCTCCAGTGACTTGGTGCTTCGCGAGGAAGTGGTCTAGAGGGGGCAGGTGGTGTTTCGGTGTTGGTTTGGCTGCTTGCGCACATACCAGCAGGTAGGTCGTCGCCGTCGCGGATCAATATGATCCACTTGTCCCACACTTGATTTAGCAGGCCAGACACGTTGGAAAGAGCCAGGCTGTCAGTAGGGCGGAATCCAGGACAGGGTACAGAGCTGTCCACATATAGTGTACACCCGTTCGAGAGGGTTATTGGCCATTGGCCGTAGTCCAGGTAGTCGGTGTAGTCTTCATCATTGGGGTCTGTCCCGAACCCTGACGGTACCGACGAACCAGAGACAGTCACAACCGCGCTTTCGTACCCCTCTAAGAGCATCTCGTCTCCGCAATGATCTTCGATGTTGCTGGCAGCAGGAGGCGTTATCGCTGGTTCATCAGCCACATCAAAGGTGGGGAAAGATAGCTGTGTTGTAGCTAGGTATTCTTGGTTGGCGCCTGTAAGAAGCGTTAGCCTCTTGCCCAACTCTATCTCTTCGCCAGGAGCGCTGAAGCTATATATGAAGAGGGAGTTGTGTTCCCCTTGTGCATCCATAGTGTCGCTTACCCAGAAACCATTAGTTCCTACAGCGGTAACAATTACCGATCTGTCTTCGATACGGAGTTCGGCAAATTCTCCATCTAAGTGGTTTGTCTCAGGATCATCAGTTCTGTTCATCTCCCCAATAGTTGGGAATTCAAAGTACAGGGGATCTGAGACACCAGTTGCCCAGGTTGGCTCGTAGTCAGCTGGTGACATTTCGCCTTTGTCTGAGAGCCATATTCTGGTCGGGCCGTATCCATTTCTAATCGAGACAGTTCCCTCCCATCGACCGTCTACGATCTCTGCCCATGGGCTCCCTTCAAGCTTAGCAGGCCTAGTCTCAACAGTGAGGTTCCCGTTGTAGTCCCAATGGTCACCGTTATGATCGAGCGTCTCGGCTATGATCGTCACTTCTGTCACATCGGACGAGAAGGGGAGAGGTGCTTCCTGGGATCCAGTCACCTGTGAGGTCCCAAGGGATAGCTGGATGAAAGCAGGGTTCGCAGTTGGCCCTTCGTAGGTGCTCTGGCACCCCGTTGTTCCCGCTATTAGCCCTGTTGCTGCTAAAAGAAAGGAATAATGCGACCGTCTTCTACGCATACGTCCTCCTCACCATCGCCATCTGTATCAGCTGGCAGTGAATAGTATTGTGTTATTGTGGCCCTGACGACATCTCTTATGGAGATGCCAGTGTCGTATTGAGTGGTGTTTCGCTCCAGCATAGAGAACCCAGAGCCACCGTGAGCGATGTAGTTGTTAGTAGCTAGCTCATATGTACCGTTGGGGTCCAGTGGCCTACCGTTAATGTAGACATCCTCTGCGACAAAGTCTCTACAGTTCATTACGAATTCGATACCAGCGACCTGTGCTTGGGAGTTGCACCCCCTATCAGCTGACCTGTACGACACGAAATCCAGCACCTCTTGTACTTCTCGCCCAGAGAGGAACATAGTAGTGATGGTGTTATCGAAGGGCATTGAGTTGTATAGGTCGTCTAAGGTAATAGCCCAGGCACCAGACTCTCCATCGCACATGTCGTCCGAATCACGTCCAATGTTAGATCTGATCCCTAGCGTATTGGTTATTGAGATCTCTGTCTCTACACCTGGCCAGGATCGCATCGCCTCGGCCGAGAAGTTTCCTAGCATCGAGTCTCCGCCAACAGTCCCGTACCTAGTCAGAGTGCGTGTAGCCTCTCCGATTACCTGAGATGTGTCATAAAGAGTGTCTAGCTCTTCCCTGTATTCGTTTAGCAATTCCCAAACCTCTGGATCGCTTGGGACCGTGCGGTCGATCGGGAAGAGTTGATAGCTGTGAGATAAGACCTCGCCATCCCTCACAACGAGGTCTAGTCGTCCAACAAACTTAGCAAATGCTCCCGAGTGAACAACGGGTATCCTCTTTCCGCTATTGGACGTAACTACAAGTGGAGGGTCGATAGCTACGTGGTGGTGCCCACCCATAATGACGTCGATCTCGTCGAACTCTTTAGCCAACTCTATGTCGTCATCTAGACCCATGTGAGAGACCACTATAATGATGTCGGCACCTAAGGACCTAAGCTTTGCGGCTTCAGCTGGAATGACTCTGTACTCTGGGAGGACTGTTATTCCCATAGAGTTGTCTTCATCGTGTATAGAATTTAGGGAGGAGAGGTTAGCTAGGCCTATGACTCCAACGTCCAGACCGTTGAGCTCGTACATCGTAGATGGTACGGTGAGGTTCTCTAACTCAGATGCCCACGGCTCGTCCGCTGACTCGAAATCGTAATTGGCTGCTAGTAGGTCATAGCCTGCGTGAGCTGACGCTTGAGCCATTAAGTTGTGGGCCCCAGAGTCGAATTCGTGATTCCCAACAACCGCAGCGTCTAGCCCTGTGGCCGTCATCGCTCTGACCTCAGCTTCTCCCTGAAATTCATTGAAAATTATAGCGCCCTGAAAACAGTCGCCAGAATCGAGGTGAAGCGAGCGTCCAGCTTTCTCACGTTCTCGTTTAATTATGTAGGCCATCCTGTCCATTCCGCCGTATGGACCCTGGCATCGTCCCAGGCCCAGTTCTCTATCTGTGAAGCTGGGGTTGAATTCATATGGCAGTAGGCGAGAGTGGATATCCGAAGTGTGAAGAATTGTTAGTCGGACGTCTTGTCCAGCAAGCGCTGGCCCGTTGCTCATTGAGGTGGCTTCTGGGACTATCTCGCAAGATGTAATTGCCAAACCAGTGAATAAAATGAACGAAACGGTGGACACCCGTGACAGTACATGGTTTGTTATCGGCGATATTTTCATTAATTACCTCTGTCGGGGCGACTTGGTAGCACTTTGGGGTCGATATGGCAACGACAATGGGACGATTGATCTATAGCTTTCCTAAGATTCAACGCTTTTACTTCTCAAGTAACAAACTTCGGGTTACGTGCGGGTTTGTTCCGCTCTGTAACGAGCCCAGTCTGAATTGATTTTGGCAATATAAAGTAAGGAAGACCGCATGAGGCATATATCTTTGGCGTTAGCATTGTTGGCGCTTACCCCAGGAAGCGCAGAAGCTACTGCTTGGCAAAGTAAAACGATGCAAGCTCCATTGGCAGCTAGAGAGGTTGCGAGGGGTTTACACCTGCCTAAGGGCTGGGCTGAGTTTAGCCTTGGCTTTGACTACAAGATTGGTACAGGCTCATGGGGTCCAGGCGGAGAGATCAGCCCTTTCGATAACGCTAACTTCATTTATACGACACAGAGATTGTCTGCCCGGTACGGTTTTAGTCACGGTACTGAGCTGTTTATCTCTGTGCCAGCTCACTACATTGCATTAACAAATGACTCAAATGGTGCTGATACGAGTGGTGTTTACCAGGGTGACCCGAGATTCGGTTTTCGTATGGGGTTGTTTGATAACGACCTACCGCTAACCTCTGTAGTTTTAGAGGCAGAGATGAAGGTCCCCGCAGGAAACGAGGACCCAGGATCCTACATAGCGGGCCCTTCTGTTTTCTCTGAGTTCATCACCACAACAGGTACTCAAGACATCAGCTTGAGTCTAGCCGCTAAGAGGCAGGTTACTAGCAACTTGGCTGTCGGCGCGAGCGCTGGATACAACCATAGATTCTCATCTTTGGTTCACTACCTAATAGAGCTTGGTGAAAATCAAGGTGCTGGAAGAATCAAGCCAGGTGCCCAGTTCTTCGTAGGAACCACAATTACAGCTCAGGCTGGGCCACTCGCTATAACTGTCTCACCAACATATATGACCCAGGGAGATGTGAGGGTTGGCACTACTTCTGGTGGCCTGTCTCCCGACAGTCAGCTGGAAGCTGTTGATGGTTCAGGTGGTGACTACCTAGACCTTTCAGTGGGTGCAACCGCACACATTAATAGAAATATCGACCTTTCAGTAGGGGCAAACATTCCACTAATGGGTGAGGACTTAATGTTCTTCCCTATCGAGGATATTCACCCCACGTACGGAAATACATATTCCGGCACATTTACCCTACGCTACTAGCCTCTACTCTTATTTGGATTGAACAAATATGAAACGAACACTTAAGATCGCGGCGGGGGCTCTGGCTCTCTCTATGGCAACTTGGTCTCCCGAGGCCGACGCTAAAATGTTTATGTCTCCATATAACCACCCTGACTTTGAGTGGTTTACCATTGAGACTGAACACTTTAGGGTTCACTACGCTATCTCAGATGACGATGAACACGCATTCACCGCTGAGTGGTCAGCTCGCAAAGCAGCGCGGGTGGCCGAAGAGATGTGGCAGCCAATGTGTGAGGAGTTCGACTACTACCTCCGAGAGCGAGTCGACATTGTTATTACTAACCACACTGACTACCTAGAGGGCTTCACTGTCCCCGCTTTCGACTTCATCGAGGTGTCTGCTAACCCTGGCGGTTACTTCTATCGTATGCGCGGAAGGATGGAGTGGTTCTCAGATGTATTGGTTCATGAGTTTGCTCACGTAGTATCTCTAAAAGCCAACACACCACTGGGTGAGGGTACTAGCAGCTTATCTTTTGGAGGCCTTTACTCCAACGGAATTATGGACGCTGATATTGGTGTCTCTTTCTCTCTTATGGATTCAGACCCTTTCTGGTGGTCAGAGGGTGGCGCTGAGTTCTGGTCTGATGAGGCAGGTTACAACTGGTGGACAGCTGCGCGTGACCAAAACATTAGGATGACGACCCTTGAGGATCGACTTCTTACCTATGAAGAGTGGGTGACAAGGATTGACAAGTGGGGCTTTGATGGTGAGCGTGGGTACCAGCAGGGCTATAGTTTTGGCCTATATCTACGAGAGCGATTCGGCCCAGAGACATACGCCGAGTTTGCCCTGCGTTACGGAGAAGGGTGGCGTCTTGACTGGACCGATGTAATCGAAGACGTGCTAGGAATCGATGGCGAGGTTTTGTACGACGACTGGGTCGCTTTTTTAACTGAGCGCTATGAGGGACTCAGAGATCGAGTCAAGGCCGAAGGCGAGGTCGTTGGGCATGAGTTGATGCCTGCGCGTCCAGAGTGGCAGTATCGTGATCCTGATGCGCGAGACGCTTGGTACAGTAAGCGTCAGCGTGACCGTGAGGGTGCAATGGAGGCCTCTGGGGTCTTCAACTTCTACCCTCACTATTCAGATGATGGTAGTATGGTCGCTTCGAATAATAGAGGAAGGCTCTATCTCACCGAGGCTCCAGTTGAATCTTGGTACGCTTTTGGTGGTCGTTACTCCCCAGATAGCGAAGTGTCACAGACGTCTAGGGATAACAGCGTGGCGCTGCCTATGGAGTTTGGGCATGACTGGGACTTTGTACCAAACTCTAACTCCGTCGTAGTCTCTGGTAGAGAGGACATGTTGCCAACTTTTTGGGAGGCATTGACCAATGTATCCTTTGACCAGATCGATGGATATGGTTGGAAAGAGTTGTGGGTTATTGACCTAGACAGCTACGAAAGGGATGAGGATGGTCGTGAGTACAGTAGCTTGACCCCTGGGACTTCTTGGGGAGTACGTGAGTGGAACAGAGATGCCTTTAGACCTATACCGAACACTCGTCGCGGCGTAGAGCCAGCCGTTAGTCCGGATGGCTCAAGGGTTGCTTATTTCGAGTACACAGACGGTACCATGAACCTGGCGACAATAGGTCTTGATGGCGAAGACAAGCAGCTTCTCACTACCTTTGCTGATGGTACATGGATGCAGAGGCCTGATTGGTCACCAGATGGTAGCCAAATAGTGTTCACTATGTTCCGTAACTTCCATAACGATCTTTGGGTTGTAAACGCAGATGGCTCAGACCTCCGTCCACTAACGTGGGATAGGTGGGAAGAGTTTGATGCTCACTGGGCGAACGATGGCCTAATATATTTTACTGCTGATGTAGGCGAGGTGTTCAACGTCTTTTCTATGGATCCCGAGACTGGAGAGGCTCTTCAGATCACAAACGTGGTCGGTGGAGCAGAGGCGCCTAACCTGACTCCAGAAGGCGACCTTTTATATATGTACTACACGGGGCATGGGCAGAAGAACTACGGTCTCTCCAGATCTGAGTTCATGAACGCCGACGCTACGTCGCATTTTGAGACAGCTCCCCCCGCTGAGGAGGTCGAGGAGTTCTTGGCATTCCAGGAGGACTTGTCCGAATATGAGAGTGTTACCACTCCTTATACGCCGTTTGGCAACCTAATCGCTCCATCTGTTACCCCCGCCCTTAGGTACGCGAATGATTCGCTTACAAACTGGGGACTTCAGGGTGGTGCTTCTATCTTCATGTTTGACTTCGTAGAGGATCATCTTCTCTATGCAGAGGCGATGTTTGGTGAAGATACAGACATAGTAGCGCAGTACCTATATCAAGCCTGGACACCCACAATTATGTTGATGGCTAGGAAGGTTATAGGTAAGAGCGACTACGGTATGGCTGTGGATGCCGATGACGATCCTACAACTACAGATGATCAGACAGTTATAGAGGCTAAGAACATATATACAGCTGATATAGGTATGGTCTCTGTAGAGCTTCCCGTGATGGGGGCCTTGTCGGCTAACTTCGGAGCTATCGGGGTAAGATATGCCTTCAAAGGTGTAGATGATAGTGACTATCAGCCCTACATAGAGCAAGTGAGCGCATTCGCTGCGGTGAAGTACTCTACTATTTCGGGCCGTTATTACTTCTCACCAAACCCTAGAGGCGGTTTCGCGGTTGACTTCAACTATACTCGCGGGTTTACTGACCTTGTCTACGCCCCTTACGGCGGTGTAGGTGTTGACGACGGAATGTTGTTGGACGCATACAGCTACAACAGCTACGAGATGCGCTACACGCACCACATCGCTGTTCCCGATTACATCAACAAACTCAGGGGTGCCCCTGAGGGTGATCCTACTGTGCAGGTTGATATGCAGGTCGGTTGGATAGACAGAAACGTATTGGGTTGGGATGAGTTCAGAGCTGGTGGCCGTCACCCATATTACTGGGGTCCAGGCTCTATTGCTCCTAATACACAGTTCGCTGGCTTCCCAGCAAGCTCGTTGTCTGGTGAGACTATGGCTATCCTCAACTTGGCATACCGTTTCCCAATAGCGACCAGGATGGCGAGACAGGTCGGACCAGTCTACCTGACTGGTATCTATGGTCAGTTCTTCGGCACGGCAGGAAACTTGTGGTCTTACCGGCCACCTAGTGAGCCAGGTTCTTACTACACTAACGCTTTCGATGAGCGAATAGCGCGTGATGAGGAAGATGTTCGTCGTGAAACACCATTCCAGGACTACGCATACAAGAACTCGCCTACTGATTGCGCAGAGGATCTGACCTTAGGGTGTAGAGTCTTGGTAGATGTTGGGTTCGAGCTTCGAGTTGCGGCGGCCCTGTTCAATAATAGTTACTGGAACAGCTTCTTTAGGCTAGCTTATGGCTTCAATGAGGTCCGTGGCCAGTTTGATGTTGATGGCGATGACATCGGCGATACAACTTCATCACCGCTTGGTGATTCACTTTCAAACGAAACAGAACCCGGAGGGCTTCGTGCATACGTTGGCCTCGGTACAAGCTGGTAGGAGATGAGCATGAGAAACATTTCGTTACTTCTGTTCTTGGCGGCGAGCGTGGCGTGTGGACGCCCTGCCGATCCCGCAGACGTTAAAATGATCGGGGTTGGTAACAACCCCGATGAGATAGGCCCCGCTCCAGAGGAGTTTGGTGGTCTAATAGAGTATGATCATATGGATCTAGCTGGAGGGGCCCTAAGTATTGGAGCTTTCGGCTTCATGTCCTACGATGAGGTGAACCCAGCGTTTATGGGTTTTGCACCTCCTTACGTCCTCATATATGGATTGGCTTTCGTCTTTGAAGATAAGGTCGCCGCCCCAGATGTGCACCATGGCGCCGTCGGGATACCGCCAGAGATTCCAGATACATGTTGGACTACCAGAGACCCAATGGCGTTTCTTGGTGCTCGTACAGCAGATGTTGGAGACCATGTAGAATTTGAGTCTGAGGAGACATACTTGGACGCTCCTGCCTCTCTCTTCTCAATGGATAGAGTTCCTGAAGAGTACCCCCCGGATATGCAGGATGTCTTTGTGTACTACCAGGGGATAGCTGGCTGGCTAGCAGAGCCTCTCACTCGTTTAGAGCGAGGAGACTCAAACCTTCCAGAAGACATGGTAGAGGTTGTAGCTCGCCCTTCAAACTATGTATCGGGCACAACAGTCGCGTTTAGGTTCCCTGGAGGAATATCTCCAGAAGAGGCACCTGTTTCTTCAATACCGCTGCCTAGTGCAGTTGACTCCGAGACGTTACTTCTTCCAGCACTTCCAGGAGACATAATGATGTCTTGGGAGGGGCCTATGTGGGACTCAAGAGGTAATGAGCTCGCTGCTAGTGGAGCACAGTCTGTCTGTATGAGGTATCTGGGTGGAGTGGCCCCAGAGTCCATGGGTGATTGTGAGGCGGTACCAGTTCTGCCATCTACTGAAGCTAACGCTGCAGGTCAGGTATACACTGGGCCTTGGGACACCGAGGACGGTACGGTCACATTTAACTGGAACCCTGGCCAAGAGGGTGACGGTGATATGATCCTGAATGTTCGCTTCTTGGGGAAAGTTGACACTGAGTCCGACAACTTTGTGGTTGAGCGGATAGCTGTTGACCCAGAAGGTGCTCCTCAGAGTGCTCAGAATAAATGGAACAACGCCGTTGATGATGGTTTGGCGGTTGGTGAACTACCAACGGGATATCGTGATCCGCTTCCTTGTGAGGATGGTGATGATATAACAAATGTATTCGATCCAAGCCTAGGCAGCGTAGATGACAGCGGTAATCTGGTCGACCATGTCGCGACTCTTCAAGGAGATCCTGGCTTGACTGTGGCGGAGGTTAGCTGTCTGCTTGAAGATGACGGTGATTTCACTCTGACTATGGATCATATCGATTCAGCATGGGAATACGCCCAGGATCGTGATGCTGGGGGGGCCATATTCTATATGGGCCGCGCCAACAGCGCAGAGATGACAGTCCCTGGTGTCAGGGATCAGCAGGGAGCGAGAAGAGATATCACTCCAATAATGCTTAGAAGTCACGCAATGAAAATCGGCCGCTTCTGGTTTGACAGCAGCGCAGATGAGGGGACTGAATAATGAATATACGAAAGTTTTTTCCAATATCAATCCTCACAGCAGCCCTTTTCGGGTGTGTTGAGGGTGCGCCTGATTATTATCCAGCGGATGCGAATGGGCCTTCAGTTTCTGGAATAGACATCACTTCTGAGCTAGGCAACACGGGTGGCACAGAGGTGGTAATATCTGGTTCTGATTTCGGTACTGATATGGGTGTCGTGGTCTACTTTGGCTCATTAAACGCAGATGTTTTATCTGTAACAGACACCGAGATCACAGTTTTGACTCCTCGTGGTCCAATCCAGGGTGGAGATGTGACTGTTCGCGTAGCAAATGCTGAGGGACTTGACGAACAAGAGGGGCTTTATTCATATGATATGGGTGCGCTTTCTCACCCCAATGAGGTTGGTTACGTCGTCGCTATGAACTATTGGAACTCTTGTTACGGTGGTCTCGAGGATCATGGAGTAGGTTGTTCTGATGTCGTGTGGAACGGCTTCTCAGGTACAACTGGAAACTCGGAGTTCTTCGATTTTTCTTTCTCCCGAGTACATAGCCAGACTGCTGGAATGTATGGTGGCGTAGATGTCTCGATAGAGGAGTGGACGTTAGAGACCCCAGGTCAAGTTACATTCCCGTATATCGGGTTTGCTATCGAAGACCTTCGTCAGTCTGTATCTGACGCCGAAAACGACGATGGCTCTTTCGACTTTCAGCTGACTAATGATGTCTGGAACAATGATGACACTTTCTGCGCTAACGTAGACAATCTCCTCTCATGGCACTCACCAGGATATGACGGGCGGGACAGTTTCTCGTATTCGTCTGACAAAACAGTCCTAGAGTCCGATAACGACTGCGGCGAAGCTGGTTCAAGAGGTATTGAGTACCATGTCGGTACATTGAGGTACTGCGAGACTGAGGAGTATCAAGAGGCCCATAGTTTCGATTACGAAGCAGACTGGCCTGTGCCAGAGTCATTCTTTGCAGGGGGCCGAGGAGCCAACGGGGTTGTTAAGGAGTCAACAGTGGCTCTGACGATAGCTGATGCGGGAATTGAATCTGTAGAGATAGGCATACCAGCGCCTATTGATATTCACGTCACAAAAGGTATTGAAGAGGTTGCAGGCGACGATACGCTCTGGTCAATCGGAGCCTTTGACAGCTGCTTTGATGAGGATGGCGACGGGCTAACTGATCTAGATGAGACAGCGATTGTTTTCGAATGGGACCCTAGTGATGGCTCAGAGTTAACGCTCAGCGATGACGTTTTGGCTGCGAACACATTTGTCCGATTCACACTCACTTATATGAGCCTAAGCTGGCTGGGACCAGACTCATATCCAGTAAGGGCGAGCATTACGGTACCAGACGTATACAATGTCGATGAAGACTCTGGCCGCAGTGTAATTGAGATGCCTGTAGAGTTATTTTACGAATTCCCATATGCGGACATTAACTGGAGTAGCAGTAACGATCTAGGGCAGACAACTACCTATACATTTGGCGACCCAACCGTCGCTGGCTGGGGCTATGTCGTGCTAGAAGTAACTCGTACTACAGAATATGAGGTCGCAGCTCCAAACTTCGAAGGTGACGTACTCCTTGACGACGACAGTAAGCCACCAGTGGTAGTGTTCTCTTATGTTACTGGAGATTTCGGTCTCTATGACTGGGAGCCACCACCTTTAGCAGGTGAATGTGGAAACTGCGTAGACGACGATGGCGATGGATGGGCAGATGATGATGATCCAGACTGTCAAGCATTCCCAGAGGGTGGAGAGGTTAACACTGAATATTGTCAGGATGACCAAGGAAACACTGTGGCTTGTGAATGCAGTGATGGTGTAGATAACGACAACGATGGTCTGGTTGATGGTCAGGATGAAGACTGCGATTCTGCGACCGATGACCTAGAGTACCCAGGAGATTGTTTCAACGGCCTCGACGATGATTTAGACGGCTATATTGATGCAGATGACCCTGAGTGTGAGGACGCCGACGACCAGTCTGAAGAGGCAGGCGAACTGTCAACTATATACGACTGTTCAAATGGTGTTGACGACGACGGAGATGGCTGGATTGATGCCGCTGATGGGATCGACTGTGAGACAGGCTATGATGATGAGTCATTGTCTACTTGGGTCTGTGCTAACGGTGAGGACGATGACCTAGACGGCCTCATTGATGCTGAGGACCCATACTGCGTCATTAATGGTCAGAAGACACAGGCAGAGTCGCGAGACGACTATTCTGGTGAATGTGTCGACGGCATTGATAATGATGGAGATACTTTCATAGATGGAGCTGATCCAGATTGTGAGGTTTCACCATACGATATCGAGGGCTAAACGGCTCGATAATCACACTTAAGTCAGCATCTGAGCAATAAAAATGGCTCAGATTGTTGACGCCCACCACCGCCCTGTTATAAGGCGTGGGCTTGGGGGCGAGGGGGTAAACCTCTCAACTTCACGAACGGCATCTAAGCCGTGTCGGTCTTTGAAAAATAGGTAGAAGTTCTCGTTTGGTTCAATAGAGTATATAGAGATTAAACTGGAGAGTTTGATCCTGGCTCAGAGCGAACGC
>Ga0115011_10001139_pt1 | contig 19456 bp, 15 predicted proteins | sample TroAtlMetagenome_2_FD_88705 | JGI IMG/M metagenome (GOLD analysis project Ga0115011, IMG submission 88705) | Marine eukaryotic phytoplankton communities from Atlantic Ocean - Tropical Atlantic ANT8 Metagenome | ecosystem: Environmental > Aquatic > Marine > Oceanic | place: Tropical Atlantic...
CCTTTTCGAAACTTTTTGCTGATATTGTTTAATAGCAATTGCATTACACATTATGTTATGCGTAATTCAAAAGATGACAACGATGGCGCCGCTAGGTCTCTTTTCTTGGCTGGATTAATGATTGGTAGTGTGTTAGTTGGCGGACTTTTTTATGATTTTGAATCTGAGGGAATTAACCTTGCTCCCATAATTGAATCCGATGTCCCTGATAGTATCTTGATTGGGAGTATAGAATTTCTTCACATATCAATTAGTGATGAAGACATGTCTTCCTTAGACATTGAGGCCACATTGGATGGTACATCGTTGCTTCTTGCACCGAATAATACTGGAATAATTAGTATCGATATTTCAGATGTGGGAGTAGGCTCTCATTCTTTGAAGATAATTATAACCGATTCTTTGGGGCAAGAATCAAGACTCTCATCTACATTTTTAGTCCATTATCCATATGAAGATCCTACAATTATTATTGTAGATGATAATGAAATTAGTATTATTCGTGGAGATATAGTTTCAATAAATGGGACATTAATTCACCCCAATATTGGAACTTGCGATTTAGGTTGGTCAGATGGCGACGCTAGTCAGTTTAGTCTGAATCTGCCATTTTCCGAGGATGGTGATTTTTCTTGGGGGCCTTCTGAGATTGAGTCTAATATCTCTATCTCTATTATAGGAGAATGTGGGACATGGGAAGATTCCTCAGATTTAGAGACGATTGTTATTACAGTTAGTGAACCCATAATGGGTTGTACAGACTCAGAAGCAAATAATTACAATATTAATGCTACAAATGATGATGGCAGTTGCGAATATGACCAGGCACCAGTAGTAAGTGGTTGTATGGATTCAGAAGCAAACAATTACAATTCTGATGCTACTGAAGATGATGGTAGTTGCGAATATGATGAAGAACCAGTAATGGGTTGTATGGATCCTCAAGCTATGAATTATGATAGTAACGCTACACAAGATAATGGTAGTTGTCAGTATGATGAAGATCCAGAAACCGGTAGTTCAGGTTGGTGGTCTAAGATTTTACTTTGTGATGAGGACCAAGTACCTGTTGTTGATGACTATACTACTGATGAACAAGAAAACCATATGTGTGACTTGAGTTTTATAATTGAAGATGGCAATATTACAATTAGTACAAACGGCCTACCTAATCATGACTTTGAATCAACTTTAGGTTGTTGTGCGAGTGCACAATCAGATACCTACACAATACCATTAACTCCAACTGATGATCCAGAATGTAATCCCTCAGTTTCTTCCGACGGTTGTGTTATGGCACCAATTAGAGGCACAATTGCCTTTTCTGTAACTGGAGTGGCAATATATGGTCCCGAAGATGGCCCTGGAGGAGATGCAGTGGCTCTAGAAGAAGGCGCTTATGAGCAAGAAGATGGTGAACAACCAGTCGATCTTGGTGTTTGCCATGGTCACTCAGGACCTGGAGGAATTTACCATTATCATGCAGATTCTAATTGCATACATTGGCATGCTGAAGAAGGAGAAACAATGTATGACTACAATTTAGAATCTCAAAGAACCTTGAGTACACATTCAAAGATAGTAGGATTTGCATTAGATGGATATTCAATATACGGATATACTGGCTGGAATGATGATGGAGAGGTAGTTGAAATGACCTCCTCATATAGACTCAAAGAAGGAGCTGATGGCTCCGGAGGAATAGATGACTATGACTATGTTCAAGGTCTCGGGACATTAGATGCTTGTAATGGAATATTTAGCGCAACTCCTGATTGGCCTGAGGGTATGTATCATTACCATACTACTATGGTTAATGGAGAAGGAGGAATTGGTTTCCCCTACTTCATAAATTGTTACGCAGGAGAACTCCCCTCATCTGATGAAAGTGGCGATGATGATGACGATCCTTGTGCCGGGCATGGAGATACTTGGGGTCCTGGAATAGGCCCTCCTCCTGATGGATGTGGTGGCGGAGGGCCACCGGGAGGGCAGTCATCTGAAGGTGGATTAATTGCCATACCTTGGCTAAAGAATCCTCCTAATAGTGGACTGATTTTGATTTCATTGTTGATGCTTGCTACAGTCAGTAGATATTCTCTTAGAGGATTGGCATCCGACTCAAGCGTTCCAAGTCAGGTTGGTAAAGTTCACGAATATCGTCTAACTCCAGAACTAGCATAGCTAGTCTCTCTAGCCCCATTCCCCATGCGCATACTGGCCATTCACTACCCAGTGGCTCTGTTACTTCCGGGCGGAAGATACCAGCTCCTCCGAGTTCCAACCACTTTCCTCTCCAGTAAACCTCTACTTCCACACTCGGTTCTGTGTATGGGAAATATGCTGGTCTAACTCTAACATCAGGGTAACCCATTTTTGAATAGAAAGTCTTCAATGTTGAGATTAACATAGGTAGGCTTGCGTTTGGCTCATGAATTATTCCCTCTATTTGATGAAACTCGGGCAGGTGTGTTCTATCTATTGTTTCTTGTCTAAAGACTCTTCCAATCCCAAATACGCGTGAAGGGTTTACTGGATTTTCTGCGATATATTTCACAGTGTTTACAGTTGTATGAGTCCTCAGCAGTCCTTTCTTTGCTTCTTCTTTATCAAATTCTGAACCCCAACCCAAACTACCAGTATCATGCCCGTTTTCATGAACTGATGCCCATAGATCTAACATTTCATCTGGAATATCTATTTTCTCTGGCTCATCTAGATAAAATGTGTCTTGCATAGTTCTTGCTGGGTGCGATTGAGGGATAAACAGAGCATCCATATTCCAACCTGCTGATTGGACATAGTTACCTTCTATTTCCGAAAAACCCATCTCTAGGAAAACCGATCTTATTCTTTCAATTAGTGATTGCATCGGATGAGGCCTTCCTCCAACTGGTATAGGGGTGTCTGCATTAACATCAAATTCCTTGTAAGATGCATTTTCCCATCCTTCTTTTTGTAAAAATTCTGGTGTAATTTCTCCAACAAGTTCGACTTCCTCCAATTCTTTATCTGGAACCTCTATTCCTTTTACGGTAAGTTTCCATTCTCTTACGATGTATTCTTCGATATTAATCAAATTCTTTCTTCCAGAGAAATGTTCAACTAATTCCTTCTCTAAATTATTAAAATCCATTTTTTCTTCAGATATTTCCCCAATAAAGTTAGCACGTTCAGAAATTATCTCCGTAATATCTTCCTCATTATCAAAAGTAAAAATTCCTTTTTCAATAGATATACCTATTGATTTCAATAGGCCAATTCCAGGACCTGCTTCATGTCTTTCAAAACCTGCATTGAATAATTCGTTCATTGTTCTTTTTTTCTCTGTTTGTGAAATAATCCAATCCCAAATTCTTTTCTCGAGTAAACCATTTTCACTAGCCTTAAGTCCTTCAGAACCTAATGTGACAAATTTCATGTGTTTCTCAATTGTTTCTACAAATCCATTTTCATCTAGAGATTTACCTGCACCTGCAACGTGAACTTGATCCTTCCAATGTGTGATTTCTAATAACTCCTCAAGAGTCCAAACATGCTTTTGTTTAGAACGCATACAACGAAGCATTTTTTTCTCATTATTGCCGAGTGTCATAGGCTCCCTCCTAAAACATCGAAAGAGCGTTTACTCTTGATGGTTGCTTAATGAAATAATCATTCTTCTTCTTCATGCCAAAGTGTGATTAGACAATCTGGACAATCAAAACTCTTCGGTTTAATTCCATCTTTCCAATAAATATTGCCACATTTCCCACATAATATTGATGTTCTAATAGGTTTAATCAGTGTAGTATCGACTCTGTACATCACTCTTCCTGATTCCGGCATTTCAGTTTTATCTGGCTCCCATGATAAAATCTCTTCAGGGTTTATGCTCCCTTCATCTTTATACATCAATCCAAGAATTAGTAGTATCAGTCCCAATACAGATACTGGTGCTGCAAAAGAAAGAACAAGTGAAGATTCTCCAGAAGAAAATAACAGTAAACTCCCAAGTATTATGCATACCCAACCGGAAATAATAATATTTATTTTCACATGACTCTGCTTAAGATAATCACCCCCACTTCCTTCCATGTATTGGCGTAGATGGTTTTACCCATCAATTCACCGGATAATTTCATCTTTACAAGGTGTAGGGTTCAAATGTTAAACGTCCTCGGCGATTCAAGCCTCAGTAGCTCAGCTTGGTAGAGCATCTGATTTGTAATCAGACGGCCGAGAGTTCGAATCTCTCCTGGGGCTCCAATAAATCTTCATAATTTGGTAGATTCTCTTCCGTCAATGTGAAGTGCATAAGTCCCTTCGAATCAATTATGTCCGCGACAGTTTTAGATGGGAAAAAGATAGGTCGTGTGATTGAAGAAGAACTCTTCCATCGAATAACCAATCTACAGAGTAAAGACATAGTCCCTCATCTCGCAGTAGTGATTGTTGGTGATGATCCTGCGAGTCATGTCTATGTAAGAAACAAAGAAATGGCCTGTGAAAGGTGTGGAATCAAGAGTACTAGAATTGATTTAGATGGAAATATTTCTGAGGAAGAAATTTTAGCTACGGTTCATATGTTAAATTCTGATAATTCAGTACATGGAATCTTGGTTCAGAGTCCTCTTCCTAAAGGAATAAATGAATCAATGATTACTGATGCAATTTTGCCAGAGAAAGATGTAGATGGTTTTCATAAAATGAATCTCGGCAGATTAGTTCAAGGAGATTCTTCAGGTCTCCTTCCATGTACACCTGCTGGAATAATGAAAATATTAGCATCATCCGATATTGAATTATCTGGAAAAAATGCACTTGTCATCGGGCGTTCTAGGATTGTAGGTATGCCAATGTCAATTCTTCTCGCTCAGAGAGGTATCGATGCAACCGTAACTATTGCTCATTCGAGAACAAAGAATCTTTCCGAGATTTGTCGAAAGGCAGATCTAGTTGTTGCTGCGATAGGCAAACCTGAGTTCGTAAAATCCGAATGGATTAAGTCAGGTGCCATAGTAATTGATGTAGGTATTAATCGTGTAGAAGATTCTTCGAGAAAGAGCGGTTATCGATTAGTTGGCGATGTAGATTCAGATGTTTCAAATGTTGCAGGATACATTACACCAGTCCCTGGAGGTGTGGGGCCAATGACGATTGCAATGCTCATGTCTAACACAATTATGGCTACCGAATCGCAGTCTATGTGAGCTAAATTTTTACTGATTATTCATTAGTAATATTCATTGGGTTAATGTCATCGAACAGAGTCATGGTCGAGATGTTGTATCATGGTAAAGTAAAGCAAGTATGGAGTACAGAGGACCCCGATATAATTGAATTTAGATATACTGATCAAATTAGTGTATTCGATCAAATAATACCAAGTCTAATTCCTAGGAAAGGTGAATCCCTGAATAGAACTTCTTGTTATTGGTTTGAATTAGTTGAGAAGGCAGGTATTTGTGATACTCATGTGATTGAGATGAATGCTCCTGACCGAGTAAGGGCTCGTCGTTTCGATGTAATTAGAGAACCCGGGGCAATTTCAAGAGAAAGGGAAAATGTATTCGTTCCTCTTGAGGTGATTTGTAGACATTATCTTGCAGGCTCTGGATGGAGAAGATATGAGAGAGGAGACGCTACAGCCGAAGAATTTGGCTTTGAGTCAGGTACAGTTTTGCATCAAGGAATTAAATTGCCTGAGCCATATCTAGAAGTATCTACTAAGTTTGAGAAATTTGATAGACTTTTAGATAGGAAAGAAGCTTTAGAAATATCAAATCTGTCAGAGCAAGAATTTGATTCAATACTTTCAATTGTCGTTGAAGTGGATAAAATTATTGAATCTGAAGCAAGTAAAAGAGGATTGATACATGTAGATGGGAAGAAAGAATTTGCATTGGGGAAGAATCGTGTTCCTGTATTGGTTGACTCCTTCGGAACTTTAGACGAAGATCGTTGGTGGGATGCTGCGAAATATCTGGAAGGAGAGATAGTTCAACTTTCCAAAGAATTTGTAAGAGGTCATTATTTGTCTACCGGCCATCATAATGAATTGTATAAAGCTAGAGAAGAAGGTACTGAAGAGCCTCCTATACCTGCATTGCCTCAAGATATAATTGACAAGACAGCAGAATTATACTCAGATATGTATTCAAGATTAACTGGTAATCAATTCTAGATTAATTATGCCTACGCATTAAAATGCCACAGCCCCTTCTATTTGCCGCTTTCAATAATGTTTGTAAGTGACGTAGAGAATCTCTGACTCCTCCGTCTATAGTTTCGTTTGATTTTATAATCCATTTTCCACTTTGCATATTTTGTAAAAGTATTCTAACCTCTTCATGATTTAACCATCCTAAAAGTTCCATGCCAGCAAATCCTACGTTGAATCCTTCTTCTCCGAGATTTTCAGGAGATAAACCATTAGTCAGTTTTATCAATAATTCGTGAAATAATAATTCTTCCTCCTTCTCCCTAGTAAACTCAAGAATATACTCTATTGCGTTTCCACTATCACTAGGGAATCTGCCAATTCTATCTCTTGCAATCCCATTATCTAGTGGTTCGGGGGTTCCTCCTCCTTCTTTCCAGTCTATGGTAGTTAGAAATAACATAGTTGAATGATCATAAGGAGATTCTTTTCCTTCAACTAGATTTTTTATTTCATTAGAATGTTCTACTATTTTCTTAATCTCTGTATGATCTCCACCTATTGATGATAGAATCGGCTCAATAAGTAAAATCGGGTCATATCTAATCGGATCAAATGTATAAAATGCAGATGGTGGTATATATTCGCCCATAAAAAAAACTCCAATTGTGTGTTATAATTTACCCAGTCTTCTTAGCCTGAGTTCGAATTCATCTAATTCTTCTTCTGGTTCTATTTCTTCTTCCTTTGCGTCAAATCCTACAGTATCTTCGACAACATTCTCAACAATTTCGACAACGTCTTCAACTCTATCTCTTTTTTCTTCCAACAAGTCTTTCTTCGCGTTCTTTTTATTCGATAAATTCTGTTTTATCGCCTTCTCGGTTATCTCTATCATTTCTTTTCTTTCTCTATGATTCTTTACTAACCATGCCAAAGCAACAGAAAGCCCAATCACTAAAGCTGCTGCTGCTATTCCTGTCTCTAAATCTTCAATCCCATCATCGTTATCTGATCCATCTGTCAAGATTATCCTCTGTTCATTATCTGTTGAGTCTGATTCAATATCCCATGGGAATGCACAACTAAATCGTACTACTAATTCGCTTCCGTCTGGTAGATCTGGCCTATCAATTTTAGGCAAGAAATAGACTGCTGAAGGTTCCATCACATGTTCCTTAGAATATCCATCTGAACTTACTTCTAGTAAACAGTCTGCATTACTTAGAAGGTTCTGATTTTCTCTGATCGTTGTAATCTGAACTTGCTGATTACTTCCAACTCCTACCAGTTCAATTCCCGATAACCCAATATTCCAATCATTTCTTCTAATATCAAATACTTTCTCAGTACTGATAAATTCTACTCCTCTAGAGTCTAGAGCTCTTAGGATTAGATTTCTTTTTCCAGGTTCCGGATCCCAGTTTATGGCTGTGAGGTTTAATTGTTCTAGTGAATAGTTTTCTTCCAGAGTGCCCGAGTAGGAGTCTAGTAACTTTCCTTTATCGTCAATTAGTAAGAATGTATAGTCAAAAATTCCAGTTCCATTGTTAATGCTACAATATGCTGTAATATCTCCTTGTATTCCTGACAAGTGACAATTACCACTTCTACTTACTTTCTCAGAGATATATGAGGAATAAACCAATCCCTCATCCGAATCAATAGTTATTTCTCCATCTTGGACAGACTGCGATGCTAACCATAACCATCCGCCACCATTGTCCCAATTTAGCAATCCCTGGCTTCCATCAATTACAGATGATTCGGAGTTTGTGCCGTGAATCTTCAGTAGAGTATTATCGCCACTAATCATTGTAATAATGGGCGAAATACCCCAAGAATAATCTTGTTTTACAGTGTCAAGTAATATTTCATCGACATTTCCTAATTCATCAATTGCCTCTATCTTAATCGTGTAGGTTTCTCCTTCCCAATTTGAGTCTGGAATTAATTCAATCGGTAGTCCTTTCAGTTCTCCAACTGCTAGAACTGTAGTTGTTTCACCTATAACCTCCCAACCAGATGGTAAACTTCTGACATTAATTGTAATCATAGTTGGGGCATTTCCTTCATTCAATAGTGTTGCATGAGGAAAACCTCCATGTTCTGAAACAACCCATGGGCCCTGTCCATCTAAGTCAAATTGATGAATCACTGCAACCCTTAATGGAACTATAGTCTCAGATAATGAATTTCCTTCCCTTAGTCTAATATGTAGTTCAACAGTTTTTCCATGTTGGGCGTTTTCTGGTGGTGTGATATTCAATGTCATAAAGGCGCTTTCACCGGGCAATAGAATCGGTAACTCTTCAGGAGTCTCTACTATCCAGTCATTTGAGCCATTTACATATACAGTAGAATAGGCATTTGACGGTGAGTTGCCTAATTGCAATATCTCTATATCAATTGATGATCCCTCTGGATTAATTTCTAAATCGACCTGACTAGATATTGCTCTCCATTCTTTAATATGGGGCACTTCCACACTAAAAATTATTGTATCTACGACATCTCCTCTAGCATTTGCTTCCACTCTAATTTGCATTATTGTACCATTCCAAGCATCATTTGGCACTGACCAAGATACTGACGGATTTCCTGTTTGATTTACCTGAATACCTTCAATAGACGTTCCAGAAGCATTCCAACCTTGGGAGTTGTCGGAACCTGAATATGTTATACTGATAGATGTTTCAAGAGAGATATCATCTTCTAGATTTCCAATATTAATCGCTTCCAAGGTTACTTGTCCAGTTTCTCCAGGAGCAGTTATTATCGTCCTATTTCTGATACTATTTCCGAGGTATTCTCCATTTATCTCCCACCTGTGATCTTGTTTAGCCGAAAGTGATACAATTTCCGAGTCTTGGACACTGAGATTACCTTGAGATTTCATGATAATCATAATTTCAATTTCCGTATTAGCCGGAGTATTACCTGGTAATGTTACAATCACTGGTATTGTTTGTAGACTCCCAGGCCCTAATGACACAGTACTGCTCGTAAATGAAACAGTCACCTCAAATTCTTCATCATTATTGAGGTTCGTAACCAATTCTGAACTCAATCTAAAAGTATCGAATCCATTTCCAGGATTTTCTAACTTAATCATTACTAAAACTTCTTCCTCAACTTCAACTTCGTATGGCTGTTCTAGAGGGGATGTAATAGTCAATTCTGCTCTATAAATTTGTAACACTTCAAGTGAAAACTGCAAAATATGGTCTGTAGATTGAGTACTTTGTTCAATGAATGTGTGGTATGAGGGAGCTGCATCGTTAGGTAAATTCAAAATTATTGTCCCATATACTCTTGATGAACCAGATCTAGTTAGAATGAGTGAATCGTCAATTATTTCTAAATCCCCAGTTGTACTCCAAGACCATCCGGGAATAATTAGTCCTGCGTCCGTCATTGACCATTCAAGTTGATTCTCTCCTACCGGCATATCTGCTGATATATCCCAAGATAATGTTCTACCAGGGACAGTTCTCTGATGTACATCAGTTGTCACGCCAGTTGCTGTAAAAGATATCTGAATTGTTTGACATATATCTTCACTAACGCACATTTCAAGTGGCGTACTAACAGTATCTCCCAAATTTGCATTACTAGGTACATCTAGTCTAGCAGTGACATAAATCATCTCATCAGGTTCCAGTGAAAGAGCCGGGATTTGATTTCCATCTAGATCATACAATTTGAGGTCATTCCCCCATGTCGTTGTATCCCAAGACATAATTATCTGATTTTCTAATGCGTTCCCAAGGTTATGAATCAGCATCCATGCTTCTGCATATTCCCCAGTCAAACCATAACCATGTGTATTTGCAGTTCCATCAGGGCCCCTAATAGAAAGCCCTCTAGTCCTATTTGCCTCTACTGCAGCAAGTGCGGAGATTGAAACATTATTATCATCATCTAATGTCAATGTTAGTGTCAAATAACCTGAGTCAGATCCCAATGCATCACTTGGAGCATGTATTCTCAGGTTTGGTGACCAAACCTGTCCTACATCAATTTCTATAGATTCAATACCTCCCGAAGTTTCATCACTCCAAGTCCACCCATCTGGTAAGCTCGTAGCATCTATGGATAGGCTCCACACCCCTGCCAGTCTTCCTGTTGAACGAATATTAGGTGTAAACAAAGAACTTTCACCCGGTGTTACAATGGTTGGTTCGGTTGGAATTTCGAAACTAGCATTATACGGGTTAACAATATTTAATGTGGTCATATAAACATCGTTATCGTATCTAGATTGCGTAATATTTCTGTAAGGGTCTAAGACCAGTTTGAATTCATGTTCGCCAAGATTTCCTGACCATTCTACGTTAAATGTCGATAAAGAACCCGAACCAGTAGGATCAACAGGCTGCATATTGCCGAACCTTTCTTGAGCTATTATCTGGTTATCTGCATATAGTATTACATCTGAATCTTCATCAGTCTCTGCGGTGCCTGCATTTTCAAAAGATACAGTAATAGTGACTGTTTCTCCAGGATCTGGTGCAACAGGGCTGAACTCTATACTTCTACCATCTAATTGAGGTCTTATGTCGGCTATTTGATTTGAAATAACTGTATCACCTAGAATTAAATCTAAAGTAGCATCTCCATCAATATCTGCTAATGATGGTGATGACCAAACTCTATGGTTAATCGTAATTGGTTCACTCCACTCAGAGTTAACTCCAGCCATAGTCCCTAAATCTCCATCATAGGCTCTCAATTCTCTCCCATATGGTACAATTAATTCTGGTTCATCAGAGCCATCAATATCCATCCATAGAGGCGAGGAAACTGCGATACCATCATTTGGTGCTCCTTGTGGCTCTAGAATTTCTTTACTCCATGCTTCTTGAGGATTTGTTCCATCAGTATCATCATGGCATCCAGCAAAACCATCTCTATTTGTATTCCAACTGTTAGTAGTCCATGTAATCCAGCAAACCCTGTCGTGGTCACCATCTTCATCTGTATCGATAACTATCGGCGCTGAATCTGCATATCCATTAGATGACTCAAAGTCCCATATCTTTGTGCCATCACTAATCTCAATACCATAATATTCTGCCCCATATGCTGCACTACTGCCATCAAAGTCAGATGGTATTGTAATGACTACTTCCATAGCATCATCAGAATCTAAGTTTGCAATAACTGGGCCTGGCAGTCTTATATGCGGTACATTCGAATCAAATCCATTCAAATTTTCCAGTGATTTTCCATCCCAATTCGAATCGCCATCAGACGCATCTAATTTCCATAACCACATGGCGCTTGTAGAACTCTGAACAGATGTTAATATCACGAAAGCAGTATTTTCATCAGTTTGTAAAAATGCGGGGTCAGATGGATGTGTCCCTTTATCTAATGTTTTTTCCCATATTGAAGTTGCAGATGTACCAGTTATATCTAATGCCAAGATGACTGGGTCATCTGAGTTCTTTTCAATCAATGAGAGTACTAATTCTGCAGTCCCATCTAGATCTAAGTCTGCAAGTAATGGTTGGGCTGTCGGCTTGTGTCCACCATATGCACTACTTACATAAGGTCCATCAGTACTCCCAATCATTAATGTTGAATCCGAGTAAGTCCACAATAATTCAGTGACATGACTGCCTCCAGGAGACCAACCAGTGACTGTACAAATTAATTCAGGCGAATATCCTTTGACATAGAATGTACCACTTAAATCGAAGGAAACAATGATTTCTTGTTTTCCATCATAGTCTAAATCAACAACCACTGGGGATGCTTTAATTTCATCAGTTTCTCCCAAATCAACTTCCCATGCAAGATCTGCATCCTCTCCTTCTATGATTCTAAGGAAGCTATGGAGACTACCTCCAACATCCTCAGTCTGTATGATGATGGTGAATAATGAATCTCCACCGCACCTCTCATTAGAATCCTCGTCAGATACGATTGATTCAGATAGATCGGCAATAGGAGTAGCGAATGAATCAGTCGAATAAACGTAGTTACTGTATTGCCAGTTGATTACTGGGTCCACTATTGACTGTAATTCAGTAGCATTGTCAGGAGAATCTAATCCTGCTCCTCCATCAGGTCCATGATTGGGGGGGGTAGATTCTCTTCCAGATGTTCTACCTGGTTGAGGCCATGGTTGTTCTCCGTCTACCCAAACAGAGTCAGAATTTGATGAATATGAATCAACGACTATATGGTCAATTTCACCACTATGATTTTCATAATTTGTTAAGAACCCCGAATGAGGCATTAGTACTAAAAGAGATGTCATAATCAAACAAATAGTAACTTTGTTCAATTGACTTGACATAGTGAACCCTCGCATCAGGGCCTAAATGGGGTTCAATACCCACTTGAACATTCGCACTAAACTATCATCCAGACCTACGGTCTGTGAGGTAAATGTCATTTTCCGAAGTCATTAATCATCCGTTGCGCTTATACAGGGGAGGTAAGTCGGCGACTCAACGGACTTCTCCTCTGGAGGCTTTGCCGATGAGGGACGGGGGGTCTTCTGCCTTCCTCCGACAAACCTCGGAGCAGTCCGTTTAATGGAGGAAAAAGGAATGTACAGCATAGTCACCCGCGAAGATACAATAAGAATACCTGCAGAATATATTCGTGCAGGACGTAACCTAGTTGACCACATAGATGAATTAGCAAATGATGCATTTGAAGGTCGCTTTGATCCTGATGAGAACTATACAGTTTTAACATTCGATCATGAACCGTTAGGGCGTGGAAAAATTATTCATGGAGATGGTGCTATTTATCAACGTGTTAGGTTTAAGGCATTACTATTCAATATGGAAAATAATGAAGTTGTAGACGGCTACGCCTCTGAGATTTCAGAATATGGAGCATTCGTTAGAATAGGCCCCATGGAAGCTTTATTGCACAAATCACAGATTCTTGATGAACCCATTAATGTGAACTTGGGAGCAGGGAGAATTGAAGGTTCCTCAAGCGGAAAGCACCTAGAACAGGGTTCTTACATACGCTCTCGTGTAGTTTCTAAGGCAATCAACCAGAATGATCCTAGAGCAAGTAAGATTGGATTAAATTGTAAGATGGATGGACTTGGAGAAATATCTTGGATTCAGGAGCAGGATTAAAATGGCTAAGCAACCATTTGCTTGTGGCGAATGTTATCGTATACTGCCCGAACCTGAAAATAAAAAAGATATAGTACAATGTAAGCATTGCCCAAATGCACCAGTGACTACTGATTGGCAGGGCTATGTGATAATTCTTAATCCCGAAAGATCTGAAGTAGCAGCAAGACTGAATGTAACTAGTCCTGGAACTTATGCTTTGAAGGTAAATATAAGATAAGGAGGAAATAAATATGCAAATAATTGAAAGAAAAGAAAACCCACTACTTGGAAGAGTCGAATTGACCTTTGAATGGAATCACGCAAAACTCCCTACACCTACACTTTCAGAAATGATAACAGCTGCGGCAAAAGCAGAACCAGGTTCAAAAAAAGAATTGGTTTTTGTTAAGAATGTCAATACTCGATATGGTATGGCATTAACTACTGGAATTGCATTGGTTTATGATTCCGAAGAATCTGCCTCATTAGAACCAAAATTCATTGTCGATAGGCATGAGAAGACTCGTGTTCAAAAAGAAACAGGAGGAGATGAATAATGGCAGAAGGACCTAACCCACAATCTAAGTGGTCAAAATATAAGATAGAAGATGGTAAATTAGAACGAGCCGAATTCTGCCCCGAACCAGGATGTGGACCCGGTGTATTCTTGGCAATCCACAAAGATCGTAAATCCTGTGGCAAATGTGGGTACAATTCAAATGAAGAAGAAGAATAATTAGATTCTAATTTTTTCCCATTCTCCATCATTTGTAAGGACATTTTCTCCAATAATTCCTATGCCTATATTTTCTCTTGATTTTAATGTTAACTTTCCATCTTTGTTTAATTTTCCATCATGTCTCCAGCCAGTCCATATCCAGTCTCCTTTGATATATTTAACATCATAAACTGGGCCTAAAACTTTGTAAATTTTTGGAGTCTCATTCAACGAGGATAAAGTTGCAAAATATTTCCCATTCAATTTAATGAACCACCCCTTGTCTTTTTCATATAGAAATCCGGTTATGACTTCTGGCATTTTTAATACTCCTTTTTGAATTATATTTGATTCTTTATCAATAATTGCAAATCCTCCTGCCTTCGAGATTAATACAATGCCATCTTCAGTATTAACAAATCCAATTATTTCATCTGATGAATCTATTTTTTCAATATCTTTCCATTTAGGAATCTCTGCCCTCCAAATCTCATTAGATTCGCTATCAATTCTGTAAATTCCTCTATTTATTGTTGAAAAACAAATTGAATTATCGATCTCTGATAATGCTGTTGGTTCTGAGTCTAGTATTTGTGACCAAGTGCTAGATGAAGGATGTAGAGGGAAATTTACTTTATTATTCCTTAAACTTGCCTTTTTTCCACCATCTAACCATTCTTCATTCAAATCAAATGCTGCCATTCTTGCTTGTCTAAGTTCTCTCTCAACCCAGATTCCAATCCATTTATCTCCTACTATTGTACTTGATGTAATCATAGCTGGAAATGGTTGACTAATCTCTGCAATAGGATTCAGGTTTTCATCAACTTTCAGTAATTGCCCAGATACACCAGATATCACATGTATCTCCTCTCCAGAGTCTATTTTAATAGGGGCAAAACCTATTTCTGAATCGCTCATGTTAAACTCCTCTAAAGGCCAGTGTTTCAAGGTGTGGTTCAGAGGATTGAAAATTGGACTCTCTTTGGGAGGCTTATGGGAGTACTTGTAGTGGCTTCTAAATCTGATACGGCATCAATGACGTTATACAATGCTATGATGCGTTTAGATGGCTGGAGTGAGTCTTTTTCATCATCTTTAGGTGATTATTATATCCATGAATGTGATAGAGTATACCTATTATTAATAGACCAAATTCATATTAGAGCAGATGATATAGATTTCATTTTTAAGAAAAATACTAATCTTCCTGTTAATGATGTGTTTATCTTATCTAAACATGTTTCTAGTTCTAATACTCCTGCAATGACCTTGCACGCGATTGGTATCCCTGGTATTTTACCATATGGAGAGGAGGGTAAATCTGGAGGGAAAAATGGAATTTTAGTCCCTCCAAGTAAATATTTTGCATCATTATTCAGGAGAATGAATAAGTTAGCTAGAGAGGAAAAATTAGATTCTGATTTCGATTTAACCCTAGAAACAACTCATCATGGACCCATATTAAAAACGCCTACATTGTATATTGAGATTGGTTCAACTGATAATGAGTGGAGTAGAGATGATGTAGCCGACTGTTGGGCTGAAGTAATTTCAGATGTCTTGGGAATGTTTGGTGATGAATTAAGATATTTCAATCCAAATTCGGAAGTTATGATTGGGTTTGGTGGTGGCCACTATGCTCCTAGACATAGGGCAGTAATTATTGATTCAGAAATTAATTTAGGCCATGTTATAGCAAATTATTCTTTAATCTTCGATCAAAAATCTGAATCCCAAATTCCTTTGGGACCATGGTCAGAATGTATTAAAAATGTGGTTGAATCAACAAAAATTTCTTTCCCTAATAATAGAATTTTTGCCCATTTGGATAGGAAATCATTCAAGGGAGGGGAACGTTCTGCAATTATTCAAAGATTGGATGAATTAGGCATAGAAGTTAGACGTGGCAAGCAAATCTCTCAAAGAGAATAATCAAATCTTTAATTCTCTTCGACAGTGTATGGGAGCGATTGGGAAAATCATTGTTAGTTTGATGCCAATTGCTCCAAAATTTTTAGTTAAGCGTATAGCGGGCCGTTATGTTGCAGGATCAAATCTTGAATCAGCAATAGATTTAATGAAGGAAATGTCAAAAGAGAATACCTGTTTTACTATTGACGTATTAGGGGAGGAGATTAATGATCTCGAAGAAGCCAGGTACTTTGTTGATGAATATTCTAGAGTTTTGGATTCTATAGTTTCCAACCAGATTAATGCAAATATATCCTTGAAGCCTACTGCCTTTGGATTATTAATTGACAAAAATGTAGCATTATCAAATATTGAAGAGATTCTGAAAAAGGCTGCCTCAAATGATATTTTTGTCCGATTAGATATGGAAGACCATAGAGTTACCCAGGAAACTATTGATGTCGTTTTGGAAATGCAAGAAAAAGGATTCCAGAATATAGGAACTGTATTACAAGGTAGGCTATTCAGAACTAAAGATGATATTGCCGAGATTTATAAAAAATTAGGCCCTATTACCGACTTTAGAATTTGTAAAGGAATTTATTTAGAATCAGAAGAAATTTCTTATACGAAATATCAAGAAATAGTAGATTCAACTAATGAATGCATAGATTTAATGTTAGAAATGGGTTGTTACACAGCCATTGCCTCACATGATGTCCCAATAATTGAACACAGTATAGAAAAATTACATAATATGAATATGTCAGTAGATAATGACCCTAGAGATAATTCCTTCGGGACTAGAGTCGGAAAGGGACCCGGATATGAATTCCAATTTCTTCTAGGCGTCCGAGGCAATCTTAGGAGAAAATTAGCATCCGAGGGGCACTTGACTAGAGTTTATGTCCCGTATGGCACGAAATGGTATGAGTATGGAGTTAGGAGGATTAGAGAAAATCCCGATATTGCCTGGCACGTTACTAAAACAATTATTATGCCTTGGACTAACAGAAAATAAATCTAGATGCCTATTCTCAATTATTGTCTTCCGGGACATGTAAGTAGATTCTTCTAATTTCGCTGGCGATTCTTTTCCCATTTAGAGTTCTTCCTTTACCTGTATGGAGGGCTCTGATTCTCCATCTTCTCCCATTCATTTGCATAATGGCACCACAGGAAAATATTCTATCTGGCTCACATTCGATGCTGCTTGGTACACTAATCTCACCTTCAGTCATTGTAACGGGGACTATTGTTCGATCAACTCTGACAGCCCACATTGCAGATATTTCTCCAGCATTCAGACTTCTACATTCTCTAGATGTAGAATCTTCTAATCTTGTAATTTTATAGGTTTGTTCCTCATGTTGAAAATAATCGTTTTTATTTATTTTTTCATCTTCATCAGCTTCAACTAATGACAATTCACTATCCATTCTATCGGATAATGTCGTCTTAATTAATACTGATTTAGGGGGTCTTAACTGTAGATTATGTACATTACTACAAATTACACATCTAATTAACAAATCTTCTCCATTACCTTTTACATTTCTTCTAAGGATCTCATGTTCAGTCATTTTTGTACATTCAGGACATACGGCGGCATCAAATACTTCTTCATCGATGTCCGTATCTTCCATGTACCTTCGACATGACTCCCTTTATTGAAGCCATCCTTGCATGGGATGGTTGAAATTGAAGTTAATATAGCCATTGACATGAGTGGAGGGGGCGGCATTGGATTACCTCAGATGTCTGAGCGAGAAATGTTTGAAAAATTATTATCCCTAGAATCTGATTTTGGTGATGAAGAACCTCAGATAGCAGCCAATATCGGTCAACAAATGTTACATATGAATTTAATACCCCTTTCTCGTTCATTTAGAGTTAAGATTAGAGATATTACGTCTAAAATTCCTGTTAGAAATGCGGTTCTTGTTGGTGGAGGGATTGGTCATCTAACTGCTTGGTTACTTGACTTATGGACTGGCGACCCGGCAAATCCTCCTATTGAAACTAGGTCTCGGCCTGATACCTTTAGGATTATTGAACCTGCAGGTAAATTTGGAGTTATAATTGATCGTCTTATTCGCCGACATTCATCTGAACAATGGACACAGGTGTTGACAAGGTCATGGCAAGAAATAACTGCTGAAACTTCATCTTGGTCAATTGCAGCAGCGGCATTGCCATCCAGTGCTCAACCATCACCTCTCCCCCAACCAATAGATCTGGTAATTATCGATTTACCCGAAAATCAGAGAGCATCAGCTACAAATGCAGCATTGGATGTGATTTCTAAAGGCGGTTTCATACTTGTTAAGGAGCCAGAAGTCCCTACAGGAGACGTTGGTGTACCTGAGGAAGGACAAGAACCTAATGACGCTCAAAAGAAAGTAGAATCCTTTAATCAATGGATGAAATTAATACGGGAATGTAATGAGAATCATTCAATGGCATTCATCGAATTATCTGGTGGGACACTTGCAGTTATTCGCCGTTCAATTTGAAAAATGTCGAATATATTTTTCTGAATAGGCATTTTTCTCGTCTCAATTTTATTTTCTATATTAGATGCATTAGAATCCATAGAATCAATCAATGAATCAATTCTAAATATCCCATATCCAAAATGGTCATCATGTTGATTTTGTCCATTTTTCATTTGAGAGTTCTCACTTAATAGAATTTTAACTTCTTCAATCTTAGTTGAATCGCTATCCGTATTTCTTTGAAATTCGGGGTATTCTTGGAGGAATAATGCTAATCCTCCTGAGACCCATGCTGTTGAAGCAGAGGTGCCACTTGACCAACCCCACCAAGAGTCTGATTTTGTTATTAATACAGGGACTTCAAGTCCCGGTGCGATTATTTCCGGCTTTTTGTCAGGATCATTCCTTGGTAAAATTGGATTAGGCCATAATCTGCCATTATTATCTCCCTCCGAACTTCCAGACCATAAGTTGCCAAGTCTAGTTACTCCTCCAACACAAATAACATTCTCAACCGAACCAGGTGACGAAACATCTCCATCGTCATTTTCACCATCATTTCCTGCTGCTGCAACAACGTATACTCCCTGATCAATTGCATTTTCAACTGCAATTTCAAGTGAGTCTGTTGTGAATAAATCACCACCAATACCTTGTCCACCACCTAAGCTTAAAGAAATAATATCGCTTTCTTGTGAAACACACCAATCTACTGCTTCTGCAATCCCATCATCTGTTCCTGAACCGTCTGAATCAATTGCTTTTGCAATATATAAATCCACATTCTTCGCTATTCCATTTAATCCACCATCGGCAACAATTATCCCTGCCATCGCCGTTCCATGTCCGTCATCATCATATGGATTTGGACTAGAATTAATGACATCATTCCAGCCCATCAGATTGATATTTTTCAAATCGGGGTGTGAAGTATCGATTCCTGAATCTACTATGCATAATGATATCCCTGTTCCATCTAATCCTTCTATTTCATTTATTCCAGTAATATCTCTATATTCGTCTTCCCAAGTGACTAATGACTGAGGTGGATTGAAACCAAATGCTTCTCCATTCATTGTAAGAAATA